>Ga0315281_10000397_pt1 | contig 60099 bp, 59 predicted proteins | sample YL17G07_0_MG_FD_204540 | JGI IMG/M metagenome (GOLD analysis project Ga0315281, IMG submission 204540) | Sediment microbial communities from Yellowstone Lake, YNP, Wyoming, USA - YL17G07_0 | ecosystem: Environmental > Aquatic > Freshwater > Lake > Sediment | place: USA: Wyoming | collected...
CAACACCCAAAAAGACAGTTTAAGGACGGAAATTGACAATATTCTGACGGCCATCGCCGTCATCAAAACAGAGATCGAAAAGGTAAATACCGAGATCGTTACGGTTAGAAATGACATTGATAAAATAAAAAATTCGATGAATACGGTCAAAAACGATATCCAACTCATCGGAAATAAAAAAGATAGAATCGACTACGCCCAGCTCATCAAAGAGCCGACGCCCTCGCTAGGCCCCGTCGCCCCAAGTAAAAAAAAGAATGTTTTGCTGGCCGGTTTCATCGGGTTGATCATCTTTGGACTGTTAGCTTTTTTCCTTGAATATATCGAAAAGCAAAAAAAGAAGAATCTGGCGGCCTGATTCTCATAATTCAGCAGACCGTCACGGATAATCCTTCGGCGCTTATCGATTGGGTTCGACTTGTGCCTTAATCCAAGGATAAGTCCGAGCGATGCCTTCCTTTAAGGGAAGGCGCGATTTCCAGCCGATGGCAGCGATGCGGTCGTTTCGGAAATTCCTGGCCTTGACTCCGACAGGGCCTTTGATATGCTTAATGTGAATTTTCTTCACGGCAACTTCGGCAATCGCATTCACGAGTTCATCGACAGAAACATATTCCTGGCGTCCTATGTTAACGCCGTTTTCAAGCTCCGAATGCATAAGCAAAACAATCCCATCTATCAAATCATCAATATATGTATAAGCTCTCATGGCTGTCCCATCGCCCCAAACTTCGATGGTTCCGCCGTCGGGAGCTTCGGCGATTTTCCGGCACAGCGCAGCCGGGGCCTTTTCCCGGCCTCCTCTCCAAGTTCCTTCAGGACCATAACAGTTTTGAAATCGAGCTATCCTAATAGCCATACCGAATCTGCGGCCATAAGCCATAGCCATACGCTCGGCGTAGAGCTTCTCCCAGCCGTATTCGTTGTCGGGCAGCGCGGGATAGGCCTCTTCTTCAAACAATTCGGGCTCATCGAAATTCATATCTCTATAAACGCAGGCTGATGATGAGAAAAAGTATCGTTTGACCCCCTTGTTAGCCGAAGAATGAGTCATATGAATATTGATTAAGGCGCTATTCCGCATGATCTCACATTCGGCGGCCTGGATGAATCCCATGCCACCCATATCCGCCGCTAATTGATAGACTTCATCGAAGATTTGATTTTGAGGGAGATCAAGTGCTGCCCGGCAGTTTTTCTCTTCGCGGAGATCAAGGATTAGAAATTCATCCGCCGCCGTAGGCGAAAATTCCGGATATTTTAGGTCCACTCCCCGAACCCAGCATCCATCTTTTTTGAGTCTTTTCGTAAGATGGCTTCCGATAAAGCCGCCAGCACCGCAAACTAATGTCTTTTTCATTTGCCTCAAAATCCCTTTGAAAATAAATAACTTCTGATACAGCCTTAAATTCTATCTAAAGAAGTCGGTCAACGTCAATCGCCAAATTTGAATTAAAGGCTATTTTGTTGACTTTTTTAGACCGTATGAATAAAATTACTTTTGTAGAGGGGAATTTATTCCTATGATAGGCAGTAACAGAATTAAGAAGGAATACAAGACGACATTCGTTTAAAATGCAAATCGTAGCTATCCAAACGCGACGGAAAGCGCTTCTTTAGAAACAAGGTAATTAAGACTTTGATTATCGAGATTCAGGCAATGGCGGTAGCTTATCATTTTATATAGCCGGCGGGCAAAAATTTTTTAAAGATGGAATCGTTCTCATATATCACTCAAGCGAAAAACCAGGCTAAATAGCTCAGAAACAACCAAATATCTAGAGTAACTATATATGAAAAAAGCGCTAATTACCGGAATTACCGGCCAGGACGGCTCCTATCTGGCCGACTTTCTGTTGTCCAAGGGCTACGAAATCCACGGTATCATCCGCCGTTCGAGTAGTTTGAACCGCAGCAGGATCGACCACCTTTATCAAGATACGCACTTACCGAATGTCCGATTCTTTCTCCATTATGGTGATCTCGCGGACTCGGAACAGCTGGCGGATCTCATCTACAACGTCAAACCCGACGAGATCTACCATCTCGGCGCCCAGAGTCACGTCCGGGTGAGCTTCGACCTCCCCGAGTACACGAGCAACATCACGGGTCTCGGAACGACTCGGATTCTTGAAGCTCTCCGCCGCTCCGGCGTTGCCGCTCGCTTCTACCAGGCTTCGAGCAGTGAAATGTTTGGCGCCGCCAACCCCCCGCAAAGCGAATCCACTCCCTTCCATCCCCGGAGCCCTTACGCCGCTGCAAAGGTCTACGCTTACTGGATGGCTCGCAACTACCGCGAAGGCTACAATCTTTTCGCTTGCAACGGGATTCTTTTCAACCACGAATCCCCCCGCCGTGGCGAAACGTTTGTCACCCGGAAAATCACCCGCACTCTCGCCCGCATCAAATCGGGTAAAGAAAAATTCCTTTACCTAGGAAATCTTGACGCTAAGCGCGACTGGGGCTTCGCCCCCGAATACGTCGAAGCGATGTGGCGGATCCTTCAGCAGGATGCCGCTGACGACTATGTCATCGGAACGGAGGAGTCCCATTCCGTCCGAGAATTCGTCATCGAATCGTTCGCCTACGCCGGCCTAGATTGGGAAAAATACGTCAAGATCGACCCGAAATACTACCGGCCGACGGAAGTGGAATTTCTCCATTCGGACGCTTCCAAGGCCCGAACGCGGCTTGGCTGGAAACCGCGCGTATCGTTCCAAGAGCTCGCCCGGATCATGATCGATTATGACCTCGAGGCCGAGGGCCTCGCCTCTCCTGGCGAGGGGCGTAAGATCCTCGCCCGGAAAAACCTCGACTGGGTGAAAGATTATGATCGATCTTAAAACGAAACGGATCGCCGTCACGGGCGGCCGCGGGTTTTTGTTTTGGGATGGCATCTTGTCCGCAAACTCGAAGAAGATCGGAAATATCCATTCGTTTCTATCGCCGATCTCCCGGAATATGACCTCCGAAGCCTCGACGACATCCGCCGGATGTATGATGAGCAGAAGTCTGATATTGTCATTCATCTCTCGGCAGTCGTCGGCGGCATCGGAGCTTACAGGGCAAATCCCGGGAAATTTTTTTACGATAATGCGATTATGGGAATCCAGCTTTTACGTGAGGCATACATACACCATATTGAGAAATTCGTAGCTCTCGGGACAATCTGCTGCTACCCGAAATATTCGCCGATTCCATTTCAAGAAATACATTTGTGGGATGGATACCCCGAAGAGACTAATGCCCCCTATGGATTGGCAAAAAAAATGATGCTTGTTCAAAGTAAGGCTTATTGTCAACAATATGGATTCAATTCGATTTTTCTGATGCCCGTTAATCTATATGGTCCCCGAGACAATTTTGATCTGGAGAGTTCCCATGTGATTCCTGCTATGATCCGAAAATGTCTTGAAGCGAAATTGCGAGGCGATGAGACTATCGCGGTTTGGGGAGATGGTTTGCCGACGCGCGAGTTTCTTTATGTCGCGGACGCTGCAGAAGGGATAAGCTTGGCTTTGGAGCGCTACAACAAGAGTGAAGCCGTGAATTTAGGGAACTCCTTAGAAATCAGCATAAAAGAATTGGCGGATACTATTGCCTGCATAATTGGTTTTAAGGGCCGAATTGTATGGGACCCAACAAAGCCAAATGGCCAACCCCGTCAAAAACTCGATATTAATAGAGCGGAGATAAAATTCGGCTTTCGTGCTTCAACTCCATTCGAAGAAGGATTACGACGAACAATAACATGGTATATCAATAATCAGTGCCAACAAAAAGACGCTTCCTGAAATACGAGACCGAACAGGTCATGCCGGTTTTAAGGGGTCTTGGCTGTCTGTTCGGCTAAAAGAATTGGCCGCAAGGTGATAGGATACTCTTTTGAGCCACCCCGCGATCCAGACAATTATGATTCCATGAAGCTTGAAAAAAATCGCACACATCCATGGTGATGTGCGAGACTTGAAAAGCTTTAAGATGCTTTCCATAAATATAAACCCGAATATGTCTTTTACTTAGTTGCCCAACCTTTAATCAGGCTTTTATACGAAGAACACAAGTTGACCTTTGACACCAATGTGGGCGGCACTTTCAACGTTTTCAAAGCAGCAAAAGCGACGCACGGCGCGAAAGTTCTCGTCATTATCACCAGTGTGATATCTCGTTTTTATCTTTTATTCTCATGGCTTGATATCGCCTGATGAATAGCGCAACTTATTTCCGAGACTCAAAATTAGGTCAAATGGTGAAGCTGCTTTTTCTGGGGCTCCGTAAACAATGGCTTTAGGGACGCCAAATGGTTAAAATGGCCACGTGCGATAGGTTGTTAAGGTACCTTCAGAAGACTTCAACCCTGTCCAACAAAAGGATTTTCCTCAGTGCAGGCCGCGTTTACGGAAATTGATCGAGTGAAGGACTAAGCAAGGGGGATTGAGCGGAAGTAACCAAATGAGAGTACTCTTCCTAATACCTGCCCGCGGTGGCTCGAAGGGGCTGCCGGGGAAAAACCTAGCCTTGGTAGGGGGCATTCCGCTGGTTGGCCGGGCTGCCCGGACGGCGCGGGTCGCAGCGCGGAACCTTTCCGGCTCGCGGGTTGTCTGCTCTACGGACGATCCTGCTATTGCAGAAGCGGCCCGTGCCTGGGGTGCGGAAGTTCCTTTCCTTCGTCCAGCTGAGTTAGCCACTGAAGATGCGCGATCGTTGGATGTGGTACGCCATGTGCTGGAAGTGCTCGGGGGGGAGTTCGGGGTGGTGGTTTTGCTCCAGCCCACCAGTCCATTGACGGAGCCAGAGGATATATTGGGTGCCCTAGAGTTATTCAGCAAGACCGGAGGACCGATTGTCTCATTCTGTGCCGCTGATCACCCTCCGGAGTGGCACTACCGAATGGATTCGAAGGGCCGGTTGAAGCAAATCATACCTGAAATGGAAGCCTCTCAGCGTCAAAGGGCGGCACCGGCTTATCGCCCCAACGGCGCGATATATATGGCCACTCCTGCCCAAGTCAGAGCTAGTGGGTTCTGGACGCCCGAGACCCGTGGCTTTATTATGCCCGCTGAGAGCTCGGTGGATGTGGACAAAGCTGCAGACCTGGAAATCGCCATGGCTTTCCTTGCGTCTCGGCCCATACCGCACATCGAGATTGCCGGCCGTAAAATAGGACCCGGTCACCCATGCTTTATTATTGCCGACGCCGGAGTCAATCATAACGGTTCGCTGGATATGGCGATGCAACTAGTGAAGGCTGCCTCCTCTGCGGGAGCGGACGCGGTCAAGTTTCAGACTTTCCGGGCAGACCTCCTCTTAACTCGGAATGCTCCGAAGGCAGCTTACCAAAAAGAATCTACAGGAAAGGATGAAAGCCAGTATGATATGTTGCGCCGGCTAGAATTAGATGAAGGAGCGTTCCGTACGCTAAAAGCGTCCTCCGAGGATCGCGGGCTGGTGTTTCTCTCAACGCTCTTCGAGGATACCAGCGCTGACTTCCTGGAGACTCTGGACATTGCTGCATATAAGCTCCCTTCTGGGGAACTGACAAACCTTCCGTTTCTGGCCCATGTTGCGCACAAGGGTCGGCCAATCCTAATGTCCACGGGAATGGCAACTATGGCCGAAGTTGCTCGCGCTGTAGAATCAGTACGGGACGCAGGTTGCCGGGGACTGGCTCTCCTCCACTGCGTGAGCGCCTATTCCACTGCTCCAGCCGATACGAATCTGGCTGCTATGGGAAGTCTGGCGCATGCTTTTAGCGTGCCCGTAGGCTATTCAGATCATACTCTAGGGATTGAAGTTGCCCTAGCTGCAGTGGCCCAAGGGGCCTGCTTAATAGAGAAACATTTTACGTTGGATCGTTCTCTTCCTGGCCCTGACCAGCGGGCTTCAGCAGAACCCGATGAACTGGCTGCCCTTGTAACTGGCGTCCGGAAGGTCGAGGCTGCCCGCGGAGACGGTGTAAAGCATCCCGTCGCCTCGGAATCAGATACAGCAAAAGCCGCCCGCAAGAGCCTTGTGGCGGCGCGAGACATCTCGATAGACGCAGTATTGAACTCCAGCATGGTTACAGCTCGACGACCCGGAACAGGAATGGCGCCGAATAGGGCGGATGAATTATTAGGCCGAAAAGCCCTGTGCAATATACCCGAAGGTACCCTCCTTACACGAGAGATGTTTGAATGAGATCCATCGGCGTGGTCACTGTCGCCCGCTCGGACTATGGCCTCTATCTGCCGATTTTGCGATGTATCCAGGCCGATCCGATACTACAGCTTAAGTTATTTGTTTCCGGAATGCACCTTTCGCCGGAATTTGGGTTGACGGTAAAGATGATAGAAGCTGACGGTTTTGATATTGCCGAGCGGGTAGAGATGTTGCTTTCATCTGATTCTCCAGAGGGCATTGCCAAGTCCATTGGAGTAGGAGTCATTGGCTTTGCACAGGCTTATTCTCGCCAGCGTCCCGACATCTTGCTGGTGTTAGGGGATCGTTTTGAAATGTACGCGGCTGTGCTCGCGGCACTACCGTTCAAAATACCAGTTGCACACATCCACGGGGGAGAGGTCACGCACGGTGCGATTGATGATGCTTTGAGACATTCGATAACCAAGTTGAGCCACGTACATTTCGTAAGCACCGAGGAATATGCCCGGCGAGTAATGCAGTTAGGCGAGGAACCATGGCGGGTCATCGTCTCCGGCGCACCTAGCTTGGATAACCTCAAGACAGTTAACCTTTTTACGACACAAGAACTTGAAGCTCAATATGATATACGCCTTCAGCCACCGCCTTTATTAGTGACGTTCCACCCCGTTACGTTGGAATATGAACGGACCGAGTTGCAGATAAGCGAGTTGCTGGCTGCGCTGGCTGATTCTGCACTTCCGGTAGTCTTTACACAACCCAATGCCGATACCAGTGGCCGTGTCATCCACCGCATGATTGCGGAATATGTTCGGACGCAGGACGCAGCCTGCAGCTTATATCGTGGCTAATTTGGGCACGCAGGGCTATTTTAGTGTTATGGCTTCTGCGGCGGCGATGGTCGGCAACTCGTCGAGCGGTCTTATTGAGGCTCCCTCGTTTGCGCTCCCAGTGGTTAATGTCGGTACGCGCCAGAATGGGCGAGTCCGAGGAGCGAATGTCATTGATGTGGGTTACACGCGGGACGAAATTATCAAGGGAATTCGTCGAGCTATTCGACCTGAATTTCGAGATAGCCTGCGTCAACTTAAAAATCCTTATGGTCGTGGACAGGCATCTGAGATCATTGTCGAGTTTCTCAAAACAATGCATCTCGATGATCTACTGCTAATGAAGCGCTTTAACGATCTGGAAGCAAAAGTTCTGTCGGCGATTGAGCATCGATAGATGATCGATATATGTATTGTTCTAGGAGGGGGGGGGCATGCATGTGTGCTGATTGATTGCTTGCAAGCCAGTGGGCATGTGCAGTTGTATGGAGTCTTGGATCGAGATCGTAGCCGTTGGGGGCAAAAGTTGCTGGATATCCCCATTTTAGGCGATGTCGAACTGCTAAAGGAGATCGTTGCGAAGGGTGTGAACCGATTTATCGTAGGAGTCGGAGGGATCGGTGACAACCGCCCTCGCCAACGTCTTTTTGAACTTGGACTTTCCTATCATTTGGAACCTTTGACTGTAATACATCCAACGGCTATTTGCTCGCGATGGGCAAACTTAGGACAAGGCTCACAACTTTTGCCTGGAAGTATTATTAATGCTAGGGCCGAACTGGGCCTAAATGTAATTGTCAACAGTGGCGCTATTGTTGAGCACGATTGCCTAATTGAGTCTCATGCACATATAGCCACCGGCGCGAGACTCGCTAGCATGGTTCGAGTTGGAAATGGGGCGCACGTTGGAGCAGGGGCGACCGTCCGACAATGTATTACTATCGGGGCAAGAGCAATTGTTGGCGCTGGTGCCGTAGTGGTGAAAGATGTCCCACCCGACACGGTAGTAGCCGGCGTACCTGCCTGCCTATTGCGAAAGACAAGCCAAAGATGAATGTGAGCATTATTCCAAGCTTGGATAGTAAAGGGCCGAATCTAGTAAAAGGAATTCATTTTGAAGGATTAGCAGCGCTGCTCGCATCTTTGGAATCGAACTAAATCTTAGGTGTTTTATGAGAGTATTCAATCTGACCCAACTTTTTGTTCGCCCTGAGCAAGTTTTACGCGAAGCAATTCAGATTATTGATAAAAATGCAAAAGGAATTGCTTTAGTAGTAGATCCCGAGCAGCATCTCCTGGGTACAATTTCAGACGGCGATGTGCGCCGAGCGATGCTGGCAGTGCTTGATCTCGAAACTCCGGTAAGCGCGCTTTTGGCGCGCAAGATTAACACGAAATATCCCAAGCCGGTAACTGCCTTGAAAGGGACTGGGCGAGAAGAATTATTTGGGCTTATGCAGCAATATGCCCTACGCCAGATTCCTATTCTGGACGATGATGGGAGGGTCATTGATCTGGTGATGTTGAATGACCTAGTACCATCAGAGGGACTGCCACTCCAGGCGGTGATTATGGCAGGCGGATTGGGCACACGCCTACGTCCGCTGACGGAAGATCTGCCTAAGCCGATGCTTTCGGTTGGTGGTCGTCCGCTAATGGAACGCATCCTGAAACAACTGCAGCAGGTCGGCATCCGGCAAGTCAATGTGGCCACACACTACAAACCGGAAAAAATCATCGAGCATTTTGGCAACGGACACGCGTTCGGCGTTTCTCTTAATTACGTGAATGAAGATCATCCGCTTGGCACCGGCGGTGCGTTAGGATTGTTGCCTAAGCCAGAGCAGCCGTTGATCGTGATAAACGGCGATATTCTCACTCAGGTGGATTTCCGCGCGATGCTGTCGTTTCATCAAGACCTTCATGCGGAAATGACGGTGGCGGTTCGTCGCTATGATGTACAGATGCCATACGGCGTAATCGAGTGCGACGGTTCCTTCGTACGACAACTAAAAGAAAAACCGCAAATCGGTTTTCTGGTAAACGCTGGTATATATCTGCTCGAACCATCCGTATATGATTTAATTCCTAGAGGCAAACATTTTAACATGACCGACCTGATTCAGTGGTTATTGGATAGCCATCGCATCGTTGTCAGTTTTCCAATTGTCGAATACTGGCTTGATATTGGCAAAAATGCTGACTATATTCAGGCGCAAGAAGATGTTATAAATGGGAGGATGCGGCCTTGAATTGGCACGGAAAGCGCGTTCTGGTTACCGGCGCGGGAGGATTTATTGGTAGCCATTTGACTGAACGATTGGTCGAACTCGGTGCAAATACTAGCGCTTTTGTGCATTATAATGCCCTCGGCACGTGGGGCTGGCTGGACCAATCAAAAGTAATCGACCAGGTTAAAGTCATTGCTGGCGACGCGTGCGATCGCGACAGTGTACGCAGCGCAATGAAGGAAAGCGAGATTGTCTTTCATCTTGCCGCGTTGATTGCGATTCCTTATTCATACGACGCGCCGGCGTCATACGTCCGAACAAATGTCGAAGGTACGCTGAATGTGTTGCAGGCTGCGCGCGAACTCGGCGTGGCGCGGCTGGTGCATACTTCGACAAGCGAGGTGTACGGAACCGCGCGGAACATTCCGATTAACGAAGCACATCCCTTGCAGGGGCAATCCCCATATTCCGCCAGTAAAATCGGCGCCGATAAAATGGTAGAAGCCTATCACCTGTCGTTCGGATTGCCTGTTGTCACTGTTCGCCCATTCAACACCTTCGGGCCGCGCCAATCCGCGCGAGCGATTGTTCCTACGATCATCACGCAATTACAGGCCGGAAATACAGTGCGGCTGGGCCATGTGCATCCGACGCGAGATTTAAGCTATGTCGCCGATACGGTAGAGGGCTTCTTACTTGCGGCTTCGACACGGGAGGCCATCGGCCGCACCATCAACATTGGATCAGGGCGCGAGATATGCGTGCACGATCTTGCGAAACTGATAGCGCGCCTGATGGACAAGCCAATCGATATTGAACGCGATACTCCGCGCTTGCGGCCGGACAGCAGCGAGGTCGAGCGCCTGCTGGCGGATAATCACCTCGCGCGGGAGTTGCTCGCTTGGGAACCGCGGATAATACTGGAAGAAGGCTTAAAAAAGACAATTGACTGGATGAATTGCCATATAGAGAGGTACCGACCGGGTGTTTACACAATATGAGCCTGGGGTTCCGGTCGAAGCCGAATTTATCCCTCTTTGCGTTCCCGAAATTCGAGGCAACGAGTGGGCCTACATAAAAGAGTGCCTGGACACAAACTTCGTTTCTTCTGTCGGCCCATTTGTGGACCGTTTCGAGCGAGAACTCGCCGCGCGGGTCGGTGCGAAATTCGCGGTGGCTACGATCAATGGCACAGCCGCTCTGCACATTGCCCTTCTGGTTGCAGGAATTAAGCCTGGTGACGAAGTCCTAGTCTCAACTCTCACGTTCATTGCTCCAGTTAACGCCATCCGTTACGTTGGCGCATGGCCGGTGTTGGTTGACGCGGAACCGAATTTCTGGCAGATGGATCCGCAAAAAGCGATCGACTTCTTGGAAAATGGTTGCGATTGGAAAGACGGTGCGCTTCGGAATCGGGTCACGGGGCGCCGCGTCAGCGCCGTATTGCCAGTCCACATATTAGGCCATCCGGCAGATCTTGATCCTATTCTAGAATATGCTCGTAAATATAATCTTTGTATTATCGAGGACGCGACGGAGATATTAGGCGCTAAGTACAAAGGTCGGGCGGTAGGACATCTGGGCGATATAGCCTGCTTCAGCTTCAACGGCAACAAGATTATTACTACCGGTGGCGGCGGGATGATCACCACCGATAACGAAGCGTGGGCGCGCACAGCTAAATATTTGACGACACAGGCGAAAGACGACCCGGTTGAGTTTATCCATCATGCAATCGGCTACAATTATCGTCTCACCAATATCCAGGCGGCCATGGGGTACGCACAGTTGGAGAAGCTGGACGAATATATCGCTATCAAACGGCAAATCGCAGCCGTCTATTCGGAAGCCTTCATGCGAGATCCTGGATTAATGCCGATGCGTGAGGCGAACTGGGCCTTCAGTACCTATTGGATGTATACCGCGTTGGTGGATAAAGCTCGATATGGTATGGACAGTCGCGCGCTGCTACGCCAGCTTGAAACACACAAAATTCAAACACGTCCCCTATGGCAACCTGCGCATCTAAGTCGGGCACATCGAGACGCTTTTGCTGTAGATTGTTCGGTGGCGACGCAGTTGAATCGTGATGCTATCAGTCTGCCATGCTCGGTGGGATTGACACGCAAGGACCAAGCGCGTGTCATCGAACTTATCACTGGATTGCATTCGTAAAAGATCCAGGCGGTTAGGAGAAAAAGTCAGTTATATGACAAGTAAAGTGCTGGTCACAGGCGGCGCGGGCTTCATCGGCAGTCATTTGGTGGAACGATTGTTGACAGACGGACATGTTGTCACCGTTTTAGACAACTTTTCTACCGGACGACCACAAAACCTTTCCCACTTGCGCTATTCGCCCGACCTCCAGTTGCATAAAGTGGATATCTTAGATGCCCAAGCCATTCAACCCTTTTTTGACGGCGTAGGTTGGGTTTTTCACCTGGCGGCGCTAGCGGATATCATCCCTTCCATCCAGCGCCCACTCGATTATCACCGTGCCAATGTGGACGGTACGATGAATGTCATAGAATGTGCGCGGCAGGCTGGAGTCAAACGGTTCATATACACCGCCTCGTCATCCTGTTACGGAATTCCGGATGTATATCCCACCCCCGAAACGGCGCCGATTCGTCCCCAATATCCTTACGCGCTTACTAAATACTTGGGTGAGCAAATCGCGCTCCATTGGGCGCAAGTCTATAAATTACCGACAGTGTCGCTCCGCCTGTTTAATGTCTATGGTCCTCGCTCGCGTACAGCGGGGACTTATGGCGCGGTGTTCGGTGTATTCCTGGCGCAAAAACTGGCAAGCAAACCATTCACGGTTGTGGGCGACGGCTCTCAAACACGCGATTTCACCTTCGTTACGGACGTAGTGGACGCTTTCGTGCGCGCCGCCGCATCCGATCTCTCGGGAGTAATCCTAAACGTTGGCTCAGGATGCCCCAGAAGCGTAAACCTCTTGGTGCATTTGTTGGGCGGTCCGGTCGTACACATTCCCAAGCGGCCCGGTGAACCAGACTGCACCTCTGCCGAAATCACGCGAATTCAGCGCCTATTGAATTGGCGTCCCTGCATATCGTTCGAGGAGGGCGTGCGCATCATGCTGGACAATATAGACTACTGGCGAGAAGCCCCAGTCTGGACTTCGGACACAATCGCTGAGGCCACCAAAGAATGGTTCGGATTCCTGAAGTGACGTTCATGAATCATGCCAAATTGAATCATACGCATGGCAAGATACGGTCTCTTTCTGATCTTGCCGCGGCGCTCTCGGAATTGAAGACGCAAGGCAGGCGTATCGTCCAATGCCACGGCGTCTTCGACCTGCTACACATCGGACATATTCGCCACCTCGAACAAGCAAAACAAAAGGGGGACGTTTTGCTGGTGACAATCACGCCAGACCGTTTCGTCAACAAAGGGCCGCATCGCCCGGTGTTCAACGAAACGCTGCGCGCCGAAGCTCTTGCCGCGCTGGCCTGCGTGGATTATGTAGCGATCAACGAATGGCCGACTGCTGTGGAAACCATCCAGCTCCTGCGGCCGGATTTCTATATTAAGGGCATTGACGAGAAAGGCGAAGAGGAATCGCGCACGAACGGCATAACGCGGGAAGCTGAGGCAGTCAAAGAAGTCGGCGGCCAGATCATCTTCACACAGGAAATCACATTTAGTTCGTCAAATCTTATCAATCAGCATTTCGATCTTTTTCCAAAAGACGTAAGTGATTATCTAGCCGGTTTGCCTTCCAGATACAGCTTAGATGAAATCCTTCAGTACGTTAATAACGCGCGTTCATTAAAAGTCCTTATTGTTGGCGAGGCGATTATCGACGAATATGTATATTGTGAAACCATCGGCAAATCGGGCAAAGAACCTATTTTAGCCGCAAAATATCTTAGCAGCGAGAAATTCGCTGGTGGTATCCTGGCTGTAGCCAACAATGTAGCGGCCTTTTGTGATAAAGTCGGGGTACTGACCTTTCTTGGAAATCAGCACTCACAAGAAGATTTTATCCGAGAAAAGCTAAATCCCAAGGTTGAAAAGATATTCCTCTATGCAGAGGACGAACCGACCATCGTTAAACGCAGATTCGTGGAGAGTTATCCTTTTCAGAAGCTCTTTGAGCTTTACCTTATGGAGGGCGATGAAGCCAACCTGTCTCAAACGCAAGCCTTGTGTGCCTCTTTGAGAGAGAGGTTGCCGGAATACGATTTGGTCATCGTGGCCGATTACGGACATGGAATGTTGGGAGCAGAGGCGGCAGAGATATTATGCCGTCAGGCCCGTTTCCTGGCGGTGAACACCCAAGTTAACGCTGGCAACCAAGGCTTCCATTCCATCTCCAAGTATCATCGTGCCGACTATATATGCATTTCCGAGAAAGAGATGCGAATGGAAGTCCGCAGTCGGAACAAAAATATAAGAGACATCGTTCGTCAGGTTGCCGATAAGCTTTCCTGCGATCGGGTTACGATCACGCGGGGTCAACAAGGGAGTCTTTGCTACAACAAAAACGAAGGATTTCTTGAAATCCCCGCGTTTGGCCTTCGGATCGCCGATCGTGTCGGTGCGGGCGACACGGTTCTGGCCATGACGGCATTGTGTGTTGCTCAAGAAGCGCCAATGGAAATTGTCGGCTTCGTCGGGAATGTTGTGGGCGCCCAATCTGTTGCGACCATAGGACACCGAGAGTCGCTAAAGCGCGAGTCGGTGATAGGGCATATCGAGTCATTGCTCAAATAAGGACAGGACTTGGGAGAGCGAAGATGAAGAGTCACCTCAGCCCGATAGGTCGGAGCGCGGAACAGCATTTCCGGCACTTATCCCGGCTGCTGATCGACGTCAAGGTTACCGACATCTGTGGCACAGGATTATCTTTGGATAATGGGACCCAGAAGGCGGCAGACCTGATCGTATCCGCCCGCTCGGACGGAAACAAGGTTATGCTCATCGGTAACGGCGGCAGCGCGGCGATTGCCAGCCACGCCCATAATGACCTATGTAAAAGGGCCGGAGTTCGAGCTTTGGTCTTTAACGAACCACCTCTGTTGACGGCCTTAGCAAATGACTATGGCTATGCCTCCGTATTCGAGCGACCGATCGAAATGTGGGCGGAACAGGCCGACGTGCTGCTAGCGATCAGCAGTTCGGGGCGCTCGGAAAGCATCCTTCGTGCTGCGCATGCGGCTCTAAAGCGGAAATGCCGCGTTATCACGCTGTCGGGTTTTGCCTCGGATAATCCGTTGCGCAGAATGGGACATATCAATTTCTACATCGCTTCATCGGAATATGGCGAGGTGGAGGCCGCCCATTCTGTCGTAATGCACTTCCTGACGGACTTGGCGAAAGCGTTAGGGGAGAGATCCTGATATGGCGGAGACCGCGACGCTTGAAAGCGTGTTGATCACCGGCGGCGCCGGTTATGTGGGCTCTGCTTTAGTGCCGCGATTGTTGGAGGACGGCTATCGTGTGAAAGTCCTGGATCTATATATTTACGGCGAGCACGTGCTGGATGCCGTGAAGGCCCAGCCAAACCTGGAGCAAATCAAGGGCGATATCCGCGATCGTGAACTCCTGGAACGGGTTATTCCCGGCTGCGATGCTGTAATCCATCTTGCGTGCATCTCCAATGATCCGAGTTTTGAGCTGGATCCCCGTTTAGGCAAATCGATCAACTTTAATGCTTTCTTTGACCTGGTGGGCGTAGCCAAAGCGAGCGGCGTGCGAAGATTCATTTATGCGTCCTCGTCGAGCGTTTACGGCATCAAGGACGAGATGAATGTCACCGAAGACCTGCCCCTCAAACCGTTGACTGACTATTCCAAATACAAAGCGCTGTGCGAAGAGGTCCTTCTACAGGAACGGGCGCCGGGATTCGTCACGCTTGTCTTTCGTCCCTCCACCGTGTGCGGCTATTCGCCGCGTTTGCGGCTTGATCTGACAGTCAACATCCTGACCAATCACGCCGTCAACAACCGCAAGATCACGGTTTTTGGGGGACAGCAGATGCGCCCGAATATTCACATCGCGGATATGAGTGAGGCCTACGTCAAAGCGCTCGCCTGGCCCGATACTGCGATTGATGGCAAGATCTACAATGTAGGCTATGAGAATTACAAAGTTTTGGAAATCGCCGAAATGGTACGGAAGGTGGTCGGGCCAGATATTGAAATCATAACTACTCCGACTGATGACAATCGCTCTTATCGCGTCTCATCGGAAAAGATCAAGCGAGAGCTCGGATTTACGGCTCAACATAGCGTCGAGGATGCTGTGCGTGATTTGGTAGAGGCTTTTCATGCTGGCAAGATCCCAAACCCGATGTCCGACAACCGTTACTACAACATCAAGACGATGCAGGCAATAAAACTCAAATGAGCGACTCGACCCATATTCCCTATGTGAACATTGCCGCGCAACATGTAGCGATCAAAACCGAACTAATGGATGCTGTAGGCCGCGTTATTGATGGAGGACAGTTTATCCTAGGTGATGAAGTCGCCAAGTTCGAGCAGCGTTTCGCTGATTTGTGTGGCGTGCGTTACGCCGTCGGAGTTAATTCCGGCACTGATGCTCTTATTCTCGCTCTAAAAGCGGTCGGCGTAGGCCCCGGTGATGAAGTGATTACGGTCCCGAATTCTTTCGTTGCCAGTGCAGGATGCATTGCAATTCTGGGCGCTAGGCCCGTCTTCATCGACGTGGGGGAAGACTTTAATATGAACCCCGTCTTAATTGAGCAGGCGATTACATCGCGCACTCGCGCTGTTCTTCCGGTACATCTAACCGGTCGACCGGCGGATATGGATCCGATTCTCGATATTTCGCGGCGTAATAGTCTTTATGTTATCGAAGACTGTGCCCAGGCCGTTGCGGCTGAATATAAGGGTAAACGAGTGGGGTCATTTGGCACAATTGGCTGTTTCAGCTTACATCCACTCAAAACGCTGAATGCATGTGGGGATGGAGGAGTTCTGACGACTGACGATGTAGATATGGCCGGACAGTTCAAAATATTAAGAAACATCGGTTTGAGAATGCGCGATGACTGCGTGACATGGAGCGGAAATTCGCGGCTTGACACCATCCAAGCGGCCATCCTCTTGATTAAGCTGAATTATTTGGAAGCATGGACAAAAAAGCGTCAAGCGAACGCCCAGTTTTATCGCGAGAAGTTGTGTCACCTGAAGCAGATACAAACACCCGCGGACAAGCCTTATGAGCGTGCTGTCTATCATACGTTCATTATCCAAGCAGACCGCAGAGATGAGTTGAGGGACTATTTGGCCGCACGCAGCATCGGTACGGCCATTCATTACCCCGTGCCGATCCACTTGCACAAAGCAGCAGAAGGACTGGGTTATAAGCCAGGCGCTTTTCCAATCACAGAGCGACACGCGAAGCGTATTTTGAGTCTGCCGATCTATCCTGAACTTGAAGCCCAACAACTTCAGCGTATTGTCAATAGCATTTGTGCATTTTATCAGGAAACGTCATGAAAATCTGTTATTCCTATCTTGAACAGCAGTTTGCCGATATTGAGCCTTATCTGGACGACATTCGCACCTTAGTAAAGACCGGAGACTTCACCCTGGGTAAAGCGCTCACCGAATTCGAGGTGCGATTCGCTAAACTCCTGAGTTTGCCCTATGCCGTCGGGGTGGGAACCGGAACCGACGCGCTGATGCTTTCGTTGAAGATTCTCGGCGTCGGCCCCGGCGATGAAGTGATTACTGTGCCCAACACGTTCGTGGCGACTGTTGGTGCGATCGCTATGACCGGTGCAAAGCCGGTCTTCGTTGACAATAATGAAGAGTATACAATTGACGTAACAAAAATCGAGGAGGCGATCACCCCCCATACGAAAGCGATATTGCCCGTTCATCTCACGGGCTGCCCCGCCGATATGCCCGCCATTTGGGAAATCGCGGAGAGTCGTCGGCTTATGATCGTCGAGGATGCGGCGCAGGCTATTCTTGCTTCGATCGATGGCAAGTCGGTCGGTTCTTGGGGTGCAACGGCTGGTTTCAGCCTGCATCCACTAAAAAATCTCAACATTTGGGGAGATGGAGGGATCATCGTTATGCGTTCCGAAGAACTGCGCGACAAATTACGTTTGTATCGCAACCATGGCATGGCCACCCGAGACGAGATTGCCTTCTGGAGCCACAACTGTCGTCTTGACACTTTGCAGGCAGTGGTTGCCAATCGTCTTCTTAGCCAGGTTCACGCCATCACGGACCAGCGTATTGCAAATGCGCGTCGATACGACCAAGCGTTCTCCGACCTGGAGGAGAACGTCCGCATTCCCCCCCGTCGACCGAATGTCAAACAAGTATTTCATACCTATGTTATCCGGGTTAAGGACCGGGATCGTCTTTATTTATACCTAAATGAGCACGGGGTAGAGGCTAAAATTCATTATCCTATTCCGCTTCATTTGCAAAAAGCTGCGGCCGGTCTGGGCTACAAGAAAGGCGACTTCCCGATCTGTGAAGAAGACTGCAGAACCATATTGACGTTGCCTGTTCATCAGCACTTGAGATCGAACGAGATCGAATATGTTATTGATTGCGTCCGTAGGTTCTATCGAAGATGAGGGGCAAAAGTTAACGATTTTTTCCAGGAGACTGATTGAGATGAAAGAGACCACAGAAGCCCTGCTGGAAAAACTGCCCGATGCATCGCTATGCGAAAAGGCGAATTTCATTCGTCGGGATGTTATACGCATCGCCGTTACAAATGGCGCGGGACATATCGCGCCATCACTCTCATGCGTTGATATATTGACAGTGCTTTATTATAAAGCGATGAATCTGAGCCGAGATCCGCTTTGGGAAAATCGAGATCGTTTGGTTTTTTCAAAAGCGCATGGTTGTTATAGCCTGTATGCCATTCTCGCCGATCGTGGATATATCAATCAACGGGAATGGGAGATGTTTTACCGGGGAGGTATCTTGTCAGGATGCGTTGAGCGACACCCGCAGCTGGGATTAGAGGCGGGTTGCGGGGCGTTAGGTCATGGGCTACCGATTGCGACCGGCATGGCTTTTGGAGCAAATCTTCAGCATATGAATCATCAGGTGTACTGCATTGTAGGCGACGGCGAAATGCAAGAAGGCTCCAATTGGGAAGCATTACAATTTGCGGTGAAACATCAATTAGCAAACCTTTCAATCATTATTGATAATAATAAGCTGCAGGCGATGGACTTTTTGGAAAATGTCCTCACAGTAAAAGGGCGTAATGACGATTTACGAATAAAGTTAGAAGCATTCGGATGCCTTGTTGAAGAATGTGATGGACACGACACCGAGACGCTTTCCAAAATTCTCGATCAGTGGCGAAGGCGGAGGTCCGCGTTGCAAGCACCGCAAGCACTTGTGGCGCATACGATTAAGGGGTATGGCTTGCTGTGCATGGAGAACATCCCTAAATTCCACTTCCGCCTGCCTTCGGAAGAAGAGCTTAAGATGGGTAACCGCTATGGATAATTCGGTCAATTATCGCCGTGATATTGTCGACGCCATCGTGCCGTATGCCCGGAAGAATCCGCGGATCGTTCTGCTGGTGTCTGATATGGGATTCGGCGTCACGACCGGGTTTGCCGAGGCCTTTCCTAACAGAATTTTCAATATGGGCATCATGGAGCAAGGCACGGTAGGCATTGCGGCGGGAATGGCGATGACGGGGCTCATCCCGGTTGTGTACTCGATTGTAAATTTCATCGTCTATAGGGCACTTGAACAGGTTCGCAACGATGTGGTACTCCAAAATCTCAATGTCAAGTTCATTGCCACGGGTGTGAACGATTACTTCAACTTCTTAGGATATTCACATTGTTGCGGCAGATACGATATCGAGTTGATGAGACTAATTGGACTGAATGTTTTTAATCCTTATGAGAACCAAGGCAGAGATTTTGAAGATTTGGTGCATTCCTGGATTACCGACGACAAAGCGGGCTATATACGAGTGTGATACCTATGAGCGAAATTGTACTCGACGGACATAAACTGCTATGGCACCAGGATCGAGTAGAAGCCTGGCGGCGCGGCGAACGCATCGCGCCGATTACGATCGATTGCGCACTAACGCGCAGGTGCGACTATCGTTGTACCTACTGTTATGCGACGCTTCAAGCCAACGACGAAAAGCGCATGACGCGTGACGTTATCTTCAGGTTTCTCGACGACGCCGCAGAAATTGGAGTCAGGGCCATCAGCCTCGTCAGCGACGGCGAGAGCACATGCTCGCCGCACCTGTATGATGCCATCCTTCGGGGAAGAGCGAATGGATTGGACATGGCACTAGGCACAAACGGTCATCTCTTGCGTGACGACCGGCAAGAGGACATTTTACCCGCCTTGACCTACCTGCGATACAATATTTCGGCTGGAGAACCGATACGATATGCGGAGATTCACGGGTGCAAAATCGAATCCTTTGATAAGGTCCTCCATACCATTCGCCAGAGTGTACGCGTTAAAAGGGAAAAAAATCTTTCTGTGACTATCGGCTTGCAGATGGTTCTGCTTCCGCAGTTCGAAGATCAAATTATGCCCCTGGCCCTTCTGGGCAGGGAGCTCGGTGTTGATTATCTTGTAATCAAGCATTGTAGCGATGACGAACAAAGTTCTCTTGGCGTAGATTATTCGAAGTATCAAGACATGGTTGCCACTTTAAAGCAAGCTGAAGAACTGTCCACCTCGGCGTATCTGGTCCGCGCAAAATGGTCAAAAATCCTCAGCGGAGGGAAACGATGTTATCGACAATGCTACGGCCCGCCCTTTATTATGCAGTTTTCGGGCTCAGGGCTGGTGGCTCCGTGCGGAATGCTATTCAATAAAAAGTATAAGAAGGACTTCCATATCGGGAATATCGTCGAGACACCGTTTAAAAAGCTATGGAAAAGCAAAAGATACTGGGAAGTTTTAGATTTGATTGCATCCGATAAATATGACGCGCGGACGATGTGCGGTTCCTTATGTTTGCAGCACAAAGTAAATGAATATTTATGGGACCTTAAACAGGGCAATACGAAACTGCAGAAACCGAGTGAAGCGCCGCCAATGCATATCAACTTCATATGATTTAATGCGAGTGCGAGTTGCGATGAGAGTAGCAAGACGGAATTTAACCTCCGATTCTCCGACTTGCTATGTTTGCGGAAATTCGGCCGGACGATATTGCCGTCGCGTGAACGAGGATTACTGCATTATCAAATGCAACGAGTGCGGCTTGGAATATACGGATCCTATTCCCGCGGAGAATACTCTTAAAGCGTTCTATGCGTCATATTCAGATATACGAGCCGACAAATTAATCGTCAAGCTTAACGCTCAAGAACATTTGAAAACATTGAAGAACAGATTTGGTTGGACGCAAGAATCCGCCATGCTCGATTTCGGAAGCGGGGGGGGGACCTTCGTAGAACTGGCTGGAAAGAATTGCTACGGCGTAGAATACCAATCATCTGCTAACATCCGTATTAAAACGTCCTTAAATGAGCTACCAATCCGTCGATGGGACTTTATTACGCTTTGGGGAGTTCTTGAGCACCTGCCACATCCAAAGAAAGTAATCGACGAACTTATTTCGCCACTTCGTGGTGGGGGGATCATGGTTTTAACGACGGTGGACGCTGAGGGAGTCATCCCTTACTACTATAAGCCCCCAGAGCATTTATCCTATTGGACGCGCGCTGCTTTTTGTGAGCTGGCCCAGAGATGCGGCCTGAAGATTATTGGCTATGAACCTTATTGGATGTTCCAATTGGGAGATATCTACATACAAAGATTGCTGAGCCGAACGCCAGAGGAGTACCGGGGATCCCTTTCAAGAGTTGGTATACCATCGGTCGTTTATGTGCCTACGAATGAAGTCCGCGTCGTGATGAAAAAAACTGCGCCGAAAAATAAGTTCTGATTGATTCCGCGGAATTAAAAATAGGATCTTCGTGGCGTCGCAGTTTGCTTTAGCGATAATCGTTGTGGATGGTCGCTATGCGCTACAATTGCGCGATGATAAATCCGGAATCTCTTGCCCAGGAATGTGGGGGCTCTTTGGCGGCAAGATTGAACGAGACGAGAAACCCAAGTCCGCAATCATTCGGGAAGTAGCGGAGGAATTAGGCATCAAGTTACGCCGTTGTCGCTTTCTCCGGACCATCCAACGTTATAATGATTTTGAGGGAAAAACAGTCCAGTATTGGTTATTTACGGCAAATATCAGTCATGAACAATGGGAACGACATAAGCTAAATGAAGGCCAAGACGCTAATCATTTCGCGTTTGATGAATTATGCGACCTATGCATGCCGCCTTTGATTCGGGAAGTGCTGGAATGTCACTATCGAAGTAAATGGCCAGGGAGCGGAAAGACCGAATATTTAAAAGTTGTCCTTTGAACTGAAAAAGGACTTCCTGTTTATGGAAGAAAGAAAATTATTGTCGTTGAATCCTTATCTCGACAAAATAGCGCTTTTTCTCCAGCTTCAATTCCAGCATATCGGTCAAGGGGGAATAAAAGTCCTACTCCGTAAATGTATAAGGCTTGCTTCGCTCCTCCCTCTTCTGCTTTTTATTCTGCCGATACGCTTTTTGCGTCCATTTCTAATTATCCGCTTTGGGCCGCTCCCCAGTTCGCGCATTGGCCATTTCGCTGGTAACATCGAGGTTTACTTATGCGAACAGGATGCCGGGATCAATGTCCCCTCAAGAAGATATATTGACATTTTCTATTATGAATCACCAATTTGTAACGCTCAACTTAAAAGGATGTGGAATCGTAAGTTGCATGTCAGTTCATTTGATCTCTCCCTCTTCTACCGTCTGAATCGTTGGTTGCCGGGAGGGCGAGTACATGCTGTTCTCATGCCTCACAACGATCGAGACGTCTATGGGCTCATGGCTGAAACGGCACCTCACCTATCCTTCACATCGGCCGAAGAGCAAAGGGGGAAAGTCGAACTCAAGACGCTGGGAGTTCAAGAAGGGGTTCCTTTTGTCTGCTTTCATGCCCGGGACTCGGCTTACCTGAAAATGATCTACCCCAAATTCGATGCTAGCTACCACGATTATAGAGCTTCGAACATCAACAACTACATTCTGGCGGCGGAGCAATTGACCAAACGGGGCTATTATGCGATTCGGATGGGGTCTGTTGTCTCCGAAACCCTCGATGTTATAAATCCTAAAATAATCGATTATGCATCCCAGAATTCTAGAAGTGATTTTATGGACATTTACCTGGGTGCCAAGTGTTCCTTCTTTATCAGTTCAGGAACAGGAATTGACGCCATTCCAATGATCTTTAGACGATTGTCAGCCTTCGTGAATATTGTTCCGCTGGAGTATGGAAGATTTTGGCAGCCCGGTCACCTTTTTATTCCCAAAAAGCATTGGCTGCGAAATGAACGCCGCTTCATGACGTTCTCGGAAATCCTGAATTCGGGTGCAGGCCGTTTCCTTTTCAAAAAACAATATGAGCAAAATAGTATCGACCTAATTGAGAACACGCCGGAAGAAATCGCTGCATTGGCGATTGAGATGGAGGAGAGGCTCAAAGGCGTATGGCAGACGAGCGTTGAAGATGAGGAGTTACAAAGCCTCTTTTGGTCTCATTTTAAACAAAGCGAACTCAACGGTGTATTTCGTGCTCGCATCGGTGCTGAATTTCTGCGTCAGAATCGCAATTTGTTGGAATTAGATTAATCCATGAATCGGGCAGTCTTTTTGGATCGAGACGGTGTATTGATTGAGGATGTCCATCTGCTGACCCGGTCCGACAAGATAAGGATACTGGAGGGAGTTCCTCAGGCTCTTAAGAAATTGAAAGAATCGGGTTATTTGCTAATTGTCGTAAGCAACCAAACCGTTATCTCTAGAGGCTTGATGACCGAACAAGAAGTGAAAGCGCTTCAAACGCAGGTAGAGCGTAAGTTGGAAGAAAGCGGAGCACCGCCAATAGGCGGATTCTATTTCTGTCCTCACCATCCAAACGCCACTATTCTTTTTTATCGTAAGGATTGTGATTGCCGCAAGCCGCGTCCCGGCCTATTGTTACACGCTGCGCGTGAATTCGACATAGACCTGCCGGGCAGCTTCATCGTAGGCGATCGTATAACGGACATTATTGCCGGAGCAAGAGCCGGCTGTCGTACGATCTTAGTGCAAACGGGCGCACATCTTGCTCCACCCATTGAAACGAGTTCTCCATTGGATACCACTATCTCGCCTGATTACATCTGCGCAAATCTTGACGAAGCGCTACGTTGGATTCTCAGAGTGGGCTTGGCATGAAAGCTCTGGTCTTATGTGCCGGGTACGGCACGCGTCTCAGCGACCTTACACGCGATATCCCCAAGGCGATGCTCCCCCTCCAGGGCCGCCCCCTCTTGGAATACATCATTAGCCACCTTGCCCAACAAGGTTTCACCCAAATTATGGTCAATCTGCATTTTAAGCCCGAGCAAATTCGCGGTTATTTTAAGGACGGAACGCGATGGGGAGTCAAAATTCATTATTCTTACGAACCTGAGCTATTGGGAACGGCGGGGGGGCTAAAGAAAGCGGCAAGCTTTTTACGGCAGGGCGACTTATTTTTAGCCCAATACGGAGATGTTTTGACCGATCAGAATCTAAAAAAAATGATAGAATTCCACCAAACTAGATGTGCCCTGGCCACGTTGTTGGTGCATAAGCGGGCGCGTTCCAACAGCGTCGTCAGCATGGATGAGGCGGGGCGCATCGTTGGATTTCTGGAACGGCCCACTGAGCAAGAACGCTCCGGCGTCCAGTCACCCTGGGTTAATTCTGGCCTTTGCGTCTGCGCGCCCGAATTCCTTGACGCGATTCCCGACAATATTCCCAGTGATATCCCACGCGATATTCTACCCAGGATTATCTCGACAGGACGGCTGTATGGTTTTCCGCTATCCGGATACCGCTGCGCGATAGACTCGATCGAGCGTTTAGCCGAGGCGCGGACAGCGCTAGCGGAGGGCCACTGTAAGTTATCCTTGCCTGCAAACACAAAAGATAATAATGCGCAATCGGAACGCTGAACTGCCGTCCTCTGAGCCACAGATGCGATCCCCAGTAGAATTTTGGGTTAGGCAGCTATTGCGCCGGGCGCAAATGACCCGTGCCACTGTCTACGGGATTGCGACGGTAAGCTGGCGAGCCCTGGCCGGACCGGTGACTGCAATCTTGATTATGACTCGCTTTACACCAGAATTGCAGGGTTACTATTATACATTCGCCAGCTTAATGGTGCTCCAGGTCTTTGTGGAACTTGGGTTTAGCAACATTGTCACCTACTTTGCTGGCCACGAGTGGGCGAGATTGTCTCTCGACCCGCAAGGACGGATCGTGGGCGAAGCCGACGCGCTCTCCCGGCTGGTCAGTCTGGGCCGAGTAGCATTCCGATGGTATTTGATAGGGGGAGCGATCCTCGCCTTCGGGTTGGGTATAGCAGGCTATGTGTTTTTCTCCCAATCGCCGGACATAGGCATCACCTGGAAAGTTCCCTGGTTTACTTTTTGCTTTCTCAGTGGAATCAACCTCGCGTTGATGCCGATATGGTCGCTTCTGGAGGGTTGCAACCAGGTTTCTCAGGTCTATTCATTCCGTATGGTTGGGGCCGGGTTAATCACCCTCGTGACTTGGATGTCAATATGTCTTGGGGCAAAACTTTGGACCGCTTCGGCTACTACAGCCATTCTGCTGGTCTGGTCAGGAGTTTTTCTGATATGGCGTTATAGGCATTTCTTCAAGTGCTTTTTCTCTAAGCCGACCGGTCCGCAAATCAGTTGGCGTGGAGAAATCTGGCAGGTGCAGTGGCGCACGGCACTGAGTTATCTGAGCGGTTATTTCACTTCGCAGGTGTTCACCCCAGTGCTATTTCACTTTCACGGGCCAGCGGTGGCGGGTCAGTTCGGCATAACGTGGAGTCTAGCAGTAGCTTTAGCTGGAGTTGCCGCAATGTGGAGTGCGCCACGCGGTCCCCAATTTGCCGTGATGATTGCTCGCAAAGAATATAAAAAGATTGACCAGCTTCTCAATCACATTATTAAAGCGGCGCTGGTCGTGTTCTTGCTCGGTGGGTTTGGCGCTTGGTCACTAGTATATGTCTTGAATGTATTGAACCATCCGTTCGCCGCGCGTCTCTTGCCCCTCTTACCGACCGCACTGCTATTGGCCGGAATTGCGGTGGCGAATGCATTAGCTCCAGCATCGGTTTATCTGCGTGCACACAAAAGAGAGCCGTATGTCTGGATGTCAATTGCAGCGGGAGTCTTGATCGGCTTGTCTTCTCTGATATTGGGAAAAAAGTTCGCGGCGGTCGGTGTGGCGTTTGCATATCTGGTGTCGAATATTCTCCTATTCCCGTGGGGGCTGGCAATCTTTGTGGGCTGCCGGCGGAAGTGGCATGGCGTTGCCGAAGAGATATCGCAAATTAATTCTTGAGTCGAAGCGACGCAGAAAAGGATGTTTGAGCGAATAGCCCTTCCACACTGGGCAAAAGACCATAAACTCCCGCTCCTCGTGATAACGAAACGATCATATATGCGTTCATAGAAAATAGCGAAGAGCTATCGGATTATTATATTGATTGCTTGACGGATACATTAAACAAGAAGGATTTCGGGAACATATTCTCTTCAAATAGATCCTTGACGTTATCATGACTCATGAAATAAGTATTACAGGCGCTACGGGGTTTGTTGGCAAACATTTAATCAAAAGGCTTATCACCGAAGGATATAAAGATATAAGAATAATTTTTAGGGAAGAAGAACAGCGGGAGGATGGACAATATGGGCGTGCAGTTACCAAAACTAAAATTGATTTAACAAATGAATTCTCAATCCCAATAATTGCCGAGACTCATACACTGATACATTTAGCCTATGCCAAGGATAATTTCGATGCGAATCTCAAGATTGCTTCCAATATTATTAAAGCCGCTCGACAAGGGCATATCCAAAGAATTATTCATTGTAGTACGGCTGTTGTAAGCGGATTTCTTAAACGAGGGCCAGTATCCGAGACTGATCCTCCCCATCCTTTACCTGGATATCAAATGAATAAATATTTAATAGAACAAATGTTCCTTGCCGAGCTACCTCCACAAATAGAATTGGCTATCCTGAGGCCATCAATGATCGTTGGGCCGGGAGGGGGAGGATTAGAATCTATTGCCAAGCGTATATTATTTAAGCCTTTTCTCAGTCACATTATGTATTGGCTGTTAAAAAATAGGAGGCTCAATTTTGTAGCAGTTGAAAACGTGATTGAAGCTATATTGATGTTCATCCGTATTCCGCATATATCCAGTCGAGAGATGTATTTAATATCCGACGACGATGATCCTGATAATTACTATGGAAGTGTAGAGAAATTAGTAAGAAAGTGTCTGGGCAAACCGCCAATTTGGCCTGATTTAGGTTTACCATTGTGCTGGCTTCGTCTTATGTTTAACTTTTTGCCCATGCATGCTCCACCTAATTTAAGCTATTTAATAAACAAACTTTCAAGCTTAGGGTATAGGCGTCGTATAAGTTTGAAGCATTGTATAATGAATTCTATAAGAGGCGTCCAGATAGATTAAAACAATGAAAATATTAAATGTCCTTTCGTCGATGGATCCAGTTACGGGTGGCGGCATTATGGAAAGGATACATCAGTTGAGCCGTTCCCTAATAAAAAAAGGCCATCAATGTTCAGTTTTAGCCACCTCTCATGGATGGGATCAGGCTTTTATAAATGAAATAAAGGGGCTAGAAGCGGTAAGCATGCCCTGCATTTCAAAACGCTTTATGATTCCTAAGGGGACAACCAAGTGGCTAAACCAAAATATAGGCCGATTTGATATTCTTCATTTAGCTGGCAACTGGTCTCCGATTAATGTTATCGCGTATGGGGCCGCAAGAAAAAATAAAATACCTTATGTATTCTCAGCGATGGGATGGCTCGCAATTGATGGTCGGTCTAAGTCGATTAAACGGATTTTTCAGCTATTATGGACACGCCCAATGGTACGTGATGCCCAAGCAGTTATTGCTATTTCTCCACGTGAAGTTAATGATTATATGCGATTTGGCGTTTCGAAAGAAAAAATATATTTAATCCCAAATGGCATTACAACTGATAGCCTTAATTCTAAAGATGACATCGCCTTCCGCGATAGATACGGATTAGATAATCGCAAAATAGTTTTATATATAGGCAGACTCAGCCCGATAAAAGGAGCAGATTTGCTTGTAGAAGCGTATTCATTAATTGCCAAAGATTTTCCCGACCACCAGGTTCTTATTTTTGGAAACGATCATGGCGGTTTCAAGGCTAAACTTGAAAAAATAATACGCATGCTCAATATGCAGCATTACATCAAAATATTTCCCCCGATATTCGGAATTGAAAAAAGCTGGGCTTATCATGCAGCTGAGATTTATGTTATTCCTTCCCGATACGATACAATGACGATTGTTGCTCTTGAGGCAGCTGCTTGCGGATGCCCCGTTTTAATTACCGAAAATTGTGACTTTTCTGCGATTGCTAAATATGGAGGAGGGGTAAATGTGGCCTGCGATAGGGATAATATCGCAGATGGATTACGAAATGTTTTAGCTAATCCGAATACAAGAAAAAAAATGGGGTTCGAAGCTCGTAAATATGTTCTTGAAAATTATCACTGGGATAATATTTCCGATAATTTCTTGCGGCTGTTTCAAGACGTATTAAATTAAAAGAAAGTATGAATAATAGTAAACGAAAAAAGATTGAAATCTTATTTTGGTCATATTGGGAATTTCATTATTCTAAGTTACATTAAATCAATAGTCGTATTAAAGAACAATTTTAATATCAGAGGATATCCTGGCATAGATGATTAAATTGATGAAATGACATGAAAAATTGGTCGAATGTTCTGGGAATAAAACAACGGGAGGGTTGGCCGGGCGTTGTACGGCGAGGAACAGTCAAGATGCTTCGACGTGTTGCCCGGCTCGCAGATAAATGGGCGGTCCACGTTGATCATTCAGGCGGTTTTTTGGCGGAGGATAAGGCTCTATTGGCAGGAAATCGCGTCTTTCGTGATTGTCACCGCGATCAGCGGTGTTTTGTCATCGGAAATGGCCCGTCGCTAAGAAGACAAGATTTATCACTGTTGACTAACGAACTCACCTTCGTCATGAGCGGTTTTTGGAAACATCCTGTGGTGAGACAGTGGCAGCCCACTTATTACTTTTTCGCCGACCCTATGTTCTTTGATGGCTCGGAGCCGATGCGAAAGTTCTTCTCGGATCTTCGTTCCCAAATTCATTCGACGAAATTCTTCGTGCCGTTGAGTTCCAAAGAAATCATTCAAAAAATATCTCTACTGCCACTAGAAAAAACATACTTTGTAGCAGTTCGCGGAATGCTTGAAGGAAGAGTTTCTTATAATGGTTTGTCCGGCAGGCCAGACCTCGCTCGATTTGTTCCCGGAGTATTTACTGTTGCTCAATTGGCACTAATGGCTGCCATATACATGGGATGTTCGCCGATATACTTATTGGGACTTGATCACGATTGGCTGGCTCACCGAGGTATGGATCGGCACTTCTACAACGGCAAGACGATCGAAAACCACCCGAAAGCACACGGTGATCTAAACCGACTTAGCTATAAAACTGACGCCCAAGGTGTGGTTGATATATGGAACGGATATGAGTACTTCTCAAAAGTGTCCAAGCAAGAAGGAATAGAAATCTTTAATGCAACTGATGGAGGATTCTTGGATGTTTTTGAACGAGTGTGCTATAGGTCTTTATTTTTACTCCCTTAACTGATATGCGCGATGTTTATTTTCTGCCTGACAAAGCCTATGGTGCGCAAATGCTAAACTGGTAATTTAATGTCTCCCTCGGGGAGGGTTGAAATCCCTCACCTTGCAGGCCAAGAATTGGATAGTGTAATGTGGTCGCATGAGACGCTATTAACTGGGCACGCGCACGAAACATGATCTGAAAGTCCATTTGGTTTGGGTTCCGAAATATCACAATAAAATCCTGACCGGGGAGGTCATGATTCGTGTCCGCGACCTGATACGGCAGATCGCCATAGAGCACGAGATTACTATTCTGTCCGGCAAGATCGCGTGCGACCCGAGTTTGACGCCGCTAGGGGCATTTTAAACCCATCGCAAAAGTCATCTTACTGATATTCAATAAAATGCATACATTGCCGAACAGGAGGGTGACCTCGTGCAGGACGAAAGTCAATTTGTAATCGACAATTTCATCAAGTCACCGCCTTCTAGGCAGTATGTTGTTGATTAGGGATGCTCTGTTGTAGGTGGTTAAAGATGCAGGGCTCAACCTTGTCCGTGAATTTTGTATGGGAGACCGCGCTTACATAAAAAATGCTCCGAAGCAATGTAAGTTTCGCGGTTGGCTATTTTGAAACAATAAGATGAATAAATAACACGAGAGTATTATAATTTCGTGTCGTATGTGCAGAAGCAACAAAATATACAAATTCTTTGATTTTAAATTGAATCCATCCGTTGATCGGTAAAAAAAAGCAAGGATCAACTGAAAGAGCAAGAGATACATTATGTACTGGAAGTTTTTGAGCATTTGCTTTCCACAGCTATAGCGCGTTGATGAATAATCTTTTTATAACTTCTAGGCATGAGAATAAGCTCTCACCTTGGGTTACATTGACAACCAAAGGTGTGACGAAGGGAAATAACCAAGAGGAGTTCTACCACTCTTTCCGACAACCGGATTATGTAACTGTTATGGCTGTTACTGAGGATGGTCATATCCCTGTTGTAAGACAGTATCGTCCTGCGGTGGAGAGTTATACTTTGGAGTTTCCGGGTGGGCTTTTGGATGATAGTGAGCTTCCAGAAAAGACTGCGAAACGAGAGTTGTTTGAGGAAACCGGTTTTATCGCGAATAAGGGGCTTGCTCTGCTGGGCTCTCTTTTCCCTGATACGGGAAGGCTTGAAAACAGGTTTTGGTGTTATTTCGCCACCAGCGTGACAAAGCATAAAAATTCTACATGGAACCACGAAGACAATATGAGCTCATTCCTGCTTTCAAAGAATGAATTTAAGAAGGCTATTGACAATGGCGAGTTCAACCACGCTTTGCACATTGCCATTGTTGGGCTAGCAGTTATTAAGGGATATTTTCAGCTTTAGTAGGATTTATTGAACGTTGAGGTTACGTATGTTAATATTCATTCACGGTGATCAAAACTAGTAAGGATTAAAAAATGCTAAAAAATATTTATAGAGACCACTCGGTATGCATCATTGGTCTTGGATATGTGGGATTGACGCTCGCCACGGTAATGGCAGGCATCGGCTTTTGTGTTCTAGGCGTAGAGATGCGCGATGATGTTCTGGAAAAGATAAAAAAAGGCAAGCCGCACTTCTTTGAACCAGGCCTCGAAGGTCGCTTGTCGAATCTCGTTAAAAATGGCAAAATCCACTTTTCCAAAACCATCCCCGATGATTGGGACGGCACGGTATTTATAATCACCGTTGGTACACCACTGGGAACAGACGGCAAAATAAGATTAGAATACATCGAACGTGTCGGCAAACAAGTATCAAAACATCTTAAAAGAGGCGACATGGTCTTGATGCGATCCACCGTAAAAATCGGCACTACACGCAATATTATACATCCCTTGCTTAAAGAAGCAGGTGTTGATTTTGATCTCGCGTTTTGCCCGGAGAGGACGCTGGAAGGGAAGGCGTTGATAGAAATTAGGCAACTTCCCCAGATAGTCGGAGGCATGACGCAATCAGCCGAAATTAGGGCATCGCAACTATTTCAATTCTTAACGCCCACCGTCATCCGTGTTAGCGATGTTGAAACAGCCGAGATGATAAAGCTAATCGATAACGCAAATCGCGACATCATATTCGGCTATGCAAACGAAGTGGCGAGAGCATGTGATTCGATAGGCATTAGCGCCATCGAAGTCATACATGCGGGTAAGCTTGGTTATCCCCGAACGAATTTGCCACTGCCAGGATTGGTAGGCGGACCTTGTCTGGAAAAAGATCCTTATATATTAGCCGAAGGCATTCGCGAGCAAGGCGTAGAAATGGAAATGACAATAGCGGCTCGAAAGATAAACGAAAGACAACCGTTGGTGATAGCCGAATATATAAAGAACCAGACAACCAAAATCAAAGGCTTTCCGGAAAAACCTGAAATCGCATTAATGGGCTTGGCATTCAAAGGCCAGCCAGCGACGAATGATCTACGTGGTACGATGGCACGTCCAATATTATCAGCTCTGCAAAAGCGCTTCCCCTCGGCAAACTTCCGCGGATATGACGCATTGGTCACGAACGAAGAGATTGAGGCATTTGGTCTTAACCCAAGCGCGACAATAAAAGAAGCCTTAAATGCAACCAATGTGGCTGTAATACTTAACAATCACATTGAATTTGCGATGATGCCGATAGAAACCCTTTTTGAAACAATGGCAAGACCGAGCTTCATATATGATGTCTGGAACGCATTCGACGCAAGGGAGTTAAGCATCCCTGATGGTTGCGGATATGTCGCATTCGGTAGTCACGGCATGGGGATACTACCGCATGCCTAAAAAATATCTTGTTACCGGCGGCACTGGCTTCATTGGCTCAGCTTTGGTAAAAAGGCTTGTCTCGGATGGGCATTCGGTAAGAGTCATAGACAACAACTCCCGAGGGGCATTATCTAAGCTGGGCGATGTGATAAACGACATTGAGTTCATCGAAACCGACATTCGCGACTCCAATGTAGTCGTAAAATCGGCAAACGGCATTGATAGCTTAATTCATCTGGCCTTTGTAAACGGCACCGAATTCTTTTATTCCAAACCCGAATTAGTGCTTGATGTCGGAGTTCGCGGGATGTTGAGCGTGATTGATGCATGCAGGAAAAACGGCATAGGCGAGTTGGTTCTCGCCTCAAGTTCCGAAGTCTATCAGACCCCGTCGGTCGTGCCCACCGATGAAACAGCTTCTCTTTCGATACCAGATGTTCTCAATCCGCGCTATTCATACGCCGGAGGAAAACTCATCAGCGAACTTATGGCGATAAATTATGGTCGTGGGGGGGGGTTTGACAGAGTGATGATATTCAGGCCGCACAATGTGTACGGCTCTGACATGGGCTGGGAGCATGTCATTCCGCAATTCATATTGCGCGCGATTGACCTTATAAAAGCCAATCCCGAAGGTGTGATAGAATTCCCAATAAAAGGCGACGGCAGACAAACTCGGGCATTTGTTTATATAGACGATTTTATAAACGGTTTGATCTGCATGTTAGACAAAGGCCAACATCTTAGTATTTACCATATAGGTAACCCGGAAGAAATCACGATACGCGAAGTTGCGGAAAAAGTCGTTGAATACTTCGGCAGGCGCGCCGAGATAATCGCCGGGGTTGCGCCTGTCGGCGAAACGCCTCGTCGCTGTCCAGATATAAGCAAATTAAAAAAACTTGGCTATGAGCCACGGGTCTTATTTTCGGAAGGCATAATTCCCACCGCGCGCTGGTACGCTAAAAACGCAAACAAGCGAAAAAATAAAACTTAATGTAGACACAGAATGAATAGATCCTCTTTCGGTGCCTTCCGAAGAACAACATGTCGCATCTGCGGGGGTGATAGCTTATACCCGTACATAAACTTGGGAGATCAGCCGCCGTCAAACAGTTTTATCGCATTTTCGGAAATCTTGAAAGAAAAGACCTTCCCACTGACCGTCAATCTTTGCAGAGACTGCGGATTGTCTCAATTGAGCGAAGTGGTCTCCTCAGAAGACATATTCAACGATTATGTCTATCTTTCCTCCACATCCGGCGCGCTAAAGAGACACTACAAAGGCATGATAGACTCTATAATTGAGGAATTTAAGCCGATCAAAAACTCATTGGTAGTCGATATCGGAAGCAACGACGGCATAACTTTAAGATGCTATCCAAAAGATCAATATAGAGTGTTGGGAATAGAGCCATCTTCCGCAGGCAAATACGCGATAGCAGAAGGCTTTAATGTAATTCAAGCCTTCTTCAATGAAAAGCAAGGCACGAAGATAAGAGAAGAACATGACGGCGCGGCAGTAATCACAGCCACAAATGTGTTTGCGCATGTGGATGATATAATATCATTCGTGGAAGGCGTCCACACCCTGCTTGCTGACGAAGGGATGTTCGTAATAGAATTTCCATATCTTAGGGACATGGTGGAGCAAAACTACTTCGACACAATTTATCACGAGCACCTATCGTACCTCGCGTTAACCCCGCTAACCCGCCTCTTTAAAGACGCTGGCTTAAGGGCGTTTCATGTCATCCACGTTGATGTCGGTGCATCCGGCCCCGGCCTTAGGCTTTTTGTTTGCCGAGAGGAATCGAATCACAAGACACGCGAAACAATTACGCACATGTTTGAAGACGAAAAAACATGGGGAATCACTCAGCCCGAACGATACAATGAATTTGCGGCAAGAGTGGCGGAAATAAGAAAGGCATTGAAACATATGATAGGGGATTTAAACAAGCAAGGCTTCAAAGTGGGTGCGTTCGGAGCACCAGCTAAAGGCAACACATTGCTAAATTATGTCGGACTTACGCCGGCCGAAATTGTAGCCGTTGCCGAAAATAACGAACTCAAGATCGGAAAGGTGACTCCCGGAAGCCACATACCGATAATATCCGACGAGGAATTCCTAAATATGAGCATCCCATATGCGATACTTCTGACATGGAACTACGCCGATTATTTTCTACAGAATTCCGAATATATTAAGCGAGGCGGTAAATTCATCATCCCATTACCCCAATGTGTAATAAAACCATAAATCAAAAGGATGAACAATGCAAAAGATAACGCCCAAGATCGCATTCACAGATGAAAGAGGGGAGATAATAGACCTTATAGAACACGAAAACATAAATGCCGTTACGCTACTGACCATAAAGAAAGGCGCGGTGAGGGGTAACCATTACCACAAGAACACAACGCAATGGAACTACATAATTTCGGGCGTGATGAAATTGGTGACGCAAATGCCCATCGAATCAACAAAAGAAACGCTGATGTACCCAGGCGATCTGACAGCGACAATTCCCAATGAAAAACACGCCCTTGTTGCAGAAGAAGATGTGGTCTGTCTTGTTTTTACAAAAGGGCCGAGGAGTGGTTCTGATTATGAAAGCGATACATTCAGGCTAGAAACGCCGATATACCCACCATCGAAAAAACGAAAACCGGCAGAAAAATGAGATATTTGCCTGTTTCACAGCCATATCTTGATTCAAAAGAAACGGACTATGTGAACGACGCGCTAAAATCGAAAGCGATATCTGGCTTCTTTGGAGAATACATACCAAGATTTGAAAAATCATTCGCTTCATATTGCGGCACAAAATACGGGGTAACAGTATCCAACGGGACGACAGCTCTTCATATCGCACTGGTTGCGATTGGCATTAAACAAGGCGATGAAGTTTTGGTCTCAACCCTGACCAATATGGCAACATTCTTTGCAGTATTATATCAGGGCGCAAAGCCAATCCCGATTGACATAGAGAGCGACACACTTAATATGGATCCTTCTATTTTAGAATCAAAGATAACTTCGCGAACCAAAGCAATTTTAGTCGTTCATCTTTTCGGCCACCCTGTTGACATGGACCCGGTCAACGCCGTGGCAAAAAAACACGGGCTTGCCGTCGTTGAAGATTGCGCCGAGGCTCACGGCGCTTTATACAAAGGCAAGAAGACAGGAAGTCTTGGAGATGCCGGCTGTTTCAGCTTTTATGCGAACAAGATAATAACCACAGGAGAAGGTGGGATGGTGACAACAAATGACCATACGATAGCCGACAGGGTGCGTTCGTTGAAAGGCCTCGCCTTCGGCGATAAATTCAAGTTCATGCACAAGGACATCGGATACAACTACAGACTCACAAATCTTCAGTCAGCAATAGGATGCGCACAGGTAGAAAAAATTGAAGAGGTAATATCAAACAAAAGACGAATTGCCGCGTATTACGAACAAAAGCTGAAAGGAATTGATGAGATTCAACTTCCGGTAGAAAAGTTTTATGCGCGTAATGTTTTCTGGATGTATCACATCGTGCTGAAGGGCAAAAGAGCCGATGAAAGGCAGGTGATAATGAAAAAGCTTAAGGAGAAAGGCATAGAGACAAGGGAAGGATTCATCCCGTACAACCTGCAGGAAGTCTTCATATCCCGAGGGCTGACGAGTAAGGTAGATTGTCCTGTCGCGAACTCGATGGCGTATAATAGCTTCTATCTCCCAAGCGGCCCTGTTTTGAGCGAAGAAGAAATGGATTATGTGGTTAAAAATTTAAAAAACTCGATAGCTGTAAAATAGGGAATGCAAAAATCTTAAAAATGATAAATTCAAGCGACATTTATGGAAAGTATGCTTCATTATACGACCTCGTCTACCAAGACAAGGACTATGCGTCTGAAGCGTCTTTTGTTTCTGGTCTGATAAATGAACATTGCCTCAAGGGTGTCAGTACAAGAGTATTGGACCTTGCCTGCGGAACCGGACGCCACGCTGTCGAATTGGCTCAAAAGGGATACCAAGTCGAAGGCAGTGACTTATCGCCTCAAATGGTGGATATGGCGAAGAAGGCTGCAAAGCGCGCTGGCTTAAAGATACCATTCTATACCGAATCTTTTCAAAGCGCTAACAAGATTAAGAAGAAATATGATGTCGTGCTATCTATGTTTGCCGCGATTAATTATCTTACGACATGTGCAGATATCCTCCTGTCACTCGCAAACATTCGTGGACTTCTTGATGATGGCGGAATATTCATATTTGATTTTTTGAACGGCAATGCCATGATTGACGATTTTGCCCCAGTGAGGGTAAAAAGGATGAACAAAGGTACAAAGAGTGTTCTGAGATATTCAGAAAACACCATAGACAGAATTGCCCATACAGTTAATATGAAATTTAACTTTATGGTGTTTCATAAAGATAAGCTAGTCGGAGAGTTTTATGAAAACCACATATGTAGATATTTTTTCATTAGAGAAATGGAAGATTTTTTAGAGATGTCCGGATTCAAGGTTATTTACATGTGCCCATTTATGTCCCCTGGAAAAGAAATTTCTTACAATGACTGGAATGTCACATATGTTGTTCGCAAGAACCCAGATTATAGTGGATCCAGAAATTTAATCAATAAGTCAAGTTGTACTTGAGTTTAGATTTTGGAGTATTTTACATTTGAGATAAAAGCAGTTAGTTGTTGGGTTAGAAGCTTGGAACGGATTTGAGGGGGCAATTAAACCAATTAATCATTGGGCGATTGAATTAACCAAACAGCATTCGGGGGATCAGATTAATAATACATGAAAATAGGTTTCTTTGCTGACATTGGCCATGCGGAGGCGGGGGGTGTCTCTACATACCAGGGCGAGATTGTCTCTGCGCTCATTGAGTTTGCAGGATGTAGCGATCACCGTTTCGTGATTATTAGTTCTAATGGGAGACCACCAACCAAGAACAATTCACTGCCAACGAACATTGAGTTTGTAGATTTGCAGTTAAATGTCAAAAGACGCCTCCAGTCTGCATTTATCACAATCATCAGCACAATGTGGAAAAAATTTCGGTATCCGTTTAGGCGACATGTATTTGGAGATCCTTTCTCATGGATTGTGCGCAAAAAGCTAGCTAACCATAGGCTGGATTTGCTGTGGTATAAGGAACAACATTGCCCTTATCGGGACTTGCCTTACATTGTCACCCTTATGGACTTGGACCATCGAGTTCTGCCCTACTTCCCGGAGGTAAGCACAGAGGGGCAGTGGGAGAACCGCGAAGTTTTTTTTTCAACGGCTTTAAGGCGGGCTGCTTTTGTGGTTGTCGGAACCGAGTGTGGCAAGTCTGAAATAGAACGATTTTACCAGGTCCCATCTGAAAAGATCAAAGTTCTGCCCTTACCTACACGGAGATTTGCTTTGGACAATTTTGAAAAGGAAATATCCCTTCCGGGACGATACTGTTCTTCGGTACCTTACCTATTCTACCCCGCACAATTCTGGCCGCACAAAAACCATATATGTTTACTTCTTGCTCTTAAATCGTTACGGGAAAAACATGGAATGATATTTCAATTGTTGCTTGCAGGTTCCGACAAAGGAAATAGACGCTATATCAAACAGAAGGTCTCAGAACTCAACCTAACCGAACAAGTACGTTTCCTTGGGTTTGTGCCAGAGCAAGAGTTATTGGCATTGTATAAACATGCATTTGCGCTGACTTTTGCAACATTCTTTGGCCCGGATAATTTGCCGCCCCTTGAAGCTTTTGCGTTGGGATGTCCTGTAATCGCTTCCAGAGTAGCGGGTGCAGAGGAACAACTCGGTGATGCGGCCTTGTTTTTTGACCCAAAAAACTCGGAGCAGCTGGTTGATAAGATTAAAATGCTGTACGAAAATCCTATCCTACGAATGGAATTAATTCAGAGAGGCCGGAAACGTGCACTGCATTTTACTGCGAAAGATTATATTGAGAATATATTTGCTCTGTTGGATGAATTTGAGCCAGTCCGTCGTTGCTGGAGTAGTAATGAACCTTATCATCAGTTGTCATGATGGTCTTGTCGGTGTTCGGCACGGTTATAAGTACTTTCTATATGTAGTGCAGGTATTTGAACATAATGAAAGGATGATACGAAATATTCCATTAGAAAAATCGGTTCTGTAATCCATCGCGGGCACGAACGCGCTAATGGCAAAAAGATCAACGGGAAGGCAGGAATAATGATTGCTCAAAAAATGATAAAAAGTTTATTTATGAAATTAGGATATGACATTGTCAGATATGCTCCAAGTTCGCATCCCCTTGCTCGAAGAAAGAGGCTGCTAGAAAGTTATGAGATAAACGTATTGCTCGATGTTGGCGCAAATACGGGACAATACGGCAAGCAGCTACGAGAAATCGGCTACAAGGGAAAAATAATATCATTTGAACCGCTTAGTGATGCATATAAAAAGTTAGTTAAAAATGCTAAAGACGATAGGTCGTGGGAAACGTTCAACTATGCTCTTGGGGAGAGTGAGGGCAAGGTGGATATTAATGTTGCTGAGAATTCATATAGTAGTTCAATTCTTGAGATGTTGCCATGTCACGTCAAATTTGAGCCAGAATCTCAATATATCGGAAAAGAAGAGATTGAGATAACAGCCCTTGATCTGATATTTTATTCCTTATGTTCCCCGGAAGATAAACTTTTTCTTAAAATAGATACTCAAGGATTTGAAAACAAAGTTATAAAAGGCGCTGAGCAATCACTTCGGTTTATAGATACTGTTCAGCTTGAAATGTCGTTGATTCCTTTATATAAAGGGGAACTATTATTTAATGAAATGTGTTCACTTTTACATGAAAAAGAATATCGCCTCGTTTCTATTGAGTCAGGATTCTCAGATTCTGAAACTGGTCAATTGCTTCAGTGTGACGGCATTTTTCATCGATTTTAATATAGAACGGGAAAAAAGGATGTTTTTCACGTTTTTCAGGAGCGATAATTGAAACTTGATGAAATGAGAGAAAGCATATCGATAGTTGTTCCATCTTTAAATAGTGCGAAGACTATTGCCATGACACTATTATCGCTTAGGGCTCAAGCTGGGTGCAGCCCGCGGATTATTGTTGCAGATAGCGGATCCGAGGATGGTACGCTCGAAATATGTAAAAAGTTCGATGTAAAGACAATCTATGTAGCTCCTGGAAATATGTACGCTGCAATCAATGAAGGTCTTCGGCAGTGCGATAGCGAGTGGCTCGGCTACCTAAATTCCGATGACGTCTTGTATCCCAAGTCTCTCTATAAATTGTTTTGTTTGGGGAAATCTAGTAACGCGTCGATAGTCTATGGAGCATGTGATTATATAGATGAAGAAGGAAGATTCCTTTATTCAATGAGGCCTGCGAAGCCGATGATTCTTTTGCCGATGTTTCGGGTAGGAGTGTGGGGGTTTGCTCAACAAGCTGTAATATATCGGCGAAAAGTTTATGAAGGAATTAGTGGATTTAATGAGATATATAAATATTGTGCAGATGTAGATTTCTTTTGGCGCGCACTAGAAGCAGAATTTCGTTTTGCTAGTCTCAGAGCGTCCACCGTCGCGTGCTTTAGATTACACAGAGGGCAAATCAGCCAAAAAAATGCCAAGGACATGGAAATTGAAAAGAGGTTGATAATAACACAGCATCGGGCGCGGCCAAATATCCATGACCATTTTGCGTTTCTGAAATGGCGTCTTCAAAATGGGATACAATATTTAATAAGAATTATGCGGAGATATGAGCTACAAAGAAAAATAACCCTGCCGCGATCACTTGATTCTCCTGATTAATAGAGCCTAGAACTTTCACTTCACAGATGGTACACTAAGTGGGGGCAGGCCAGGTATGTGGCAGAATTAAACCTGAAGGATAAGTATGGACACGATTAAGATCGCAAATCGTTCCATTGGGCACCATCATTCCTGCTTTATCATTGCTGAAGCCGGTGTGAATCATAATGGGCGGCTGGATATGGCCCTGAGACTGGTGGATGCGGCTGTTGCATCCAGCGCCAATGCAGTCAAGTTTCAGACCTTCAAGGCAGAGGCGGTGGTGACTATGACTGCGCCAAAAGCAATTTATCAGCAACAGACCACTGGGGAGGATGAATCACAACTGGCTATGATTAAAAGCCTGCAACTCACTTACGAACAATTCAAAGAAATCAAAGAATATTGTGACAAGAAAGGAATTTTTTTCTTATCTACGCCTTTTGACTATGAAAGTGTTGATTTTTTGCATGAGCTGGGTGTATCTGCATTCAAGATAGCATCTGGCGAAATAACCAATTATCCGCTATTGAAATATATTGCCCGTAAAGGTAAGCCAATTATCCTCTCTACGGGGATGTCATACCTGGGCGAAGTGGAGCAGGCGCTGCAGGCAATTTATCACACCGGTAACCACGATGTGATTTTGTTACACTGCGTCTCAAATTATCCTCCGGACCCAGCAGAAGTGAATCTGCGGGCTATGCAAACGATGGCAACAGCATTCGGCGTTCCCGTAGGTTACTCAGATCACACGGTGGGGATCGAGGTGTCATTGGCGGCAGTGGCCCTTGGTGCATGTGTGATCGAGAAACACTTTACATTGGACTGCACGATGCCTGGTCCTGATCACCGTGCATCGCTGGAACCAAACGAACTGACAGCCTTGGTGAAGAGTATTCGCACGATAGAGACATCGCTGGGGAATGGGAAAAAAGAACCGGCAATAAGCGAGAAAAATACAGCAGACGTGGCCCGCCGCAGTTTGGTAGCTGCCTGTGATATTCAAAGCGGTACCGTTTTGACGGAGGAACACATCGCCATCAAGCGTCCCGGAACTGGCCTGCCGCCTTCCGTGAGAGAATACCTGATCGGCAGAAAAGCTCGGGGGATGATATTTGCGGACACGATGTTGACTTTGGAGCTTTTCGAATGAGAACCATCGGCGTTGTCACTGTTGCCCGTTCCGACTATGGGATCTATTTGCCTGTCCTGAGGGCGATCCAGGAAGAAGCAGAATTGCAGCTTCAAATATTTGTATCTGGTATGCATTTATCGCCTGAATTCGGTTTGACTGTGAACATGATCGAGGCTGATGGTTTCGAAATCGCTGAACGGGTGGAGATGTTGCTGTCGTCAGACACGTCGGAAGGTATTGCCAAATCCATCGGTTTGGGTGTCATCGGCTTTTCCCAGGCATTTACACGAACACGTCCGGATATATTGGTTGTATTAGGTGATCGTTTTGAAATGTACGCGGCAGCAGTGGCGGCATTGCCATTTAGAATTCCGGTTGCGCATATTCACGGGGGAGAGGTAACGCAGGGTGCGATTGATGACGCGCTGAGGCATTCCTTGACCAAAATGAGCCACCTACATATTGTATCCACTCAAGAATATGCCCGGCGCGTAGAACAACTGGGCGAAGAATCATGGCGGATCACCGTATCCGGTGCGCCCAGTCTGGACAATTTAAACTCAATCCAGTTTCTTACAGCTGAGGAACTTGAAGCGTGTTACAACGTCCGTCTTAAGCCGCCGCCGCTTTTAGTGACCTTTCATCCGGTGACATTGGAATTTGAACATACTGAATGGCAGATTAATGAACTATTAGCCGCATTGGACACTTGTGGCCTATCAGTTGTTTTTACCATGCCGAACGCCGATATGAAAAATGCCGTTATTCGCCAGAAGATTGCCGAGTATAAAAAAACACATTCAAATGCATGGATTTTGGATAATTTTGGCATGCAAGGATATTTCAGTATGATGCGCGCGGCTTCAGCAATGGTAGGAAATTCGTCGAGCGGTATCGTCGAAGCTGCGCTAGTAAAGCTTCCCGTTGTTAATATCGGTATCCGCCAGCACGGACGTATAAGAAGTCGAAACATTATCGATGTGGGGTATAAAACAGATGAAATACTAGAAGGGATCAAAAATGCAACATCAGAATCATTCAGGCAAAGTCTTGAAGGACTGCAAAGTCCCTATGGCGATGGCCGTGCAGCTGGACGGATCGTAGAGTCGCTAAAAAAAGCACCGCTTGACCATCGTTTGTTCATTAAAAGATTCATCGATTTTCCTCGTGTTGATTACAAGAATGCATTAAATAAGCTAAATAGAGGAGCAAAATAAATGAACGATATTTTAATTATAGGTGCAGGAGGTCTCGCGCGCGAGGTTGCATTTCTTATTGAAGACATAAATAAATATTCTGCTTTTTGGAGAATCTTGGGATTTGTGGATATGAATAAAGAGAACGTTGGCAAATGCGTAGGTAAATATTCGATCATCTGCACAGAAGATGAATTATTGAATAAGTCTGTTGCAGTCGTGATCGGGATAGGGGATCCCCTGAGGTGAAGGATCGTAGCCGAGAAGTTGCAGACGGTTCCTAGTATTACTTTTCCAAATCTTATTCATCCCAGCACTCTTTTGGATAAAGAAAGTGTTGTTATGGAGCAAGGCAACGTCATATGTGCCGGGAATATCTTTACAACGAATATTTCAATCGGATCCTTTAACTATTTTAATTTGAACTGCACATATGGCCATGATATCCAAATCGGCGATTATTGTGTTTTCAATCCAGGAATTAACTTATCCGGTGGAGTAAAGATTGGGAGTGGTTGTCTGATAGGAACAGGTGCGACTATTCTTCAATATCTGAATATCGGTGATGGGGCAATCGTTGGGGCGGGCGCAGTTGTTGTCAAAGATGTCCCTCCCGGGCTGGTTGTCGCCGGGGTTCCCGCGAAACAACTAAAATGAGATAGGTTGAAAGTGATCTACTCCTTTTAAACCAGTCCAGGAATAATGTGATAAAATGCCTGAAGGAAGGAGTCATTTCCCTCTTTCCCAATATCGCCGAGTGATCATATCCGGTGGAACCGGGTTTATCGGCCGTCACCTGACGCAGGCTTTGGTCGGGCAAGGCCTGGAGGTGGTGGTCTTGACGCGCCAAAAAGACAGCCATGATCGTTTAGCTGGTGTTCAATATGAAACTTTTGATTTTGCCGACAGGGAACAATGCCTTTGTTTGCGCGATAGTTTTGTCGGCTGCGATCTGTTCTTTCACCTGGCCGCTGAAGTGGTCTGGAAAACCGAATTCTCACAAGAGGGCTTGATCAGCTTCCGCACGCACGTGTCCAATCCGATCACCTTGATCGGCATCCTCGAGCCGTGGTTGCGCAAGGCGGTGCTCGGATCCAGCATCATGGTCTATCCGCTCGTGTCTGATCACGACTTGGTGGAGGGCCATGACGAGGCGCCACCCAATTTCTATGGCACCCACAAGCTGGTATTGGAGAAGTCCGTTGAGGTTTGGGCTCGCGCAGAAAAAAAATCCTTCTCAGTCATGCGAATCGCGCAGGCCTATGGCCCAGGGATGCGGGCCAACAGGTTCCTGCTCGGGACCATTGACGCCGCTCTTGCCGGACAGCCGATCGAGCTCTTTGGCGACGGCAGCCCCAGGGTCGATTGGATCTATATTGCCGATGTGGTGGACGGATTGATCCAAGCCGCAGCGTATAACGGATCGGATGTGTTCAACATCGCGTCCGGACACGCTCCCACCAATCGCGAGGTAGCGGAAACCATCGTGCGTGTGACCGGCAGCAGCTCCAAAATCTCCAACGCAAAGGACAAGCCGGCGGCTGATCGCCGACAAGTGATTAGCATTCGGAAAGCTAACGAGTTGCTGGGGTATCAACCGCAGTTCGACCTTGAGGCTGGCATCAGGCACATGCTGGAGACTTCCCTCCGCGCCAGCGCCGGACATGTCCAACAAGGGAGGGCGCGATGAAGATCTGCATTTTGGGAGCAAGCGGGTTCCTCGGCACGCATCTGGCTTCCTCAATGGAGTGGGACGACGCGATGAAAGAAGCGGAACTGGTCCTTGTTGACCGGGTGCCGCTGCCGCGCCCAATTCCGCGCCGCGCTGTTTTTGTGCTTTGCTCTAACGGCAGCTCATTTTTCAGGCAAGCGCACGAAGCGCTGGGAGGAACGACGGCTTGTGTGAATTTGGCCAGTCCACTGTATTCCCAGGCATCGTGCATTTCGGCACAGGTCGCCCAGTTTCTCGACTCCAACCTGCGCCCGATTCACGATTTTTATCCGTTGATCGCTTTGACGCTGCGGCAATGGATTCAGGTTTCCAGTATTTCGGTCTATGCAAATCGAAAGGATTCGCGTCCGCTGCGCGAGAATGATCCCCTATCCCCGCCCATTGTCAATGGGCATCCAAAAGTGTACCAGTTCTGGGAAAGTAAAAGTGTACCACCCGACGGCGTGGAACACTTCTACGCGGGCAAGGTGGACACGATTTCCCCTCCTTCTTTGGAATACGACTTGCTGAAGCCGTGATCTTTGAGCCGATAGCTGTGGCCCTTGATGTTGATCACCCTCGAATGATGCAGCAGCCGATCGAGAATCGCCGAGGCGATGACCGCATCGCCGAAGAGCTCCTGCCAATCGACGAAGCTCTTGTTCGAGGTCAGGATCGTCGAGCTTTTCTCGTACCGGTAGGAGATGAACTGGAAAAACAGATACGCCTCCCGGCTGTCGACGGGAAGGTACCCTGCCTCGTCGACGACCACGAGCCCGGCGCTGTGATACGCCTTGCCCTTGCTCTGGGGCTCCTTGAGTTTCCCGATCAGCGTCTGCATGGTCGTGAAGTAGACCTTGACCCCGTGGCTGCAGGCTTTGATCGCCAGGGCGATGGCCAGATGGGTCTTGCCGACACCAGGCGGGCCCAGGAAGATGACGTTTTCGTGGCGGGCGAGGAAGGTCAGGTCGAAAAGCTCCATGACCGCTTTTTTATCCAGATGGGGATGGAAGAGGAAGTCGTATTCCTCGATCGTCTTGGCGAAGGGGAGCCCCGCGATCTTCAGGGCCGTCTGGATGCGGCGTTTCTCCCGGGCCGCCACTTCCTCCTCGAGCAGATGATCCAGGAAAGCAAGATACGAGGCTTGGCTCTCCTCGGATCGAGAGACGACGGTCTCAAGCACCTCCGCCGCTCGGACGAGCTTGAGCCGCGTCAGGTTGTCCTGGAGGCGTTCGCAGGTCAGTCGTTCCATGCGACACCTCCCTGGGCGTATTGCTCGTACTCCGCAAGCGGACGATGATGAACGTCGATCCAGAGGCTGCCGTCGACAAGCCCACGGGTGGCCTTGCCCTTGGACCGGCCATACTTTCGTCGGATCTGCTCTTTGTCGCGCCGGAGCGCCTCGTAGAACCGGGGATCGGCCACGAGGTTCTTCTTCGTCGCCGGCTCCTCATATGTGGCCAGAAGATCCTGGTCCTGGTAGATCCGGACGAGGTTGTTTTTGACCTTCAGCATGACCCGTTGGCCCACGGCCCGGTGGGGCACGACGTAGCGGTTGCCATTGAACGAGAGCTGGCAGTCCCGGTAGACCTTGCGGAAGACCTTGAGCGAGGTGTCGTAATCCGAGGCTGGAAGCTGCCCCAGGTACGCGATCTCCTCCCGCCAACGATCGACGATAATCTGATGGTGGGTGCCGTGGATCCGCCGGTTGGCCGTCTCATTGAGCCAAACGAGCACGTCCTCGTTGGTCTTCCCGATCGAGCTGAAGCCATACCCCCGCCAGAATCGCTCCCGGAGATAATCGATCGGCCGTTCCACCTTCCCTTTCGTCCAGGGGCTGTAGGGAGGGCAGAGCCGGGGCTGGAAGCCATAGTGATGGGCGAAGTGGAGGAACTCGGCGTTGAAAATGGGTTTTCCGGCCTCGTCGCGGCCGACGACCACGTGCTTCATGTTGTCGTAGAGGACCTCAGCGGGCACGCCCTGAAGATAACGAAAAGCCCGGATGTGGCCGTCCATGAAGCTCTCCAGAGTGCATCGCTCGAGGAACTCGACATAGGCGGCCCGGCTGAAGCCCAGGACGATCATGAAGACGTAGATGGTGGTCGTCCGGCCCGAGGGTTCTTCGACCTGGAAGTCGCCCCAGTCGAACTGGGCCTGGTGGCCCGGTTCCGTTTCGAACCGGGCGTAGGCCAGGCGCGTCTCGCGCTCTTTGATGGTCCGGACGTAACGTTTCACGGTGTCGTAGCCGCCTTGATAACCCCGGTTCTTGAGGCGATCCAAGATCCACGTCGCTTTGTAGTCATCTTCCCCCAGATAGTCCTGGACCGTCTGAAAATGCGGCGCGAGGATCGATTCCCGCGTTGCGCCTTTGTGGTAATGAGGAAAATCGTCGCCGAGGAGATGCTTTTTGACGGTGTTGCGATGCCGGCCCGTCTCCTTGGCGATCGCCCGGATGCTTTTGCCGTTCCGGTGCATGGCCATAATTTCCATGAATACCTCCTTGGAGATCATTGGGTATCACCTCCTCTCGCTGAGAAGACGATACCACGGGTTCAGTCCCCAGGTGGTACACTTTTCAATCCCATTATTGGTACATTATTCCATGCCCATCGACACCCATACCATACGGTTTGGGAAAATTGGCTGCAGAGCTCTACCTTAAGACGATGGCGGCAGTCAGCAGTTTTGTACTGCAAATCCTTCGATTCCCCGACATCTATGGTCCATGGCCGAGAAACGCTCAAGATCGAAGGCTGTTTCCCGAGTTGCTCAGGGCTGCATTCGGCCAGGAACGATTCGAGATGTTCGCCGATGGAACCGATTTGGTAGACCTGCTTCATGTTGAAGATGCAACAGCAGCGATAATCGCGGCATTGCGCAAACCCGTTGCAGGAACATGGAACGTCGGCTCAGGGGGATACACGGTAAATGACATCATCGATCACATCTCCGCGGCCCTTCCCGTGCCGATGACTATTTCGCGCAGCGATCGGCCCCGCCTGAGCCACTATTTGGACACCGCGGCATTTAGAGATACATTCGGGATCGTCCCTAAAGTTCCAATCGCTGAAGGCATCGCCAAAGAGATCGCCTTTCACCGGGCCTTAGGATGGACCGGGGCCAGATAACCAGCGCACTATGGCCCGGACCGGCGATCGCCGCGCCATTGCCCAGCCCTTGATTGTTGAGGAGAGGCTTTAAATCAGCGATATGGTTGGCCAGCAGATCGAGCTTTAAGTTTTGCAGCTCGCGAAGCGGATGCAGGATGCCGAGATCAGCCTAGAACTTTCACTTCACAGGTACACTAAGTGAGGGCAGGTCAGGTGGACATACGTTTGCCGCTGGGCGATTTCCCGATGCACACGTTCGAGAACATCCGCGATTTCGAAAAAGCACGGGCCACGAGCTCAAGTGGCATCAGGAGTTGACGCCGGACGTTCGTCTGGTTCTTCGAGATGATGGTTCAAATATTCTGGACAGCAGTAGCGTTTATCGTACCGATGGCTCTGCTGGCAAGCCGGCGCCACCATTGGCTGTTAGGATGGATCTGCCTGACGACCAGCGTGGATGTCTTCAATGTCCGAACGGTCATCAATATCAGCGCCCCCACAATCGCCGGGTTGCTGCTTCTTTATTACACCTTGCCGCTGATGCCTTCAGCCATGCGGACTCGTCCCGTGCGGCTGATGTTTATACAATATTGTTATCTCGTTCTGTTGGGTTTGTTCTTCGGTTTTTTGATACCCTGGGCCAATATTGTGGGCCGGCCCTGGAACTTGCAGGTTGAGGGCCGCACGGTGCTGTACTTGTTGCGACAGTTGGCAGGACTTAGCTTGGCCCTTTTCGTTGCTCAGCAGATCGTGCGCACCAAGAATCCAAGAAAGTTCCTCCGTTATATCGTGGCGGGCACATTGTTTGCCGCCGCGGCCGGCGTGGTGAGTTTCTTACTGGGTCCCGGCCGCAGCCTTTACAACTTGATCAGTCTCGGGAATTTCAGCCCTAGCCCGGAGAAGTTTGGCACGCGTGCAGCCGGACTGAATTTCGAACCTCGCAGCTTAGGATTGGTGGTAGCAACCGGCACCTTATTGTGTCTGCTGTTTTTATCGCGGCGCCGCACTTGGAAATGGGTCGCTGCTCTGGGGTTGAGCCTGGGGTGTCTGTTTCTTACTCGCTCAACCTCTTCTTTAATCGCGACGGGTCTGGGGATCATAGCCTTGTTTGGATTTGATCGCAAGTTCCGCCGCCTGCTCTTTCCTTGGGTGGTGACCGCAGGGCTTGTAGTTGCGCTTATTTTGGTTTTTGGGGTGAGAATTCCTACTGGGTCTGAAAATGTTGTGAGGACAGATTCCTCGTGGTTGGATTTAATGAGTAGCCGTATCGGAACGACCGTTCGGTTTGGAGAGGCGTCCAATTTTTTCGAGCAAGTTGTCTTCCGTATGGAAATCTTCGATGCACCTTCCGTGCTGTTTCTAGCGGCAAATCCTCTGCATCTACTGATCGGCACGGGACCGGGGCTGGTCAATTTTCCAGCAAGGGTTTTTTTGCCTGTAACGCCATTCACGGCGGGCTGGGTGGACGAAGGCCTCGATTCACCGCCGTCTATGGGCTTCGTGCTGGAACTGGCCAATGCCGGCGTAATAGGCCTAGTGCTCTGGTTGGCCTCGAGTTGGTTTTCGCTGCGGGCACTTCGAAATGCCAGCGCGGCGTCAGAAGAGCATGTTGAGATCTGGCAAATTGGAGTCAGCATGTTTTTAGCGATGGCTATGGTCTATCTTATTGCAAGTGGGTTTTTGTCTTCGTTCTGGCCCCTGTTCATGGGAATGGGATTCGGAGCAGCTCGACTTCAGCTATGTCCTGACCGCGGAAGTCAAATGAAAAGCGCTGCTGTGGCAGCAAGAAAATGATGGTCCTTTTTCGGTCCTTCCGACATTTTCATGGATAATCAGGTAATATTCCCGGAGCATAGGGTGAGGAAGATGCCAGCGCCGTGGGCGGAGGAAAAGTATCGCTTCACGGCGCTTATTGAACGGCAGGCGATCGAGGTATTGAACGAATCCAACATCTAAATATCGGATTGCTAGACATTGTGGAACCAGCGCTCGACAAAATTTAAACTATACCCCTTATCCAGTTTTTGGGGGTCATCTCACATTTTTTATTACGGGCAAGCATTTTGGTTGATGTTTCCGTCTCATTAATTTCGTTAGATCAGCACCATGATTTGAAGCGTCTTTTGCCTTCGCTTATGTCCTCTCTTAAGGGAATAAATATGGAAGTTCTATTGGTTGATAACCGTTCGACCGATAATACGAGAGAATTTGTTTTGAGTAATTATCCTTGTATCAATGTTATTGTAAATTCAGAGAGTACTGGTTATGGAGAAAACCATAATATCAATATTAAAAGAGCCAGAGGGCGATACGTTGCGGTTATGAATACGGACATGACGGTTGACGCAAATGTTTTTGAACAACTTTCTGCATTTATGGATGAGCACCCGGATATTGGTGTTGTGTCGCCAAAAATATTGAATCCGGACGGTTCAATTCAGGGACTAAATAAACGTTATCCCACAATCATTGATCTTTTTCTACGACGTTTCTGGCCAAAGCGATGGCATCGGTTTGTGAAGCAAAGGCTGGATTATTATGAGATGCGCGATGTAGGCTATGATAATATTTATGATGTTCCTTTTTTAAGCGGCTCTTTCATGTTCTGCAGAGCAGACCTGTTGAAATCTCTAGGTGGATTTGATCTCGGCTTTTTCCTTTATTTTGAGGATGTTGATTTATGCCGGCGTGTTCAAAAAACTCATCGTACGGTTTATTATCCAGGTGTAACAGCGGTTCATTATTGGAAACGATCTTCGCACAAGAAACTGATTTATTTATGGATCTTTATACGAAGCGCTGCGCGTTATTTCTGGAAATGGGGGATCAAGATCTGGTAATGAATGTTCTTGTCACTGGAGCGACCGGTGCGGTAGGGCCGGGTGTCGTACAGGCTTTGCGCAAAGCCGGCTTAACCGTTCGTTCTTTTTCACTAGATATGCCGCGGCATTGTTCCTTTCCGCCTGATGTGCAGGCGTTGCTGGGCGATGTCACTGATCCGGTGGCAGTCCGATCTGCGATGCGTGGCATGGATGCGGTCGTTCATATGGCGGCGCTCCTGCATATTGTCAATCCCTTACCCGAATTGCGTGAAAAATACGAGCATGTTAATGTCGGCGGAACATCTACGGTAGTTGAGGCTGCGATTAAGGCAGGTGTGAAGCGCGTTGTTTTATTCAGTACGATTGCGGTGTATGGACAGGCGATTAGGCAAGTGTTTAATAAGCAGTCACCAACGAATCCCGACACTTATTACGCTCAGACGAAACTTGCTGCCGAAAAGATTGTCTTGAATGCGAGGAGTGCTGACGGTCAACGATTGGGGAACCGTGTTGCGTCTGGGTGCGGTTTATGGTTCCCGCATCAAGGGAAACTACGAACGGCTGACGCGAGCAGGAAATCAGGTCTCATTTTGTTGCTTTGTACATATCGAAATGTGAACACTCATTCCAGAGAATAGGGGCGTATTATGAACGAACGAAGCCAAAAAGTTCAATCTTATTTTCATCGGTCTGCGGAAGAGTTTGATCGATTATATCACAAAACTGGATTTATTAGTTATTGCCTTAACCGACTATTCAGGAAAGCATTATATCAAAGAGCGGAGTCTGCGCTGCTGGAAATTCTGGAGTGTGGAGCGAAATCGGTGCTTGATATCGGCTCTGGTTCAGGAGTAAATGCGGTATTGTTTGCCGAGAACGGCGTACAAAATGTTATAGGGGTTGATTATGCCCAAGGCATGGTTGATTTGGCAATAAGCAAGCGCCCCCCGGAACTGGCGTCGCGTGTATCATACGTTCAAGCTGATTTCTTAACTTGGGAGCCTTTAGAACCCAAGTTTGACTGCGTTGTTGCCTTGGGGGTGTTTGATTATCTGGACATGTCGGATATTTTCCTGAAAAAAATGGTTTCTTGCGCACGGCAGAAGGTCCTGTTTTCCGCACCGAGAAAGGGCGGGCTGAGGGCTTTTCAACGATCATTAAGATATCGCCTTAAGAACTGCCCCCTATTTTTTTATTCTAGATCGCAACTCGAGGGACTAATGATGGTGCATGCAACATCATTTAAGATTATTGATGTTGGTTCTTCGAGTTTTCTTTGTGTGTTAGATTTGGAACGATGCAAGTCCCGAATTTTTTGAGAAATTGGGTATGCAAAGAACACTAATCAAATTTTTGAAATTCAAAGCTCTCAAAGAATGGTGAGTGCCTGATATGAAATATGCCGTGTTTTCAATGGATATTGAGGACTGGTATCATCTTGACTATTATGCAGGTAAACCTATAGATCCGAGTCAGACGATGATTGACGGTTTAGATGTCTACCGTGAAATTCTTGCACATCATCGAATTCCCTCATCCTATTTCGTTCTTGGCGAATTAATTAATCCCTTGGCAAGCAACCTTCGCCAACTTGCCGAAGAGGGTGCGGATATTGGTGTGCATGGTTGGAGCCATCTGCGTCCTCTTTTGATGGAGCCAATCGAATTGAAGAAAGATCTGACTCGGGCAAAAAAGTTATTAGAAGATGTTATTCAAAAACCTGTCTTAGGATACCGTGCGCCATGCTGTAGCCTCGACCGAGATCGATTGGATGTGGTGCGCGATGTTGGCTTTGCTTATGATTCAAGCCGAATCCTATTCAAGCAGCACCCTTTGTATGGTACGCTTGACATGGGCGGTTTCTCTGAACAAATACCAAACGTTTTTCGTTCAGAGGATTTTTTCGAGTTTCAACTTAGCACTTTACCTTTTGCAGGATTTAATGTTCCCGTTTCCGGAGGCGGATATATTAGGATATTTCCTTGGTTTTTGATGGGTAAGCTTATAAGAAATTACCTACGCCATAATGAGATTTATTTACTTTATATTCACCCCTTTGAACTTTCTCGAAAAGGGCCTCCTCCACTACATAAAGGCATCTCTATTTCCACAAGGGCAAGGTTCACGTTGGGGCTTGGTGGGGCAGAGCAGAAACTGCATAAGTTAGTTCAATTACTAAAAGCAGAGAAGTATAAATTTATTACATTTGCGGATCTGCGGCGTCGTTTGCTCACGGTGAAGTAGTTGCGAAAAATTATTGAAAAGAAAAGGGTGTTGATTACGGGGCATCTTGGTTTCGTTGGTAGTGTTGTTGCCAGAAATCTGAGGGCGGCAGGTTATGATGTATGGGGTATAGACAGACGCACAGACAATAATGATCAATCGTTAGTTGCTAACTTGCTTGATTCTCAACAAACGAGTGAAGCTATATCAAAAATACATGACGTACACGTCCTTATTCATATGGCAGCTTTGGCCCACGGAGAGAAACCGCCGCCAAATTATTCGATATTTGATTTTAATGTCAGTATAACGAAGAATATTATCGATAGCATAGGGGAGACCATGCCCCATATGATTTTTCTGAGTTCCGTAGCTGTATATGGTGAAGATGATCGGCCGCTGCCTGTTAGTGTTGATGCAACACCACGCCCGGCAACTGAATATGGTCACAGCAAATTAGTTTGCGAGAATCTGGTGTTAAATTCTCACTTGACCAAGTGTGATATTTTACGCATGGCTCCTGTTTACGATAATAAACACCTTCAAGATGTTTCGAAACGAGTTTATCTTCCTGGCTTGCGCAGAATCAAGATGCGCATATCACCCCAGCCCTATTATTCCTTGTGCCATGTTAACCGTATAGGAGATGTTATTCAAGAGTGCATATTGCGAAGTGGTTCCGATGGACGGATATTGCATGTAGCGGATACTGACCCTTACATCCAACACGAATTAGTCAAATGGTTTAAAGGGATCACAATACCTTTTCCCGTGATCTTTGCTCGCCCGCTATATCTATTGGGTAGAATGATTCCGGGAGCTAAAGGATATGCTATTCGTTGTCTTTTTTCTAAGTTATTCCTATCCAATGTGTATGTCGTTTGAATTGCGGAATGGTGCCAACCGGCGCAAACTGGTTTACGACAAGGATGTGGCGCGCGCTGCTGTAGAGACTGTATCACACGATGCTGCGGCAGGGAGATTTTCAATGTTTCGGATGGCCGTTTCCATAGCATGAATGAGATTCTTGGAACGATCTGCGATGCCTTGGGGCGGAGGCTGTCGGGGATTTGGCATTCCAGCCTCATTGGTGCGGGGAATATCTGGCCTTTTGTCAGGATTACCTATGAGTCGATTACAAACCTTGGGGGCCACAGCGCAAAAATGGCTGGCGGATGATGTGTATGACGGCAGTAAATTTGCACAGGCGTTCAATTTTCAGCCGAGTGTAAGCTAAACGGAGGGGTTGCGCCGGGAAGTGGCCTGGTATCGGGCGGAATAGGCGAAACATGGAACGTGAACTGGCCCTTGGTTTGCTGAGCATTTTCCTAGGCGCTCTCGGCGCCATCATGGTTAGCCGACTTGGCTTTCGCCTGGGATTAATTGACCAGCCGACTACGCGCAGCTCACATTCGCAGGTCACTCCCAAAGGGGGTGGAATTGGAATTGCAACAGCTTTTCTGCTGAATGCGATGGTTCTGGATATGCCCATTTTTTTTTGGCTACCACTGGGGGCCATGACTGCGCTGTCGCTCCGCGGGGATCAGGTCGAAATATCACCCAGACTGCGGTTGCCTGTGCAATTTGTTCTGATCGGGATTCTTGTGATCGGCAACTGTGGCGGCATTTCTCAGGATCTTCCAAAGATTTTACTCGCTATGTTTTGGATCGTGTTCATCGTTGGAACGGCGAATTTTTTCAATTTCATGGACGGTATCAACGGCATCGCCGGAATCAGCGGCGCGGTCGGGCTCGGACTGCTGGCCTTTGCAACCTATAGAGATCACCCCGAGGGCGGTCTCCTGACCGCTTGCATGGCCTTGGCCTGCCTGGGCTTTCTGCCGTTCAACGTTCCCCAGGCGCGGGTGTTCATGGGCGATGTTGGCAGCATTGTGTTGGGCAGTGTCTTCGCCGGGTCGGTATATCTGGCGTCCCAATCACTGCTGGATTTTCTGTGCATGGCCTCTTTCCTGTTTCCGTTTTATGCCGATGAACTGACGACGATGATTGTCCGGCTGCGCGCCGGAGAGAGCCTGACTCAAGCCCATAGACGGCACATCTATCAGCTGCTGGCCAATGAGCGACAGATTCCGCACTGGCGGATATCCGCAGCTTACGGTTTTTTTCAGTTGCTGGTGGGATTGAGCGTGTTGCTATGCAAACCGTTGGGCGTTGCTGCTGTACTGGCCGTGCTGGCAACTTGGTTTGGGTTGTTTGTGATAGGTAGTTATTATGTAAGGAGACAGGAGACAAGAAAATAGGAGACAGATTCTATTCTGAATTCTTACTCCTGAATTCGTCCTCCTGGATACCGAGGTCATCTCGTTATATATTTTCCTTATCATTTAACTATGTCTAATTGAAACTTGACTTATAAAAATATCCTGCTTAAATAAATAATATGTCAGTTACAATAATACACCGTACGGTTCTTGAAGAGGTTCGGCAAGACATCCGCCGCAAGTGTTCGACACCGTCGCGACATTGATCTCGCGGATCGTACGCAGACAACGCTGGTGTGAGGCCCATCGAGAACATTTCTACCAGAGGCTCATTCGGCGGGGCTGGAGCCATTTAGCGGTAACAAGCTTATATCTCGGCATATCTGCGTTTCTTGGTTTTGCGATAATCGCATTTTATGGATATTCTAGAATATCCGTTATGCTGTTTTCGGGAATGGTCGTTATGCCATTGGCTGGGATTATTCTGCTTGTGCGTTGGAGCGAATTTCGATCAAGATAACAGCACGATATTTTTATGAATGATTGGGGTTGAAGATGGGAAAACGCATATCTGACATAATCAAAAATGCTTTTAAAACTACTCCATTTAAGAGAAAGGCATTCTTTTTTACTACGGATATCATACTGATTTCTTTTTCCATGTATATCTCCATCTGGCTTCGCTTCGATGGGGATATTCCTTCTCAATATCTTCGCGGCTTGTGGCTATATATTCTTCTGGCGGTTGTAATAAAAACAATATTTCTGGCTTTACATGGGCTTTACGGGATTACTTGGAGATTCTTCAGCCTTCGCGAGATGATCAAGCTATTTCAAGCTGTGACGTTAGGTTCATTAACTTTGGGCCTTCTTATTTTTTTGCTTAGAACATGGCCCGTGTTTCAACAATTCCCTCGGTCTGTTCTTCTTTTAGATTATAACTTCACTATAGGGCTCATCGGTTCTCTCCGAATATCGAAAAGAGCGATACGAGAGTTAATGCTTCGGAGAAAAGGTTTAAAACTTGGCCGCACTAGAGCGCTGATTATCGGCGCTGGATCGGCCGGAGAGCAGATTGCGAGAGAGATGCTCAACAGCAGGAGGTCTACATACTCTCCAGTTGGATTTATCGATGACGATCCAGCCAAGCAGAAAGTGGAGATACAGGGAGCTAAAGTTCTCGGAACTCGGACGGATCTGCCGCGGATACTGGACAACATCGGAATCGACGAAGTATTAGTCGCTATTCCATCGGCGAATTCGCGGGAAATCCGAAATATCATCAAGATAGTCCGTTCAGCGCAGCAAACTAAGAAGATTAAAATTCTACCAGGAATTCATGATTTGATGGAAGGCAACGTCACTCTCTCTGATATCAAGGAGGTAGAAGTCGAGGATTTACTCGGGAGAGAACCTGTCCAAATCGATTTCGAGGCGATATGCAAATTCATCAAAGGAAGACGGGTCTTAGTAACCGGAGGTGGGGGATCGATCGGCGGAGAATTGGCCCGCACGATTCTCCAGTTTGATCCAAAAATACTTGTTCTTCTGGATAACGATGAAACCGAATTATTCTACGCAATGAACCGGCTGAAAAAGACCGGCTCGGAGTTATGGCCGGTAATCGGAAATGTAGCGGACCGGGCCAAAATGAATAACGTGTTAGAACGAATCCGTCCGGACGTTGTCATCCATTCGGCAGCCCTTAAACACGTTCCGATTCTCGAATATTATCCCGAAGAGGCCGTCAAAACCAATGTTCTCGGAACAAGAATCCTTGCCGAGGCTGCTTTGAGGATTGGGGTGGAGCGATTCATCTACATCTCAACGGACAAAGCCATCAACCCGACGAGCGTAATGGGTGCCACGAAAAGGGTGGGAGAGGAGATGCTTCGGACTCTGAATGTCAGGAACGGGACGCGGTTCATTTCAGTCCGCTTTGGAAACGTTCTTGGCAGCCGAGGTAGCGTCATACCGCTATTCAAAGAGCAAATCCGGAGAGGTGGTCCCGTGACCGTTACGCACCCTAATGTGAAGAGATATTTCATGGCGTCCTCTGAAGCAGTTCTTCTCATTTTGGAGGCGGCATCCTTGGGTATTGGAGGAGAAGCTTATATTCTGGACATGGGCGAGCCGATCAAGATCGATGATCTGGCCAGGGATATGATTCGATTGAGCGGATTCGAACCTGATGTGGACATCCCAATAGTTTACACCGGGCTAAGAGCTGGGGAAAAACTCTTCGAAGAACTCCTCGGTGCCGAAGAAGGCTCGGAACCTACGGAACATGCCAAGATCTTTCGAGCGAGGAACTCTAAAGAAAGAAATGTCGAGGAACTCTGGGAAAACGTCGACAGATTAATCGAGTGCTGCTCCGAAGGAGACTGCCGGAAAGAAAATATCGCATCTCTCCTTAAGAAGATCGTCCCGACTTATAATCCCGACAATTCTCAGTCTTCGATATTTCATTGGTGATATTAGTTGAGGGGAAAAAAGACTTGGATCGATTGGCTCCAGCTCATCGCAGTTGCGGCCGCGGCGCGGGGATTAGGAGCCGGGCAGCTTGCCTTTTTCATATTCGGGCCGGGAGACGCGGTGCCTTTAGGCGCAAAACCGGGAATACTCTTTTGGATATCCTTGGCCACGATCGCATCCCTCTACAATTTCATGATCAGGAATAGTGAAGAAGAAGGTTCATTCTTATGATCAAGACGGTTCCCTTTCCCTGGTGGGAGGCGATGACGAATTTCGTGTGGATATTCGGCCTTGCGATTATTTTAGCGGCATTCAGTTACTACGATTTCATCGCCCGCATTAGAGGGATCAAGCTCATATCATTACTCAAGGAGGAGGAGGGCGCATCTATTAGGCTATTCACACTGGGAACAATCCTGGCGGTCGTCGGTGCCGGCCTAGCCACGAAGAACCGTTGGCTCGCGGCGGCATCGATTATGGTGTCGCTTGGATTAGGCGCGGCTTCATTCAAGCTCTTTAAATCGAAAAAATGATAAAAAGAGTCTGGAGAGTCTTACGGAAATATCTCGTCGTCTCTGGGATTGCGGCGAACGTGTTTTTGATCTGGATGGCGGCGGGATGGCCGATCGTTTTTGACAGGCTTCTCATAAGATCTGAAAAACCCATTGAAGCCGAATATATCATCTGCTTGACGGGAGGGGTGACCAAAGACTTCCTGCCAGGTGAAGCGGGCTGGCAGAGGATCTATACGGCCGTTCAACTTTATTTGGACAATTATGCGCCTAAGATCATCTTCTCAGGAGGAGGTGCGAAAGAGATCTCCGAAGCCGAAGTTTATGGCGAAGCCGCTCAATGGATCGGCTGTCCCAAAGAAGTGATCATCTATGAGCCGCAGGCCAAAGACACATCTGAACATTCTGGAAAGATCTTGTCGATTTCCGGATTGAACATCAGCCGAGAGTCCCGTCTCGATATCGTGACCTCGAACCTTCACTCCCGAAGAACCTATTTATGCTTTAAGAAGCACGGTTTCACTAATTTCAGGATAATTACGCATTATTCCTCCATGCATCCCATCGATCTATCTAAAGTTCGCACTTTGAAAAAAACGAGATTTCAAGAATTCCAAAAAAATGGAAGAAAATCTCAAGATGCGATTAATCGATTCAAAGAGCGCTTGGATAATTTCTTAACGGCTTTGAGAGAAATCGTCGCGATCGCTTTGTACAAAATGAAAGGGGTTGCTTAAAACTTCCCTTGTGAGCTCTGCCCGAAATGCTTTCGCCTACCGAAGCCGCTTCGCCGAAAATTTCGATCGTAATTCCCTGTCTGAATGAAAAAAAGTCCATCGGACGGCCCCTTGGATATCCGGATTATTTTGCAGACGGCCAGAGCGTCGGTTTTTGGAAAAGAGCAAAAAAAAAGCGTTAAAAAAAATAAAAACTAGGCCTTCTTACTTTATTCCTTATTTTCTTGGGATAGCTCTCTATGCTGCCGGGCTGGCCTTTTTTTATTATAAATATGTCCCCCTCGTTAAGTCCTTTCAGCTTGTCCTCGTTCCCATTTTGCTCGCCGCCGCCATCTTGGCCTGGACAAACATTCGCGTTGGAACATTATACTTTGTTTTTACATTTCCCTTAATCAACAACCTCCCCTATTTCTTCGGGATTCATGAACCTCTCCCTCACGCTCCTACGGCTCTTGTCCTCTTTTTGTTTTATTTTCTCGGTTATCTTTGTCGTCGCGGCTTTTCACAAATTGAAGAGCCCTTCGATCAAGCCATTGTTAGGCCCTTCGCTTTATTCTCTCTGCTCATCGTAATCTCCGGCCTGATTACGTTTTTTCGTTATGCGAACTTTTTCACTTTTCTGAGTCCCGGAATCTATGAATTGACAACCAATCTGTATGGCGTCCGTGCGGGCGGCGCCATCATGAGCGTTGTGTTTTTTTCTTTGAATTACTTAACAGGGATTGCTTTCTTTTTTATATTTTTAAATACAGCAAAATCAAGAGATTTTATAAAAAAAGCCTTGGCTATCCTGTGCCTAAGCACATTTATTTCTTTAAGCTTTGGCTTATTTCAGCATCTGAAGAATATGAAATTTGGAAATAATCCGATAAGTATAAATCAGGGATTGATAAATGCCACTTTCAAAGACGCTCTTTCCTTTGGGGCTTATCTTGCGATGATTATTCCCTTAACCTTAGGAGTCTGTTTTGCCTTTAAAGGAATAATTCGCTTATTTTCTTTTTCTATTGTGCTTTTTTCCCTCTATATGGTGCTCTTTTCGGGATCAAAAAGCGGCTTATTGAGTATTATGATTTCATTAATTCTTTTATTAATTCTTAGTTTAATAATAACTCTCAATTTAATAAAAGCAAAATCTATCTCTTTTAAAAAAATAAACTGGGCAACTTTCTTTATAATTTTTTTGGTAATAACGACATTTCTTGGGGGGATAAGATTCAAAAATTATTTAAACAAAGAACTGGCAGCATCTCGAACTCTATCTAGAGTCAAATCTCTGTTTAAGCAAGAAAATTTAAAGTCATTTTTTTACGGCAGGGCCGATACTCTCTGGAAAATGGCCATACCAATGATCAAAGACTATCCGCTGAGTGGAGTGGGAATTGGGGGATACATTATCGAATCCTCGAATTATTCTAAACGATATGCCATAGATATTGGCACTCCTGAATCAGCAGAAAACTATATTCTCCAGGTTGGCTCAGAATTAGGTCTGATCGGAATTATTTTAGTTCTTTGGATTTTATGGGAAATCATCAAGCAAGTGAGAAGGAGTTATTTAAAAATTCCCCCAACGGATAATTATAAATTTATTCTTATCGGTGCCATCGCCGGAATTATTTCATTTCTCCTAATCATTCAGACACATACTTTTATTGGCAGTTATGAGATCAAGTATACCTTCTGGCTCTTGGTCGGGATAGTCTTTTGTCTTGGCCGGCCCGGCGAAGGAATAAATGAAAATTTAGCACAAAAACCCCTCTTCAATAAAACGCAAAAAATTGCCAGTCTCATTGTCCTTTCCCTTTTTAGCGGAGTCCATCTCTGGAATTCCACTCATTCGTTGTCCCTGAAAACCAGGACGGAGCAACTGGGCATCAAGCAGGAATTCGGCCTGGACAAGCTCGAGAAAACCGATGACGGACGGGAATTTCGTTGGACGCGGAGCTACGGCGGTATGACCATCAAAATCGAAAAACCCGTTATCGTCATTCCCCTTCTTGCTTCTCACCCCGACATACAAAAAAAGCCGCTTAAGGTCAAATTCTATCTCGTCAAAGACTTCTTCAAGTCCAAGCGACTTTTAAAAGAAATCACCTTGACCCGGACAGAATGGCAAGACGTGGCTCTGTCCGTCCCCGAAGAGGTGGGCCATGACGCGATCCTGCTCATCAAGGTCAGCCGGACATGGAATCCTTTAAAGACCACTGGGGTGCCCGATGCCCGCGATCTGGGCGTCGCCGTTGGTAAAATTTCCTTCCGGGATTATTAATCCCTCTTTCTCTCCGCTATTCGAATCCTTCCCTTTAATCCACGCCTCTTCTATCCTCGCCATCAAATA
>Ga0315281_10000398_pt1 | contig 60067 bp, 50 predicted proteins | sample YL17G07_0_MG_FD_204540 | JGI IMG/M metagenome (GOLD analysis project Ga0315281, IMG submission 204540) | Sediment microbial communities from Yellowstone Lake, YNP, Wyoming, USA - YL17G07_0 | ecosystem: Environmental > Aquatic > Freshwater > Lake > Sediment | place: USA: Wyoming | collected...
GGATTTATCCGACCCGTCAGCGGGCCACGTGTTCCACGTGGCAAGCTTGATACTTGCCCGGCTTCAGACGGGAATCAAGCCCCTACACGATGGGTTACACGTGCGCAAGCGACAAACCGGATTTTTTCACACCTTCTCAGTTATGGGGGGCAGATGTGATATTATTGCGGTGTAGGGGCGCGATGAACTTGTCCTGAGCGCTTCGGCTGCGCTCAGTATAAACTCACCGAAAGGTCGAGCTCCTACAGAGTTATACCTCCCGTAACTGATCCATTACCTGAAACATAGGAAAATGCAAGACATGCCGCGACGGGCGTGCTATCATACCGATTCAGCAGTTCAGTCTTCGGGTACTGAACTGCATCCTGGCGGCTGATTACGTTTTGAAATCAAATGGATAAGATGATCGGCATTGAGATCCAGACCCTGATCGGAAAGCCGACGGGCGTGGGGCTGTATACATACCACCTCGCGCGCGAACTGGCCGAACTCGGGGGCGACGAGCGGTACCGGCTCTTTTGCTTTGATTTCAGGCGGCGCTTCGGCGGCCTGGGGATACGCAACCCGAGGTTCGAACTCAGGCCCATCCGATCCATGCCCGGGCGGATCTATGAGAGCCTCTCAGAAAATGTCGGCTGGCCCGACATCTCGTGGTTCGCGGGACGCTGCGACCTCTACCATTTTCCCAATTTCATCATCCCGCCGCTGAAAAAGGGAAGGGCGGTGATAACGGTGCACGACCTCTCCTTCGCCCGATACCCGGAGTACGCGGAGGCGCGAAACTTAAGGCGGTTGCAGAAGCGCTTTTGCTCCACACTGGAAAGGGCGGATGCGGTCGTCGCCATCTCTGAGTTCTCGAAACGCGAGCTCATGGAGCTCTACGGAGTGCCCCCGGGCCGCATCAGCGTGATCCACCTCGGGGTGAGCACGCCACGGCGCGCGGTCTTCGAGAAGCCGATCCCCGCGCGCTACTTTCTCTTCGTGGGGACAGTCGAACCGCGCAAAAATTTAGGAACACTCCTGGACGCGTGGCGGATTGTAAAGAGCCGCAGGCCCGACTGGGCGTTCAAACTTCTGGTCGCCGGTGGCCATGGCTGGAACTGTGAACCCGCAGAGGTGCAGGCGAGAAAGAGGGGGGTCGCGGCTGACGTGATCGCGCTCGATTACGTCACGCACGAGGATCTACCCGCGCTCTACCGCACGGCGGAGGCGCTCGCATTCCCCTCATTCTATGAGGGATTCGGACTGCCGCTGCTCGAGGCAATGGCCTGCGGCACGCCCGTGATCGCCTCAACGGCGCCCGCGATGCCCGAGGTCGTCGGTGACGCCGCTCTCATGTGTGATCCCCACGACCCAGAGAACATTGCGCGAGCCATCATGCAGATCCATGATGACCGGCGGCTCAGGGATTCACTGGTAGCGCGCGGCTTCGAGCGCGTCAAGCTGTTCAGCTGGAAGAAAACGGCGGAGGAGACACTGGCGCTTTATAGAAAATTGCTGCGATAATGATGGGGAGCACCTGATTACCCTGATTTCTCCGATAAGGGACTACACAAAGAAGCATCAGGTAAATCAGTTTAATCAGGTGCTGCTCATCGGATATACTGATGAACATCTGCATTGATGCGCGCTGGATCGGAAAGGAAATCGCGGGGATCGGCCGCTATACGGTCTGCCTCCTGAAGTACCTCTCCGAGATGGATAGAGAGAACCGTTACCTCGTGCTCTTCCAGGACGGGGACGTCCGCGACAGGGTGTGCGGAGATCTGGGTCTGGGAGCGCGATCCCACTGGCGAATCCTCACGCTGCCCTATGGCGTCTTTTCAATCCGCTGCCAGCTCTCGCTGCCCCGGCTCCTCAACAGGGAGCGGGTTGATCTGTTCCACTCCACCAACTTCATGGCGCCCCTGATGCGCGGGAGGGCCAAGCTCGTGACCACCATTCACGACATCATCCCGCTCAAGTTCCCCCAGTACGCGCCCCGTTCCAAAAAGACACGGCTCTTCCCGATCTACAAGGGATTGATGAAACGTCTCGTCACGGTTTCCGATCTCATCATTGCCGACTCGGAACACTCACGGCGCGACATCATCGAGTTCCTCGGCGCTCCCGCGGACAAGGTGCGCCGGATATATCTCGGCGTTGATCCGAACTACCGACCACTCCCTGCCGCTATCAGGGCGGAGGTGAAACAGCGGCTCGGTGTCAGGGACAGGCTCGCGCTCTTTGCGGGGAGGGCCGATCCGTACAAAAACCTTATCAGCCTCGTCAGGGCGGCTGAGGCGGTCAATGCGAAAGGGGAAATTCACTGCACTGTCGTTGTCGCGGGCAGGAAGGACAGGCGCTACCCTGAGGTCGAACAGTACCTCGATCGCGCGGGTACTCACGGCGAGGTGCGTTTCGCCGGCAGCCTCGATGACGAGCAGCTCATCCCCCTCTATAATGCCGCGGATGTGCTCGTGCTCCCCTCGCTCTACGAGGGGTTCGGCCTCCCCCCCCTCGAGGCGATGGCCTGCGGCATACCTGTCATCTGCTCGAACCGCGCATCGCTCCCCGAGGTGGTCGGCGATGCGGGGATACTCGTGGAGCCAACCGATGTCCGCGCGATCGCCGATGCCATGGAGCGCGTCTTCACCGACGGGGCGCTCCGCGCCAGGATGTCCGCCGCGGGCCTCGAGCGGGCAAGGCTGTTCCCGTGGAAAAGAACCGCAGAGGAAACGCTCGCCCTGTACAATGATCTCACAGGGCAATTGTAAATTGGAAATTGCAAAATGCAAATTTGAAATTTACAATTTAATATTTACAATTTTCAATGGAGCCTTGCGACATGAGGGTGGCGTTGATTCACGACTGGCTGAACGGGATGCGGGGGGGAGAAAAGATCCTCGAGGTGCTCTGCGAGCTCTTTCCGGACGCCGTGGTGCACACGCTGCTGTGCGATCGCTCCAGGATCTCTCCGACACTATCGCGGATGGAGATACGAACCTCGCTCCTCCAGCACCTCCCGTTCCGGCGAACGAGGTACCGGTATTACCTCCCCCTCTTCCCCTGGCTGATAGAGCGGTTCGACCTCAGCGAATTCGATCTCGTCTTCTCGACAAGCCACTGCGTCGCCAAGGGCGCCCGCCCGCCGAGAAGCAGCCTCAGCATATGCTATTGCCTGACCCCGATGCGCTACGTCTGGTACTTCGGCGAGGAATACTTCGGGCACTGGGGGTGGAGGCGTCTGCTGCTCACGCCGGCATTCGCCTACCTCAGGCGATGGGATGTTGCCTCGGCAGACAGAGTGGGGCGGTGGCTGGCGATATCCGAACATGTTGCCGCCCGCATCAAAAAGATTTATAATAAGCGCGCGGATGTCATGTACCCTCCCGTAGACACGCGTTTTTTCACTCCGGGAGGGGGGGCGGAAGCGTATTACCTCATCGTCTCCGCGCTGGTGCCCTACAAGAGGCTCGACATCGCCATTCGCGCGTTCAATCAGCTCCGACTCCCCCTCAAGATCATCGGTGAAGGGCCACAGCGGAAGAGGCTGGAAGCGATGGCGGGGCCGCAGGTTGAGTTCCTTGGCTGGCGCGCGGACGAAGAGGTGAGGGATCACTACAGGAGCTGTCGGGCCCTCATTTTCCCCGGTGAGGAGGATTTCGGCATCACGCCACTCGAGGCGCAGGCCTGCGGAAAACCGGTCATTGCGTACGGAAAGGGCGGCGCGCGGGAGACAGTGAGGGACGGCGAAACCGGCCTCTTCTTCACCGAGCAGAGTCCGGGCGCCCTCGCCGAGGCGGTGCGGCGCTCGGCCGGCGCGGCCTTTGATCCCCCCGCCGCGCGCGCCAACGCGCTGCGGTTCGACCGGGCGCAGTTCAAAGAGAAGATGAAAGAATACATGGAGAAAGCCGTTTCTGATTTCCGACAGAGGTGAAAAGTAATCTTTACCACGGACCTGCCTGCCGGCGGGCAGGGACACGGAGAATAAATTATAGTATAGGTACATCAATTATGCCCAAGCGAAGCCGTACCGCGGAGATTGCGGCTACCATCAGAATAGCACTGGACACCGTGCTGCTCAACGCGGCGTTCTGCACGGCGTACTGGGCGCGCTTCTATTCTCCGATCACCGGGCTCGTCCCCGTCTCCAAGGGAATCCCCCCCTTCGGCTTCTACCTCGCGGCATTCCCCGTTGCGACCATCGTCTTCCTGTACATGTTCAAACTCTTCGCCTCATACGCGAAGCGCTGGCGCTATGACGCCATGAACGAATTTTTCCTCGTGAGCAAGGGAATGGTGGCGGGAATGGTCGCGCTCATGGCGCTCACCTTTCTGCTGCCGTCAACGCACAGCGAAGCGGGACTCAAATACTCGCGCATCACGTTCGTCCTTCTCGTCCCCTTTGTGGAGTGTTACCTCCTGATGGGACGGCTCCTCGCCAACACCATAGAGAAACGCCTCTACCGGGAATCGACGGGAAAGAGGAAAATGCTGATCATCGGCACGAGAGAGACCGCCGCACGAATTGCCCGCCACGTCCGGCGGAATCCGAACCTGGAGTGCGAGATCGTGGGCTATCTGCAATGCCCAGGAGAGAAAAGCTCCTCATCCAGAATCGTCCAGCCGATCCTCGGCAGCGTACTGGATTTTGATACCGTGCTCGGCCGTTGCAGCATCGATGAAGTCATTCTCACCAACCAGACTCTCGACCACAAGAGAGTTCTGGAAATTGTCATGGCCTGTGAGAAGAACCTCGTGGGCTTCAAACACGTGCCCGATATGTTCGAGATTATGACGCGTCAGCTCTCCGTCGTGAGCTTCGACGGCGTCCCTCTCGTCGGCATCCGCGGGATACCGCTCCAGTACCCGTGGAACCGGTTTCTCAAGCGCTGCCTTGACGCGGCGGGGTCGGCGGTCGGCCTTGCGCTCTCCTCCCCGGTCATCGCCCTCTCGGCGCTCGCCGTCAAGCTCGACTCGCGGGGGCCGGTGTTCTACTCGCAGGAGCGCTGCGGGGAGGACGGCAGGTCCTTCAGGCTGTATAAGCTCCGCACCATGGTCGAGGACGCGGAGAGGCAGACGGGACCGGTCTGGGCGCGGGCGAACGACCCGAGGTGCACGCGCGTCGGCTCGTTTTTGCGGAGGTACAACCTCGATGAGTTGCCGCAGCTCTACAACGTGCTGCGCGGCGACATGAGCCTCGTCGGCCCGAGGCCCGAGCGCCCGCATTTCGTGCATCGCTTCAAGGAGGACATACCGCGCTACATGGCGCGCCACTTCGTGAAATCCGGGCTCACGGGATGGGCGCAGGTGAATGGCCTCCGCGGGGACACCTCTGTACGGGCGCGCCTCCGCTACGACATGTACTACCTCGAGAACTGGTCGATCCTCTTCGACCTGAAGGTCCTCTTCATGACCATCTTCGCCCGCAGGAACGCGTATTGAGTTGCGCCCCGCATCAGGGGGAACTGCATGCGCGGGGGCGGTCGGCGCCACTGTGCCGCCTGAGGCGGTCAATCGTCTGTTCGAGGCGCTGCTGAAGATTCCCCCGCACCTCCAGCGTGTCCCCGCTGAACCCCTCCCACGCTTGCCTGATGCGCCGCTCGATGTCCGGGCTGGAAACTCCTCGCTGGTTGAGCGCACGCCGTCCTCCATCCCCCTGTTGGAGCTGAGGCGGGGGTGTTTTTCAAGGCGGGTGTAAATCGGGAGGGAGTATGTTTTTTGCCGCCGGGGGAGCCGTGCCCGGGACTCCCGGTATGTTCAAGAAGCTAATTGTTAGAATATTTAATTATTTGACATCTTATTAAAATCCGTGTATACTGGTTTTGACATACTGGAGGATTCCCATGGCGGATCGCGCGGAGATACTCACGCTCATACGGCAGGTTCACCTCAGGTTCGTGAAATACTTCTCCCGCAAGTTCTCGACGAGGAGGCTCACGCACCCCCAGTACATGCTGCTCATGAGTCTGTTGGAGGAGGGGGCGCAGAAGATGAACTCCCTCGCGGAGTTCCTGCACGTCTCCACCCCCGCGGTGACAAACCTCGTGGACAAGCTGGAGAGGAGCGGCTACGCGAAGCGCGTCCCTCACCCCACCGACCGCAGGGCGCACGTCATAGAACTCACGCCGTTCGGAAGGGAATTCATTAACGGTCTCCGCACGGAGAGCCTCCAGCTTATGGCGGATACGATCGGCACGCTGCCAGTCTCCGACCAGAAGGTCATCGAGAAATTTTACGGGAGCCTGCTCGCCCGCCTGGACGACGCCCTGAGGGAGAACGGGATGAGAAATCCCAAATCCTCCCTCGACCCCGAAGGGGGTCTCGGGACGAGAACCCCTTCGGGGCAAATCCCAAATCCCAGATAAAAATCGCACGGCAGAGGATTATTCATATGAGAGCGGTGGCGATTATTCCGATACTGATGGTGATGCTCGTTTACCCGTGCATCGCGGCGGAGCAAAAGGCGCCGGAAGAAGAGCCGTCCTTCAAGAAAGAGGCGTATCTCAAATCCGCCCGGGAGAGGAAGGTCCTGAGAATTGGCCTTGTGGACTGCATCGCGTACGCGTTGAAGCGGAACTCGGACATCAAGATAAAGCGTGTAGAACCGAAGCTCGCTGCCGATGAGGTGCGCATTGCGAGATCGGATTTTGAGCCGAAACTCGACGCCGAATACAATCTCCACGACACCACCCGCAAGAGCACCAATTACTTTTACATCAATGATTCGAAGGTACGCGATATCACCCTGAACGGCGGCGTTTCTGGCAAGTTGGTGACCGGCACCGAGTACCGCCTTGATTTTCTCAACGAGCGCTACAGGAGCAACGCCGACATTTCGAGCATAAACCCCTACTACTCGACCGAGCCCATGGTGACGATCACCCAGCCCCTCTTCAGGGATTTTGGCATCCTGGTGAATCGTGCCGACATCATTATCGCGCAGAACAACAAGCTCAAGTCCGACCAGGATTTTAAAAATACCGTCATGGATATCATCAGCCAGACAAAGGCCGCGTACTATAATTACGTCTTCGGCCTCGAGAGCTATGGCATCGCGGAGCTGTATCTCAAGCGCACGCGGGACCTCCTGGATATAAACAGGGCCCGGTACGCCAAGGGGTTGGTGAGCTCCGTTGATTTACTCGAATCGGAGGCGGCTGTTGCCGACCGTGAAAAATACCTGCTCGCCGCAGAGTACATTCTCAAGACATCGGAAGACAAGCTCAAGTTCGTCACCAACCTGATTGATGATCCGGAGATCTGGAATACCATGATCGAGCTGATCGACAGACCTGAATTCACCGTGGAAAAGGTGGACCTGGTGAAATGCATTGAGGACGCGTTTCAGTACAGGCCCGACTACCAATCAAAGAAGATCGATCTCAGAAACCGCGACATCAGAATCACGGTGGCGAAGAACGCCCTCCTGCCCACGGTGGATGTGATCGGCAGCTTCGGGCTGAATGGCATCGCGGAGAACTATGGCGGAGCGCTCAACAGGATCGACAAGAACTTCACAGACTGGAGCATCGGCGGCAAGGTGGAGATACCGTGGGGGATGGGCGACCGCGCGCGCTACGATCAGAAAAAACTGGAAAAGGCCCGCGCCATCCTCGAGCTCGAGCGGTTGGAGCAGAATATCATCCTCGTTGTACGGGACAAGGAGCGGGAAGTGGATATCCAGTATCGTCAGGAGCGCGCAGCAAAGATATCAAAAGAAAAAGAGACGGAAAACTACGCGGCCCAGAAAGAGCGGCTCGCCGCGGGCCAGGTGAGCACGCACGACATGCTCGATTACCAGGACAAGCTGTCCAGGGCGGAACTCGATCACACTAAAGCGGTGATTGATTACAGCACCGCGCTCATCAATCTCGACAAGGAAGTTGGCCTCACGCTGGTTAAGAATAACATCAAACTTGAGGATTAATATGAAGAGGCAAAATAGGTATATTCTGAGGATTCAGACCAGGGCTGTCCATCGTCCATGGTCAATTGTTGTGCTTCTTCTCATCATCCCGCTGGCATTGCCCCTGGCAGGATGCCGGGGGAAGAAGAGAGAGGCAACAAAGGAGGTCATTCCCGTCAGGGCACAGAGGGTCGAGCTCCGTGACATTGCGCGGGTGCTCGATTATGCCGGGACCATTGAAGCCGAGGACAAGGCGGAGATCTATCCCAAGGTGAGCGGCAAGATCATCGAGAAGCTCAAGGAGGAGGGGAGCGAGGTAACCAAGGGTGAAACCATCGCCTATATCGACAGGGATGAGGTCGGGTTCAAGTTCGAGAAGGCGCCGGTGGAGAGCCCGCTGACCGGCATCATCGGGAGGGTGTACGTGGACAGGGGAACAAATGTGACTCCCCAAACAGCGATTGCGCTGGTGGTGGACATGGACAAAGTCCAAATCAACCTCGACGTACCTGAAAAGTATCTGCCGCAGGTGGCGATCGGGATGGAAGCGAAAATCGCAGTGGATGCCTATACCAATGAAAAATTTATCGGACGTGTCACCAGAATAAGCCCGGTAGTGGACGTGGAAACCCGCACCGCCCCCATCGAAATCACCATTGACAATCCCGGACACCGCCTCAAACCCGGGATGTTTGCCAAGCTGCAACTCAACCTTGAGGAGCGGAAGCACGTACCCGTAATCCTCAAAGAGGCGATACTCGGGAAAGAGCCCTCCACCTATGTGTATGTGGTGAACGGGGATGTTGCCCATTCGCGAAAAGTCACCCTGGGAATACGCGAGGGGGCATACTTCGAGGTCCGCGAAGGCCTCAAGGAAGGGGACCTCGTCGTGATCATGGGTCAGCAGCGGCTTCGGGACGGGGGTACGGTGAGTGTTGAGGTGGACTAAGCGAAGCGAGGTTACCATGTTCAAATTTGAAAAGTTAGAAGTCTGGCAAAAGGCGATAGAATATTCCCTCCATATCCATAATCTTACGAGAAACTTTCCCAGGGAAGAGCTTTATATTCTCACCAGCCAGATCAAGCGCGCTGCTGACTCCATTGCCTTGAATATTGCCGAGGGCTCTACCGGTCAGAGTGACGCTGAATTTAAACAGTTCGTCACGTATGCTATCCGTTCGGCAATTGAGGTAGTGTCTTGTCTCCATGTGGGGAAAAGCAGGTTATTGATTTCAGATGGCGATTTTGAGGATTCATATAAAAAGGCGGAAGTCATTATAAGAATGCTTCAATCCTTACGGAATTCTCTTAAATAATAGACTATAGCTTTTTTTAGTGGCTGTAGACCATGGGCCATGGACCATAGACCGCCTCAGGCTATGGACCATGGACTATCGACTATTCTAGCCATGGACTATCGACTATCGACCATGGACTATTATGGACTATCGACTATGGACTATTTTTAGCCATGGACTATCGACTATCGACTATGGACAGCAGTTATAATAATCCCGAACGGAGTGAGGGATGAATTTACCGGAGTTCGGCGTTCGACGCCCCGTCACGAACCTGATGATATTCTCGGGCATCATCGTCGTGTCCCTCTACTCCCTCATGAACCTCGGCATCGATATGATGCCCGAGATCGAGCCGCCGGCCATCACCGTCGTCTCCGTCTACGAGGGCGCAAACCCGGAGGATGTTGAGACGAAGGTGGCCGAGCCGCTGGAGAACCAGCTCGCGACGACTCCCGGTCTCGACAGGATAACCTCCCGCTGCCTCGAGGGGCTCTCCCTCATCACCCTCAAGTTCAACTGGGGCACCGACCTCAACGAGGCCTCCAACGACATCCGCGACCGGATCGAGCTCGCGAAGCGCTTTCTCCCGGACATCCCCGACGAGATGGACAACCCGTTCATCTTCAAGTTCAACACCGCGATGATCCCCATCCTCTTCATCGGCTTCAGCGCCGATCAGTCGTACGACGGCCTCTACGATCTCATCGACAAGCAGGTCACTGACGAACTGAAGCAGATTCCCGGAGTGGGGACGGTGCAGCTCCAGGGCGGCCTCCAGCGGCAGATCAACGTCTGGATAGACCGGAAACGTCTCGAAGGGTACGGCTTCTCCATCCTGGACGTCAAGGACGTCCTGGACAAAGAGAACTACACCCAGCCGGCGGGCGACGTCAAGTACGGCCTCACCGACTACCTTGTGCGGGTCCCGGGTGAGTTCGTCACGCCGGAGGAGATCAACACCGTCATCCTCGGCAAGCGGAAGGACAAGCTCATCTACATGAAGGACGTGGCGCGGGTGGAGGACAGCCACAAGGAAATCACCAGCATCGTCCGTATCAACCGGAAGCCGGGACTGATGATGATTATCCAGAAGCAGACCGGCAAGAACAGCGTACAGGTTGCCGAGCGGATCAAGAAAAAGCTCGCCGCGCTCGTGAAAAACCTGCCCCCGGACGTTGAATACACCGTCATCATGGACACTTCCCGGGATATCATCAATTCGCTCAATTCGCTCAAATCCACCGTGTGGACCGGCGGCATCCTGGTAATCGCCGTGGTCTGGTTTTTCCTGAGGCGGTTCCTGCCGAGCCTCATCATCGCCCTCACCATACCCTTCTCGCTCCTCGTCGCCTTCATCTATCTCTTCCTGAGCGGGAAGACGATCAACGTCATCAGCCTCTCCTCCCTGACCATCGCCATCGGAATGGTTGTGGACAATGCAATCGTCGTCGTGGATAACATCTACCGGCACATGGAGCGCGGGCGGCGTCCGCGGGAAGCAGCGATTTTCGGCACCTCGGAGATGTATCTGGCGGTAGCCGCATCTACCGCGACCACCGTCGTCGTCTTCCTGCCGATGCTCTTCATCACGGGCGTCGTCGGCATCATGTTCGGGGAACTGGCGATCAGCGTCACCGTGACCATCATCGCCTCGCTCTTCACCGCGGTGACCTTCAGCCCGATGCTCTGCTCGCAATTATTGAAACTGCGTCCACAGTCCATAGTCCATAGTCCGCAGCAAGAGGATGTCCACAGTCGATGGTCGATAGTCCATAGCACTCTTAAGAAGCTATGGACCATGGACTATGGACTATTGACCAAATCGTTCTCTCGCTTTTATGACATAAGCGAGCGCTGGTTCACCTCGTGGGAGAACGCGTACGCGAAGGCCCTCGCCTGGTGCCTCGGGCATAAAAAATCCACACTCCTCAGTTTCTCCATCGCGTTCGTGTGTAGCTTGCTCCTCATGCGCTTCGTGGGGAACGAGTTCATCACCGAGCAGGACACCGGCGATATCCGCGGGACGCTCGAACTCCCCCTCGGCACGCGCATCGAGGAAACCGACAAGATCGCGCGGGAGGTCGAAGAAATTTTCAGCAAGAATGTGCCGGAGAGACGAGCCATGTTCATGCGGAGCGGGCAGAGCTCGTCCACCGGCGCGATTTTCGGCCAGAAGTCGGGGTCGCACATCATTAACCTGGGGGTGAAGTGCGTGCCGAAACAGGAGCGGAAGCGCTCGGTCCAGGAGATCGCCCATGCAGTCCGGCACAAGCTCGATGCGGTGCCCGGCATCATCAAGGCCGACTTCACCATGGGCAACCCGATCGGCCGGGTCATCACGGGGACGGGGGGCAAAGCCATCCAGCTCGAAATCATCGGGCACTCATTCGAGGAGACCGGCGCGCTCGCCGAGAAGATCAAGGCGATAATGGAGAAGGTGCCCGGCGTGGTGGACATCAGCATCTCCCGCGACCTGAACCGCCCGGAGCTGCAGGTCCAGGTAAACCGAGAGAAGGCCTCCACGCTCGGCCTCAACATGCACACCATCGCCGAGACGATCAAGACCTACATCGAGGGTGCGACAGCCACCAAGTACCGTGAGTTGGGGGATACGTACGACATCTACGTGCAGCTCGAGGAATCCTCGCGCTCGACGAAGGAGGACGTGGAGAACCTGTCGATCGTCTCTCCGTTCACTAAAAAGCAGATCAAGCTGAGCAATTTCGCAACGATCTACGAGACGGTGGGACCGATGGAGATCGAACGCAAGAACCGCGAGAGGGTGCTGCGGGTCGAGTGCAACATGTACAAGCGCTCCTCCGGCAAGGTGATCGAGGACATCAAGGAGCGCCTCAAGACCGTCACTATCCCCTCCGGCATCATGGTGAACTTCGGCGGCGAGGCGGAGGAGCAGGGCAAGGCGTTCACGAACCTCACGCTCCTGCTCATCCTGGGGATCATGCTTGTCTATATGGTAATGGCCGCCCAGTTCGAGTCGCTGATCGATCCATTCGTGATCATGTTCGCAATACCCTTCACGTTCACGGGCGTCATCTTGAGCTTCATCATCACCGGCACAACCCTGAGCGTTGTCTCCTTCCTCGCAATCGTCATGCTGATGGGGATCGTGGTGAACAACGCCATCGTGCTCATCAGCTACATCATTATCCTCCGCGCGCGGGGGATGACCATGCTCGACGCGGTCACCGCCGGTGGGAAGGACCGGCTGCGGCCTGTGCTCATGACGACCATCACCACCCTCGTGGGCCTCCTGCCGCTTGCCATATCAAAGGGGGAGGGCTCGGAGACGTGGCAGCCGCTCGGCATTACGATGATCGGTGGCCTCACCGTCTCCACGCTCATCACCATGCTCTTCGTGCCGACACTGTACGCCGTGTTTGAGTCCAGATTAAAGAAGAACGTTCATAGTCCAAAGCCAGATTAGTCAATGGTCCATAGTCCATAGCAACTATAAAAGGCTATCGACTATGGACTATCGACTATGGACTGCTTTGGACTATGGACTAATGGAGCGGAGCGAGATTATGAAAATGGTCATGATTTCTTACAACGAGGCGATTGACGACGAGGTCATGGAGGCGCTCGAGAACTGTTCGCTCAAGAATTACACCAGGGTGACGGAGGTGTTCGGGAAGGGGACCGCGTCGGGAACGCACCTCGGCAATGACATCTGGCCCGGCAGGAACACCATCCTCTACGTGGCCTGTGATCCCGCGTATGCGAAGCAGTTGCTCGCCTGCGTGAGAGGGCTGCGCGCGTCTCTCGGCAGCGAGGGAATCAAGGCGTTCTCCTGGAACCTGGAAGAGATTACCTAATGATAGTCCATAGTCCATGGTCGATAGCCAGATTAGTCGATGGTCCATAGTCCATGGTCCATGGCCTTTTATAGTTGCTATGGACTATCGACCATCGACTATGGACTAGCTTTGCTATCGACTATCGACTATGGACTAGTTCCGCCGCCGCAGCGCGATAAAGGCCTCGCAGACCAGGACCGCCGCCATCACTAACAACACCGCGGCAATGATGCCGATCGCCGAAAATCGGTAGCTGGTGATCAACAAGACGAGCGCCCAGACGGTCATGCCGATCATAAACGCCATCGGCCACAACACGAAGAGATTCCCCCTCCCGATCTTCCTCAGCCAGACCGCGATCACCAGGAGCGTCAGCCCTGCGAGGAGCTGATTCGTGGCTCCGAACACCGGCCAGATTGCCTTCCACGCGGGGACAGGGGCGCCCTTCGCATCATGCAGGGTGATCAGGACGAATACCGCCGGCAGCACCAGTGTGGCGAGCGTCGAGGCGTAGCGGTACCGCGGCTCCCTGATGTTGAAGAATTCCTCAAACACATAGCGCCCTAATCGAGTGGCGGTATCCAGTGTGGTCAGGATAAAGGTGGAGAGGGCGAGCAGGCCGAAGGAGAAGCCGATAGCCGGGGATACTCCGAACACAGCCAGGAATCTGCTCATCCCCCTGCCGTAGACCTCGACGGGCGGCTTCCCCACCAGCGCATCATCCCTGGGCAACATGATCACCGTGGCCAGGGCTATTACCGCCACCAGCCCCTCGATCAGCATCGCCCCGTACGCGACCGGCCTCGCATCGCGCTCCCTGTCAAGCTGCTTGGATGAGGTACCCGAGGCCACCACCGCGTGGAATCCGGAACAGGCGCCGCACGCGACGGTGATGAACAGTATCGGGAAGAGGGCGCCGAGCTGCGGGGCGTACCACGCGCTGAATGCCGGATACTGAACCGCAAACCCGCCGCACAGGATTCCAAAGAAACCGGCCAGGACCGACGCGTACAATAAATACGAGGACAGATAATCCCTGGGCTGCAAGAGAATCCAGACCGGCGTGGTTGACGCCACAAAACAGTACGCCAATAAAAAAATATCCCATGTCTTCGCGGGATCGCCGGCGATCAGCCGTGGAATGGAATGTGCGGGGACCGGGAACACCTGTCCCAGCCAGACCGCGAGGAACACCAGCGGCACGAAGAGCGCCGAGGCCGCAGCCACCTGAAGCCTCATACGGTATAGTGAAAGCCCGAAACCCACCGCGAGCAGTATGAACATGAGCGATGAGCTGGCCACGCCGCCGTCTGATACGAACGTCTCTGCGGTGAGATCGGTAAATACCACCAGCACGTAGATCAGCGAAAGCCAGATAAAGGCCAGCAGCATCTTGTAGGCCAACGGCGACATATACAGCTTGGCGATTTCGGCAATCGAACGGGCTCCGTGGCGGATGGAGGCAACAAGCGCTGAAAAATCATGGACTCCGCCGATGAAGATCGCCCCGAGCAGAACCCACAACAGGACTGGCAGCCACCCGAAGGCTATGGCAGCGATAATGGGCCCCACGATCGGGCCGGCGCCTGCGATTGAGGAGAAATGATGCCCCAGGAGGACTGCCTTATGTGCCGGGACACGATCAATTCCATCGTAGTCGGTATGGCTCGGCGTCAGGCGGCGGTCGTCAATCCCGAAGCGCTTTTCGAGATAGCGGCCGCAGAAACGATATGCCGCCAGCAATGCGATGGCGGCGAGCAGAAAGACGAGTGTGAGCATGTTAAGGAAGTCGATAGCCCATAGCAAAGATAGTCCATAGTCGATAGCCCATAATAGTCCATAGTCCATAGTCCATAGTCGATAGCCATTATACGTCCATGGACTAGTCTCGCTATGGACTATGGACTATCGACCATGGACCATTTCCGCCGTGGACTATTCTAGCTATGGACTATCGACTATCGACCATTGACTAATCTGGCTATGGACTATGGACTATCGACCATGGACCATTTCCGCCATCGACCATTGACTAATCTGACTATGGACTATCGACTATGGACTAATTATTTATATCGCCTGCTTCGAGATGAGAATCTGAATGCGGTCCCCCACGTTCTCGATGGCGTCCGCGACCTCGGCGATGATCGTCACCAGGTTCCCGATGATGATCTTCTCCGCGAGCGAAATATTGATCTCCTTGAAGAGCTTTTTCAATATCTTGAACTCGATTGCGTCAGCCACCTGCTCGCGGGTCGAGATCTCCTGGATCAGCGTGAGCGACTTGGGCTTGTCGAGGAGGGGGGTATCAAACAACTTCACGAGGGGCTCGAGTGTGATCACCGCCTTATGTGTGAGCGCCCTGATGTCATCACGCATCTCCTGCGGTATCTTCGGCCCTTCGATGACCATCGTCTGCGTCACCGTCTTGGCCCGGTTGGCGATCTTGTCCACCAGTTCCACGATACCGATGTAGTCCTCGCGGAAGAACGGGAGAAAGGCTCCCTCCGAAAGCTTCGCGAGGATCTTGCGCCTGCACTCGTCGGCCTCGTGCTCCTTCTTGTGGACATTGTAGGAGCTCACGTTGGCCTCCTCTTCCTTGCCATCGAGATAGAGCCCGATCGTGGTCTCGAAAAGATCAAGACACTCCTTGATCTTCACGAGGTGCTCCTTCATAAAATCCTTCACCTGCTGCTCTTTCTTGTCCCAGAACATGATGGTGCCCTCCTTGTTAATATACGCCGATGCTATAGGCGATCCCCATCGCCAGCAGTGCGGAAATCACCGGCGATAGGAACCATGCCGAAAGTATTGCCCAGAGCTTTTTAGCGTTCACCGTGCTCACCCCCCTGACAAGCCCCACCCCCGCCACTGCGCCGACAATCGCCTGAGAGGATGAGACCGGCACGTGCAACTGTGTGAAGAAATGCACGACGAGAGAGTGTGAAAGCACGGCAATGAGCGCGGAAAAGGGGTCGAGCGTGGTGATCTCTTTCCCGACAGTCATCATCACATTCTTCCCGTACATCAGCGCTCCCACTGCCATACTCACCCCGCCGAGAGTGGCGGCAATAACCGCATGGAAGTGGGTCTGGTCCCCGAAGAACCCCGCCTGGAAAAACGGCCCCGTGGTCACAACCACATTGTTTGCCCCCATCGCGTAGGCGCCGTAGCAGCCGCAGACGATGAGGCCAATTTTATACACCAGGTTCAGGAGCAACATATTTTTTACGGTGCGCTGGATAACGTAGCCGATCGCTTTGACGCCGGCGTATGACACGATGCCCGCGATGACCGGAAGGAGGATCCAGCAGAAGAGCCACACCAGGAGCTTCATCCAATCCACCCCCGCCATTCCGACGGAGAGAATGGAAATGCCCATGACGCCGCCCACGGCGTTCTGGGTGGTTGAGGTGGGAATCCCGAGGTAGGTTTGGAATATGATGCTCGCGGCCGCAGCAAACGTGCACACCGCCGCCTGGGAGAAAGTGACCTCCTTGCCAACAAAGCGGTACCCGTGGTAGAGCTTGTAGCCCTCAAGAGAAGCACCTACAGTAACGAAAACCGCAACGAGGATGACAGCGGTTTTATACTTGACGCTATTCGTGCCGACTGCCGTGCCGAACATATTCGCGGCATTGTTGGCGCCGATACCCCATCCAAGGAAGAGTCCACCGAAGAGCTTAGCTAAAAGAACCATGACGGTTTCTCACCGGGCGCGAGGTTGTTCGCGCGTCAAGGCGTAGTATAGCGGTTCTCTCCGTGTGCGCGCAACGTATTTTCGCCGCGCAACGTAATGGGTCACTTATGAGGGGAATGAAAAGGTTATCCACGGATTTCACGGATTTTCACGGATTTTATTGAAAGGGATTTCAGCAGCTTTTGAATCCGTGTTAATCTGTGCCAATCCGTGGATGAAAGAACACTATTTGCATGGATCCGCTGCCCCCACGTAACTGAGGCATTACCGCGCAACGATGCTATAACGCGGAGAGGGCGGCAAGGCCGACGGCGAGAAACGCCGACGCCAGCGGCGTCACTACCCAGCCTCCAAATATCATCCAGAGCATTTTTGAATTCACCGTCCGCATCCCCTTTGAGAACCCCACGCCGGCGACGGCCCCCACGGTGGCCTGGGCGGAAGAAACCGGTATATGGAACTGTGTGGACAGGTGAATCGCGATCGCGTGCGAGAGGACCGCCACGAGGGCTGAGAACGGGTCAAGCGCCGTGATGCCATGGCCCACCGTCCGCATCACCTTACGAGCATAAGTAAGCGCGCCGACGGAAATGCTCACGGCCCCGAAGCTGGCCGCGATCACGGCAGGCCAGTGGCGCGAAGGGTCGCCGAAGAGACCTGCCTGGAAAAATGGCCCGGTGGTGACGACGACGTTATTCCCGCCAAGGGTGTACGCGGCGTAGCATCCGATGATGATAAAACCGATCTTGTAGATAAGGTTGAGGATCTCCACATTCTTTATATGACGCTGGATGAGGGGCCCCACAAATTTCATTAACAGGAATGCAATACACCCGGAAGCCAGGGGGGTGAGCACCCAGCAACATCCCCAGACCACGAGCTTGCCCCAATCGGCCCCTCCCATGCCATTCGCCCATATGGCAATCCCCATAACGCCTCCCACCGCGGCCTGCGAGGCGGAGGCGGGGAGGCTCAGGTACGTGAGGATGGATATGGTGAGAGCCGCGCCCGCGGTGGCGGCGAACGCGAGGGTCATCGTGATCGTCGTTGAGAAACGGTAGCCGTGGTACAGCTTCGGGCCTTCCACAATCGCTCCCAGCGCGACGAAGATGGCGATGAGGATGATGGCTGTTCTATAACGGATTGAATTGGTGGCCACCGCCGTTCCAAAAATATCGGCGGAGTTGTTCGCTCCGACCCCCCAGCCCAGGAAAAGTCCGCCCAGAAGCTTGGCGAAAAGGATCACGAGCGCTCCCTCCTTGATCCTGTGAACATAATGTGCGTGAAACGAGCCCGTACTGAGGCGTATACCGAAAAAATACGTCAAAAAAAAGCACCCGCCCTACGGCCGGATGCGTCAATGATCCTGCACCCAAAATTCCCCGCTACGCGGGGCCCCCTCCCATGCGCTCCTCGCAGGAGGCGCCCATGGTGCAACCACGCGCGAGGGTTGTCGCGCTCCTTGAGTATATACAATGAGCACTCCGCCCGGGTGCTCAGAATTTATCGCGCCTTCTGATTCGCCTGGATCTCTTACCCCTCTCACCCAAATACGTCCCCGTGGGGAAACTGTCAGACCGCCTCCCGCTCAACCCTCTTCCCCCCTGTGACTTCCTGATCTTTTGAACCCTCTCTGAATCATCTTCCCACTCTTCGTAATCAGACTCCGCATAGTGGTCATCCGGTTTCATCCCTGAAGGCCTCCTCCTTTCTGAGCCTGAACCTGATAACGGGTTCATGCTATCACATCGGGCGTCGTAAAGAAATAAAATTACCTGGACATTCGTAATGGGTCAGTTATGGTGGGGTATATTATAAGTGTGTCACTCCTGCGAAAGCAGGAGTCCAGGTTTTATGCTGGATCCCTCCCGCTTAGCGGGACGGGGATGACAAGTGCACTGAACACCCCTCCGTAACTGAGGGATTACGGACATTCCCCGTTTTTTCGCCATCCCCTTTTGTAACATAGTGGGTGAGTCAGTGTTGAAATTTTTCACAACTGCATTATCGTTTCTTACCACGAAGGACACGAAGGTCACGAAGATAGAGGAATAAGCTGATTAACCTAATCTTTCTTCGTGCTCTTCGTGGTGAGAACCGCCTTTTAAATAAAACACTGCATTATCGTTTCTTACCACGAAGGACACGAAGGTCACGAAGATAGAGGAATAAGCTGATTAACCTAATCTTTCTTCGTGCTCTTCGTGGTGAGAACCGCCTTTTAAATAAAACACTGCATTATCGTTTCTTACCACGAAGGACACGAAGGTCACGAAGATAGAGGAATAGGCTGATTAACCTGGTCTTTCTTCGTGCTCTTCGTGGTGAAAACTGCTTTTTAAATAAAACACTGCATTATCGTTTCTTACCACGAAGGACACGAAGGTCACGAAGATAGAGGAATAGGCTGATTAACCTGGTCTTTCTTCGTGCTCTTCGTGGTGAAAACTGCTTTTTAAATAAAAATGGGGAAAGTCCACTAGTGATGATGTGCTTGAATTGCGGGGAGCGCCGGGATACAATTCGGTGGTTGCCACGAATGCACCCCGGAGTTGCTGCACAAGGAGCTCTGCACGCTTCGACAGGGAACGTGCCGGGCGGCATCATGGGAATCGCGGAGGGGGGTAGATGAAACGCTTCCGGTGGGAGCTTGTTCTTGCGGTATCGCTCATTGCGCTCTCCGCCGTTTTATACCTCGTGCACTACGTGCTGTTCAGGGATGCCCACCATATCTTCGTTTATCTGGTGGGTGATCTTGCGTTTCTCCCTATCGAGGTCTTGCTGGTGACGATTATTATCCACCGCCTGCTCACCCTGCGGGAGAAGCGGGTGATGCTCGAGAAACTGAATATGGTGATCGGCGCCTTTTTCAGCGAGGTCGGCACGCAACTACTGAAATTATTTTCATCCTTCGACCCGCACCGAGAGAAGCTCTCGCGGGCGCTGATCGTGAGAAGGGAATGGACCTCGAAGGATTTCTCAGACGTGCGCGCGCGCGTCGCACACCATGGCTATGACGTGAGCCCTCAGGTCGCGGATATCGAAGGGCTGAAACAGTTCCTCATCGAGCGACGGCCATTCCTGCTCGGTTTGCTTGAAAATCAAAACCTCCTGGAGCACGAGTCCTTCACCAACCTTCTCTGGGCAGTATTTCACCTGACCGAGGAACTGGCCTTCAGGAGAGACACGAGGAATCTTCACCGCGCTGACCGCGAGCACCTCGCGGGTGATATGAAGCGGGCATACGCGCTCCTCGTGTCCGAATGGCTCGCGTACATGGAGCACCTCAGGGCAAACTATCCCTACCTCTTTTCCCTCGCGATGCGGACGAACCCCTTTGACCCCGAGGCGCGGCCAGAAGTGCAGTGATAGCTAATAGCAAATTTCAATTATCACCACGGAGGCACGGAGAGCACGGAGACTATTTTTAGAAAGGGACATTGATGAAAAGATATGGGATAGCTGTGTTGTACCTTGCCCTTGCTTTGGCCGTTTCCCTGCCGCTGCTCGCCGCGGGGGAAAAGCAGGAAATAGTGCCCGTGGTCAATACCGGCTATCTCCCCGCCCTGCTCGGCCTGATCGACCGGGCACAGAAGCGCATCGACTTCATCCAGCTCGAGTGGCAGTACCGCCCCGACGTCAAGAAGGTGCAGGACCATCTCCGCGAGGCGATGAAGCGGGGGGTGCGGGTGCGGGGCCTGCTGGAGAACAGGATATGGTTCAACGCGAAGAGCGCGGAGTTCCTCACGAAATACGGGGCACAGACCAAGCTGGACACGATGAAGAAGATGACGCACAACAAGCTCTTTGTCGCCGACGGGAGGGAAGTCCTCCTCGGCTCCACCAACATCACCCAGAACTCGATGCAGCGGAACAATGAGACGAACGTGCTCATCAGGGATGAGGCGATCGGGCGCTTCTTTGAAGGGTACTTCGAGAAACTCTGGGAAGATTCCGAAAAGGAGCCCGCCGTGAAACCCTTTACGTCGGGCGCAGTGACGGCACTCACCAACAGGGCATACCTCAAGGAGATTCTCCCGTTGCTCGGGGGGGCAAAGAGTTCCATACGGGTCCTCATGTACGGAGTCAATTGCTCCCCAGACGACCCCGAGTCAGCGGCGACGCGGCTCGTAGATGCGCTTGCCGCCGCCACGGCTCGCGGCGTGAAGGTGCAGGTGCTCCTCGACAAAAGCAACTACAACGATGGCATCAACGAGGTGAACAAACGGACGAAGGCGTACCTGGAGTCAAAGGGGGTCATGGTCCGCTACGACGATGAAGAGGTGACGAGCCACGCAAAACTGATCTGCGTGGACGACGCGGTCGTCGTGGGCTCCTACAACTGGGGCTACGATGCGCTCGAGCGCCGGAATGAGTGCGCGGTGATCATACGCGACAAGGCAACCTCGGAGTTTTTCCGCAGGTATTTCGACATCCTCTGGGAAGGAAAGCGGTGGGTGTCGTGACAGGACGCGGCTCGTGCGAACCCGAGCTCCGTGGTGAGCCGATGGGCGGCTATTGTCTATCAATGCGTGAACGTAACGAAACATCAAGCGCGCGTCGTTCGTCCGCGCTCTCCCTCATATAATCTCTGATAGCTTCCCTGTTCGGTTCGGCGAGACCGGAAAAGTTAATCCCCAGCCCCATCTGGTAATTCTGGCTGTCCAGTCTTGCGAGAGTGCCATCCACCATCAAGCCCTTCCGCAGGGCGGAGAGATCGAGCTGTGCGATGGGCATCCCCAGTGTAAACATAAACGGGCCCGCATCGTCATCACGCAGCAGATATTCCACGAGGACGCCGCCAAGACTTATGTTCGTCACGGCGCCCTTGAACGCGACGGGGTGGTCACTATAGATCGCGGTGAGCTTTGCGGGGGCGCAAATTGACATCCGGGGATGCCGTCGCCTCTCACCGATGGCCTCGTAAGAACACGAAAGTTCCAGCCCCAGACGCTCAATTGCTTCATCAATGCTATCGTAGATACTAACCGTTGGAGCAAGATGGGCATTCTCCATGAATTCCATGATGCTGGGAGAGGGGCTACAGAAAGCTACATTCCCGATAGAGGATGCCTTCTTCAGTGCCTCCATACCAAGACTGTCCACGAAATCCAGCTTAGAAAGGTCTATGAGCACCATTCCATTATCCGCCACATTGGCCCAATAATGGATCATCCTGTCAGTGGGTTCACCCAGGAAGCCGCTGAGTCTGCCTCTCAAAGTGAGAACCATTGCCTTCTTTTTATGCTTATTTATACCGCTCTGCATGTTATTCATCCGCTATTGTATTACTTACACCACAATAGTATATAGAGCAATTTCCATGCCAATTCAGAAGCATTACCAAAATTTATTAAAAGTGTAGCTATCTCGCTCTGGTGCAGGGCAATGTATCCTATCTAATTCGCGCCTCTTATGGCAGCAGGCGGTGCATTTCAATCCAATTGCTTACTTTGTTCACAGTTCCGTGATAACTTTGTTCCTATTCCAATGGCGATTATACTATTTCGGTAATATTATTCCAACATCTAAAGTAACTACTCAGGTAGTCAGAAGCCAGGAGCCGGAATCCAGAATGGATCGCGAATAAGATTCCAGTAGCGTGCTGACCTCTTCGAGTAACTGCATGAACTCGGAAACATCGCCGTAGCCCACGTCCTCAAATGTCGCCGCTGGCATCCTCATTCTAACTCCTGGCTCCTGACTCCTGAATTCTGGCTCCTGAGCAGTTACCATCTAAAGAAGAAAAATATCTCAGAGCGACGTCTCTCTTGAATATCAATAAGAATAGACGCGCCCGACAAGCGCCCGACAGAGATCATCAGAATGCGCTTGATCACCAGATTCTAGTAATGGGACAGTTATAGGAGGTAGCCGCAGATTTACGCAGATGAACGCTGATACACCTATATAAAATCTGCGTGTATCTGCGGCAAGAAACCTTGACCACTCAAACAATCCTTTTTATCTGCGGCAATTCATTGCTGGATTCACCCTGTAAGTGACCCATTACAGATTCTACAAAATAACAGTCCTTGTATTCAACATTTTTTGATATCCTGATTCCGGTCGTGTACTATTAAGAAGTGGTGCAATCACAATGGCCGGAATCCACCTCACGAGCAGAGCCAAGATAGTTCTCATCGTCATTATCGTTCTCCTGACGTTCTACTGCTTCCGGCTTGATCCGCTCAGGCCACTGCAGTTTAAAGTCATCGACGTGAGCGAATCGGCGGCCATCGCATCCCTCTGTATCATCGCGTTTCCTCTCCTCATCGGCTTCTTTTTGTCAGCATCCGGCAGGGGTATTTTTGATCTGTCGGTGACGGTCGTGTGCGCGGGGGTGTTTCTCGCGCTCGACTATTACCTCTTCGCCGTTCACGGCACACAGTTGAACACGGTGTACCCCCTTCTCGCGATTGTGTTATCCTCGCTCGCGCTCTCCGCGCATACACGCGTTGTCCGAGGGCATCGCGCGTCGCGCGTGAGAAATTCGGTGTTGAAGATTGGACTGGCCATTCACAGCGCGCGGGACAGCGGCGAGCTCTCCCGCGTCATTCTCGACGCGCTGGCAATGGCCGCGAGCGCCGAGCGGGGAATGATTATCTCCTGCGGGGAAGGGGAGAGGATGGGGGAGGAGTTCCATGTTGAATGTGAGCGGAACATGCCCGCGGGGGTTGTCTCCGGGGGTGAGTTCGCGTATGGCAGGGAGATCATATCGAGCGTCAGATCTACGAGGAAGGGCGTGGTAATCCGTAATATGAGGAAGGGAAAACTATTAGCTCGGCCGCGATCGGGCAGCGATGGTCTCCCCCGATCAGTTCTCTGTCTCCCGCTCAGCCACAGGCAGGCACCATTGAGAATGATCTATATGGAGAGCGACGCGGTCGAGAATGTCTTCCTGGATGATAGTACCGATGTCATCACTGCGTTGGCCGCTCAGGGTGGCGCAGCCATCGAGAATGCGCTGATCTATTCGACAGGGCGGCAGGCGAGAGCCAGGCCGAGGGAGGAGGACGCATATCTGAAGCGCGAGATCGAACAAACCCAGCGCCTGAGCTACATCGTGGGCAATAGCACGGTGATACAGGAATGCCTGGCGCTGGCGAACAAGGCATCCAAGAGTGATATCACGGTGCTCATTGAGGGGGAAACGGGAACCGGGAAGGAGCTGATCGCCAAGGCGATCCACTTCACGGGGCCCCGGAAGTCTGCCATGTTCGTCGCCCAGAACTGCAGCGCATTGCCGGAATCGCTCCTTGAGAGCGAGCTCTTCGGCCATAAGAGGGGTGCCTTCACGGGCGCGGTGAAGGACAAGAAGGGCCTCTTTGAGATTGCCGATGGGGGAACGATTTTCCTCGATGAGGTCGCTGATATGCCACCCGTCCTTCAGGCAAAACTGCTGCGGGTCTTGCAGGAGGGGGTGATACGGCCGGTGGGGGGCGTGAAGGAGAAGAGTGTAGACCTCAGAATTATCTCCGCGACGAATAAGAATCTCGCCGAGGAGGTGAAGGCGGGGCGGTTCAGGGAGGACCTCTACTATAGGTTAAATGCGTTCACGATCCACGTCCCTCCCCTCAGGGGGAGGAGAGAAGATATCCCCATGCTCGCCATGCATTTTGTCGAGCGGATATGCAAGTGGCTGAAGAAGGACATCAAGGGGATCAGCGGTGAGGCGATGGCCAGGTTGGTGACGTATGATTTTCCAGGAAATGTGAGGGAGTTAGAAAACGAAATGGAGAAGGCGATCGTGATGGCGAGCGACGGAGACATGATCACCGCCGATGGTCTCTCAGAGAAGATACAGGGTACGTCAGCCGCCATGCCAGAGGGTGATGAGCATCACACACTGAAAGGAGCGATCATCTCACTGGAGAGAAAGTTGATCGCGCGCGCGCTGCAGAAGCACCGCGGCAATAAGAGCAGATCGGCGCAGGAGCTCGGGATCAGCCGCAGGGGGCTCGTGAAGATGATCGAGCGGATCAAGATCGGCGGGTTGAGCGTCCCCCCCGACTGATCCATCCACCTCGGTAGATCATCCACATAATTCCGCGGGGAGGGATTTTTATGCAGGCACCTCGGGATGGCGGCGGCGGTGCTGATTGGTGGTGCGTGTTCAAGCTTGTCTACTCGCACATTGCCTGGCAGAGGACCATACGGGAGAAAATCAAAGAGTGTGAAGAAATGCTCACCCCTCATCCGCACGGGGCTTTTGAATAAGCTCTACCGCCGCTACCACAGGCGCGAGTTCGTGCACCCCGACCCGGTGGAGTTCATACATGATTACCCCGATCTCAGAGACCGTGAAATCGTTGGTTTCATCGCCTCGTCGCTCGCCTACGGACGGGTGGCTCAGATAGAGAAGAGCGTTTCGCGCGTGCTCGAGCGGATGCAGTCTCCTTCGGATTTCCTGAAACGCTCCTCCGTGCGATCGCTCCGCCGCGCGTTTTCGGATTTCAGGCATCGGTTCAGCACGGGGGAGGAGCTTTCCGCGATGCTCTGCGGCATCAAGAGGATTATCGAGCGGTACGGTTCGATCGAGGGCTGTTTCATTGCCGGCTTTAGAGATGACGATGGCACGGTGCTTCCCGCGCTTTCGGCTTTTGTGGCTGAGTGTGTGAGGGCGGGCGCCGGTCGACGGAGCAGTCTCCTCGCCTCTCCGTCCGGGGGGAGCGCGTGCAAGAGGCTCAACCTCTACCTGCGATGGATGGTGAGGCGGGACGAGGTTGACCCTGGGGGCTGGGAGAGGGTACCCCCCTCCAAGCTGGTCGTCCCGCTGGACACCCACATGTTCAGGATCTGTCGCGCCCTCGGATTCACCCGGCGGAGGCAGGCAGACCTGCGCAGCGCCATCGAGGTGACCGAAGCGTTCAGGGAGATATCTCCCGAAGATCCGGTCAGGTACGATTTCACCCTCACGAGATTTGGGATCAGGAGGGATCTGGACATCGGGCAGCTCATGGAGGAGTGTGGGAGAACGAGATAGTCGCTGAATTGACTGTGCGGGGCGCTGACGAGAATTCTTTCCCCCGTGCGCGTGATGAATAGAGGAGCGACCTGATGCAGAAGAGACATCCCCTCCCGGAATTGCGCCGGGGCATCTCCCGGTGGGGCGATGGGAGGAAGATAAAGTGGTTCCTGGACGAGCGGTTTTCCCGCTGGTTGCTCAGGAGCATTGAACTCGAGATGAGGGAAAGGCAGTTCTACTGCGCGCTCTACCTCATGCTGCTCGGCGTGGAGATACTCAGCGGCTTTCTCGAGGGGAGGGAACCGGGCGTCGAAACGTTTTGCTCCTTCGTGGAGAGGTACTTCAGCCGGCTGCTCTCCTCCCGCGCCCGCCTCCCGCTGTGCAGACGGGAAATCGTTGACAGGGAACCGGACGGCCGATCGCACGGCAGCATCGCCGAGGTCATCTGGTTGATCTTCCGCTGCGGCTTCAGGGATTCGTGCGCGGTCTACCCCCGCGGCTCCCTCGCCGAGCGCTCCCGCTACTATTGCAGGTGCTATAAGAGGGTGGGGCTCAGGCTTGATGTGCACAAGTTTTACCGCGATTTTTTGCGCGCGTATCGTGTGTACTCGAGCGACGCCTACGGCGATTATCTCGTGAGGCAGAAGTTCGTGACGCGCTTCGACCAGCTCTTCGGCGGGGGTCCTCACGCGCGATAGGTGCATCAGATTGACCATTGTCTCACAATGGAGCTGCCCGTGATGAGAGAAGCGATACTCGAGGGCATTCGGCCGATCATAGACGGGTTGCAGCATGTGGAGATAGACAGGGAACGCGTGGGCGCGTTCTGCCGCCGCCACCCCGCGGTCAATATAGATCTGCCCGACTGGCGGCAGGATTTCATTTATCCATGGGATGATGAGGGCGCGGCGGATTTCTTCCTCCTCTTTAACTGCATTAACTTTGCGTTCTGGGCAAAGGGGGGCGGTGTAAAGTGGAGGATTGCATATAAGGGGCAATGGCACGACGGCGCGTATGGCCTCATGGGGGCGCTCACCCGCGCCCTGGAGGAAGGGCTGCCGATTCTCGATGGCGCCTTCCTCAAGGAGATGACGGAGAAACAGCTCCGGGAGATCCTCCGTGGCGAGGGAGACCTTGTCCTCCTCCCTGAACGGGTGGGAATTCTCAGGGAGGTGGGGGCGGGGCTCGCGGAGCGTTACGAGGGGAGTTTTCGCAGCCTCCTGAGGGAGGCGCGCGGGAGCGCGGCGGCGCTCGCAGCGCTGCTGGTGGATGGGTTTCCCTCGTTCAATGACGCGTGCAGCACAGGCGGTCGGCAGGTCAGATTTTACAAGAGAGCCCAGCTCGCTCCCGCCATGATATACCAGCGATTCAGGGGCGCGGGGCCGGGCGCTTTTTGCGATATCGACGACCTCACGGTCTTCGCGGACTACAAGCTCCCCCAGGCGCTGCGCAGGGCGGGCATTTTGAGGTATGGGGAGGCGCTGGCCGGGAAGGTTGACTCGCGCACGCTCATACCACCGTGCAGCAGGGAGGAGATTGAAATTCGCGCCTGCACCATCTGGGCCTGCGAGCTGATCATGGGCGAGTATGCCGGAATGAAGCAGACAATGAATTCGGTGACACTCGATGCGTTCCTCTGGCTCCTGGCACATGAGAGGGCGGTCGACGACAAGCCGTACCACCTCACGGAGACGATCTACTACTGAAAATATCTGGATAACCACTGAGGATATTGAATGCACTTTTGAGATAAGCACCTGATTGACCTGATTACTCTGAAGAATCAGGTTAATCAGAGGGATCAGGTGCAAATAAATAAGTCGCGAAGCTGCAGAATATCGGGTCAATCAGAGAGATCAGGTGCAAAGAAATAAGTTGCAGAGCTAACCCGGGCGAGCTCAGTGGTTATTTCGAATCAGCATCGCCATCCGGCGGGGGTGAGAATCGGTGGCGGCGGCGGAGCTTTTCACACAGGAGCTGCTCCCCTGACTTATTCCCTTCTATGGCGTGGCCCAAAAACTGGACGGCATAACCTGAGATGAAGAGCACGAGGGCCCAGGCAGAGGAATAAAAAATGAGGACGGGCAGCGCGGCTACCGTGAGGGGGATCCCCATGAGGTGCAGGATGAGGTTGAGCCGATGAGTGTGTCTCTCGGCCCATTTCAAATAGACACTGCGCATCGACATATCTTTTAGGGGATGCGCGACAGGGGACGCCTGATCTCCCGCCGCCCGGCAGCCCGTTGCCGGAGCCGACAGTATAGCATAGAGACCGGTGAGCACAATGGAGAGTTATCGGAGAAAAAAGACCGTGGGGAAACCCGCGCCCCCGGACGCGCGCCGCGGGAGGCGGGATCTGGATCTCCGGGGAGGCGCGTTCCCCGTGTATCTCCTTCACGGGGAAGAGGAGTATCTGATCGAAGACGCAGCCAGGAAGCTGGTGAGGGGTCTCGTGCCTGAGGAGCAGAGGGAATTCGGGCTGGAGATTCTGAGCGGGGTGACGGTGCCGATCGCGGAGATAACCCACGCCCTCGCCACACTGCCCCTCTTCAGCGGGAGCAGGCTGGTGTGGTTGAGGGGGTGCGGCCTTTTCCTCTCCTCCGAGAGGGCGGACGCCGCGCGCGGAAATCTGCCTCAGAGCGGCGAGCGCACCACCGCCGTCATCACCGAGGAGAGCGTTGACAGGCGCTTCTCCCTCTACAGGGATATTGAGAAGCGCGGCGTCATCCGCGAGTTTGCGCGCCTCTCAGAGACAAATGACAACCATTTGAGATACATCTACGATCTCGTCAGCGAAAAACTGAAAGCTGATGGTGCGGGGATCGCGCGCGACACCCTCTTTTACCTCGTCCAGCTCGTCGGGACCGATCTGAGAGGGCTCCTCGCAGAGGTTGAGAAGCTGGCCCTCCACGCGGGCAGGAGGGGCACGATTGAGCGGTCGGACATCGACCTTCTCGTGAGCCCTTCGCGGGAGACGGCGGCGTACCAGCTCCCCGATGCGGTTACCGCCGGAGACCTCACGCGGGCGCTCGCCTGCCTGAAGCGGATGCTCGCTCAGAGGGTTGAGCCGCTGGGCATCATGGAGTCCCTCACGCGGCGCGCCCGGTTTCTCCTCCAGGCAAAAGAGCTGCTGGAGGGGGGAGCCATCAAGGCGAGTTCCAGTTATCCCGTGTTCGTGCAGGCGCTGTCGAAGGTCTCACCGTCCCTGCGCGGGGCCTTTCCGGATAAGAGGCGCGGCAAGCGCTACAGCATCTTCGCCCAGCATCCCTACGTCATCTTTCAGCTATGCAAGGGCGCTCAGCGCCTTCCGCTCGAGAGATTGCGCGGGCATCTGGACAGGGTGGTGATGGCGGACGCGGATCTCAAGGGGGGACGGCGGTCAAAGGCGGAGGCCCTCGAAGATCTGGTGATCTCGCTCTGCGTGCGGCGACCGCTCAAGACCTGATGGCGGTGACGAGCTCATCCACCGTTTCCCTCGCCTCGGTATTGCTCTGGAGGAGCCCCTCAATCGTTTTGTAGGAGTGGATGGCCGTGGTGTGGTCCCTTCCGGAGAATGCGGCGCCGATATCGGCGTAGGGCACACTGATCATTTTCCGGCAAAGGTACATGGCGATCTGCCGGGGGAACACAATCCGGCCGCTCCTCACATACCCGAGGAGGGTGCCCATCGTGATCTGAAAATGGTCGGCTACCTTCTGCTGGATGACCCTGATCGTGATGCTGTGTTCCTCCCCATCAAAGAGCCCGTCCTGCAACAGCTCCTCCACTCCCTCCTGATCCGGAATGCTCCCCGAGAGCGCAGCGTGGGCAGCGATCCTGTTGAGCGCTCCCTCCATGCGCCTGATGTTGGTTCTGATCCGGCTGGCGAGGAGCATGATGATGCTGCGGGGAAGCGCGATCCCGAGGAGGCGGGCTTTCCCCTCGAGTATGAGTATGCGTGTCTTCAGCGTGGGCGGCGTGAGCTGCATGATTGAACCGGCCTCGAATCGAGAGACGAGCCTCTGGTGAAGGCGCGGAATTTCCCTGGGGGGGCGATCACTGGTGATGACGATCTGCCCCCTCTTCTGGTAGAGCGCATTAAAGATGGAGAAGAATTCCTCCTGGATCTGGTTTTTGCCGCTGAGGGAATGGATGTCATCAATGAGGAGGAGATGGGCCGATGACAGTCTTCTCCGCACGCTGGCGATTTCGCGATTCTTGAACGCCTCCATCAGCGCATCCATGAGCCGATCACTGGGGATGCAGATGAAGGAGTGCCTCCCCTCAGCGAGGACCTTTGCGCCGATTGCCTGGAGGAGGTGGGTTTTCCCCAGTCCGACGCCGCCGGTGATGAAGAAAGGGTTGTGGTTTCTGCCGGGTTTTTCGGCTGCGGAGAGCGCTGCAGAAAAGGGCCCCCTGTTGCAGGAACCGATGACAAAATTTTCGAAGGTATTGTTCGGGTTGAGCGTCGCGAGGTGGAAAGGTTTCCGCTGCCGTGCCATTGAGGGGAGGCGGGTGGGCGGAGCCTCAGGCGTTGTCTGCCCTCCTGAGACGAGCACGAAATCAATGAGCAGCGCCTTGCCGCTCAGCGCGTGCGCGGCACGGCGCATCGCGTCCAGGTATCGCTGCCTCACGATGCGCTCGTGGATACAGTTGGGCGCCTCAAGGACCAGCTTGTCATCGGAGATGAGGATCGGTGTGAGGGGGAGAAGCCACAGGCGGATCGCGTCCCTGTTCAGGCTCCCCTCGAGGAGCTGCAAGAGATCCCGCCAGAATGAAAGATGCATCGTCGTCTCAATAGACTGGATACTGCCGTTCGTCGCTCACCATGCGGCGGTACGCAGCGCGCCAGAGGAGTAGATCTCGTGCACCTTAATAACAGCCCTACTTATCCACAAGATATCAACACTCCCATCCTGCTCCACCGCCCACCGGCGTGAATTATAGTGAGACCGCGAACGTAGTCAAGAAATATTTTCACAGAAATATTTTTACATCCAACATATTTGACTACATCCAGTAATGCCTGGGGTAATGGGTCAGTTATGGTGGGGCAGATGTAGTATTGTCGTGATGTAGGGGCGCGATTTATCGCGCCCGGGTTCGATAAATCGAACCCCTACAAATCTATACCACCCGTAACTGAGGCATTACTGCCCCGGACATATTTCAGGACAATCCCCACTTTGTGCCCGTATTTTTCTACAACATGTTGGTTGAGATAGAATTATAAAATACCGCAGCTGAATCATAGTTTTTCTACCACGAAGGACACGAAGGACGAGAAGTTGAGGGAAAGGATAGGGTAGGTGCCGTTTTCTTCGTGCCCTTCGTGGTGAAATATTATTCTATAAAAAAACTGGGGATACTCCAGATATTTGACTATTGCCCCCCGACCATTATGTGGTATACTTATGGAAAGTATACATTATGATGCACAGACAGGTTGATTCTTGCGGTACCCTCGCGCGCGGACAGTTTGCGAACGCGCTGCGGCGCGCTTCCCTGGCGCTCTGCATCTCGCTCGCCCTCGCCCAGCCTGCCCTTGCTGACGTGGTGAAGTTGAAAAACGGCGAGCTCATCAAGTGCAAGGTGATCAAAGAGATGAAGGGTCTTATCAAGGTGCGGATGCCGCACCGCGGGAAGATCGTCACGACCTTCCTCAACAGGGGGCTCATCGAATCCATCAGCAAGTCCGCGGATGTTGAAAACCGGCAACTCTTTCAAGGCGAAGGAGTGCACAACCCGGGACGCGCCTACGAACCCGTCTATTACGGCGGGAGCGCCCCCGTGCCCAAGGCCGCCGGGGGGCCGCCGGGACCCGGAAGGCCGATGCCCGCCAAGGGCAAGGCGAAAGGTGGAACAACCGCCAAAAAACGCGGCGTCGATGCCCGCCGTGAGCAGTCTGCGGCAAGAGCCAAGCAACGGAGTAGTCGGTTCGGGGAGAGAACTTCAAAGGGATCAACGGCCGCGCCGGCTACCTCCCCCTCGTCACCCGCCGCAGCCACAACCTCGGCGAGCGCCGGCACGACGGTCAGCTCCTCCGGCGCCGGCCAGGGAACGTCGATTTCCGTCGGCCAGTAAACACCTTACTACATGTTGTGCCCCATCCCTGGTGGGTAATGCCTCAGTTACGGGTGGTATAGATTTGTAGGGGTTCGATTCCCGTCTGAAGCCGGGCAAGTATCGAACTTGCCACGTAACATACGTGGCCCGGGCGCGATAAATCGCGCCCCTACATCACGACAATACTACATCTGCCCCACCATAACTGACCCATTATCCTGGTGGCGAGTTTCCTGTTGCTCATTCCTGGATCCCATGCATTGCCCGCACGATTTATAACCACAGATGGGCGAGCAATGATAAACTCGAAACACTAAACTCTAAATCCTAAACAAACACAAACGCTCAAAACCCAAGCCACTCTATATCGGAAGTTTGGATTTTGTATTTTGGATTTGCTTAGAGTTTAGTGTTTCGAGTTTAGAGTTTCCCTGCATTCCTCAGTGAATAACTGTCTATGAGAGCAGGGGGCGGAGAGCGGATTCCCGCATCGCCCGCCTAAAGGAATATGTACCGCAGCAGAAAGATGATCCCCAGCGCGTAGACGAGAAGGCTCACTCCCTTCCCCCTCCCTCCGAGCAGCTTGAGGAGCGGATATGAGATGAAGCCGAAGGCGAGGCCGTCAGCGATGCTGTAGGTGAGCGGAATGCCAACGATGACGAGGAATGCGGGGATCCCCTCAGAATAGTCCGCCCATTCGATCTTCACCACATTGCGCGCCATGAGCGCACCCACGATGATGAGCGCGGGAGCGGTGATCGGGTAGAGGAACAGGCCATCGGCGGCGCTGAGCGCGCAGCCGCCGCCGATCATTCTGACGACCGGGGAGAAGAAGATCGCCGCGATGAAGAGAAGCCCCGTCACCATATTCGCGAGCCCGGTGCGTCCGCCCGCCTCCACCCCGGCAGCACTCTCGATAAAGCTCGTCACCGTGGATGTCCCCAACGCCGCTCCGGCGATCGTCCCGAACGAGTCGCTGAAGAGGGCCTGGCGCGCGCGGGGGAGCTTCCCGTCACGCATAAAGTTACCCTGCTCGCCGATGCCGACGAGCGTCCCGATCGTGTCGAACAAATCCATGTAGAGAAACACGAGGGTCACCGGCAGGACGCTCAGGCTCAGCGCCCCGCGCCAGTCCATCTGCATGAAGGTGGGCGCGATCGAGGGGGGTGCGCTGACGAACCCGTGCCATTTCACCAGGCCGCTCGCGAGCCCCGCGAGCGCAGTCACGATCATTCCGAGAAGGATGGCGCCCTTCACCCGCCGGATGATGAGTGTCGCTGTGAGCAGCAACCCGAAGAGCGCGAGGATCGTCGCCGGGTGCCCCAGGTTCCCGAGCTTGACGGCCCCCCCCGCGTACTCAAACATGGCCAGCTTCCCCTGGAGCGCTGAAGGGGCGGCGCTCTTCAGCAGTGCGATCGGCTGAAGCGCCGAATTGTTCCGCGTGATGATCCCCGCCTCTGTCAGGCCTATAAACGTGACGAATACGCCGATGCCCACCGCGATGCCGTTCTTGAGCGAGTCCGGGATCGCATCGATAACCAGCTCGCGCACGCGGAGAAAGGTGAGGATCATGAAGAGGACGCCGGACAGAAACACGATACCCAGCGCCGTCTGCCAGGGAATCTTCATGGCGATGACCACGGTGAATGCAAAGAAGAAGTTCTCGCCCATCCCCGGCGCAAGGGCAATCGGGTAGTTGGCGTAGAGGCCCATGACGAACGTCGCCGCGGCTGAGGCGATGCAGGTGGCCACCATCACCGCGCCGAAGTCCATGCCCGCCTGTGACAACACGGCGGGCTGCACGAAGATGATGTACGCCATGGTCATGAACGTCGCCACCCCGGCGACTATCTCCGTCCTGACCGTGGTGGCGTTGCGCTTGAGTTTGAAGAGGCGTTCGAGCATGGGGGCTCTGGGCAGTGAAACCCGGCTGCTACCCGCTTTTCAGGTACTTCCCCACAATGGGCCAGAGCTTCTGTATCACAGGGGCTGGTATCTTCTCACGCCGGGTGATGATGGCGTTTTCAAGGGCGCGCGCGCAGGAACAATCCTGCTCGAGCGGAACCTTCTTGATCGCGCTCGTGATCAATTCCTTCGCGGTCCGCGCGTTCTTCCCGAGATTCCGAACGACCGTCTCCACGGTTACCGCCTCGTGCTCGGGGTGCCAGCAGTCGTAGTCGGTGACCATCGCAATCGTCGCGTAGCAGATCTCCGCCTCGCGGGCGAGCTTCGCCTCCACGAGATTGGTCATGCCGATCAGGTCAAGCCCCAGCGCGCGGTAGACTCCCGCCTCGGCCTTCGTTGAGAACGCGGGGCCTTCCATGTTCACGTAGGTCCCCCCCCTGTGCACGCGGGCGCCTATTTCCCTGCCCGCATCGTACAGGATCCCCGCGAGCGCCCCGCACACCGGCTCGGCAAATGCGATGTGCACCGCCAGGCCATCCCCAAAAAAGGTTGACGGCCTCTTGGTGGTGCGATCGAAAAACTGGTCAACGATGACGATATCCAGGGGCTTGTATTTTTCCTGGAGGCTGCCGACGGCGCTCACGGATATAATCCAGCGCACGCCGAGCTTCTTCATGCCGAAGATGTTTGCCCGGTAGTTGATCTCCGTGGGCATCAGCCGGTGTCCGCATCCGTGGCGCGGGAGGAACACCACCTCGCGCTGATGAATCCGGCCGATCATGTAATTGTCCGAGGGGGGGCCAAACGGCGTGTCGACCCGCTCCTCATGCACCTCCTCGAGGCCCTCCATGTCATACAGGCCGCTCCCGCCGATCAGACCTATCCTCTGCCCTTTCATTGATTCGGCACCCCCTCCTTCCCGACCCCTGCGGGCTCAGGGGCGAGCTCCATCCGTATCCTGTCGAGCGTCTCCTTCAATTTTGCCGTTTCCGCCGCGAGCGCGGCCCGCTCAGCCTCTTTCTCCTGCACCTGCTGCCTGAGCGACTGCAGTTCCGCCGCGGGACTCCTCCCCTCAGATGCCGCAGCGGCTGGGACTGCGGATCTGCTCCTGAGCGCCTTGAGCTCCGCCTTGATACTGTCCCTCTCCGCGACGGCCTTCTTTAAATTCTCAGCGGCGAGGTTGAGCTTCTTCTCGATGGCGGAAAACCCCTCTTTTACCGCCGCGCGCGCACTCTCGAGTTCCGCGAGCTTCCGCTCCGACTCGATTCTGCCCGCTGTTTCCCTGTTCAACTTCTCCTGGAGGACTTCCCTCTCGGCGCTGAGCTTCCTGGCCGTTTCGGCCGCGGCGTCCCCGGCTTTTTCCAACTCCCCGAGCTTTCCTATCTCCTGTTTCACCCTCCCCTCGAGATCGGTGTACTCCGCGTGGACACGCAGCAGCTCGCCCCTCAGCCGTCGCTTCTCTCCCTCGAGCGCAATCACTTTCTCATTGAGCGCGTTGAGCTCCTGAACGATTGACGGCCTGATGATTTCCGGCAGCAGACGCTTCTTGAGGAGGCCCCGATGCCATGGGGGCGCCGCGCCCTCGTGGACGTCGTACAGCATGGACGTGATGAACGCGACCGACACGAGGACCCCCAGCCCCTTGCAGAGATTCCCCAGCCCCCTCCTGCGCCTGAAAAAGAAATAGCCGAGGGAAAAAAGCAGGAGCGGGATCAGCCACAGGAGGACGGGAAAATCGGTGAGGCGCGACAGGATGCAGACGACGCCGCCGAAGACATAGACGCTGCCCATATTCCGCAGTGTCCCCGAGATACTCTTGAACGTTCTGTACGAATCATAGATGTGCGCGAATAACCCCAGCTCAATGAGGAGGAGGGAGAGCAGCAGATCGGGAGGTGCATGGTATTCGAAACCGGCATAGAGGATGCCCGCGAGCGTGACGAGCAGAATGGCGAGCAGCAGGACCGCGATGCGTGACTCGGGAGAATGGATCGCGCGCCGTACCAGCACGAGCACGAACGCCGCCGCCAGCACACCGCAGTACGCATAGTTAAGGACGTCCAGGGAAATTGTCATTAAGTCACCTCTTGGATTAATGACAAATGACAAATACCAAATGACAAAGCTCAATGCACTTTGTCATTTGAATTTTGTCATTTGTCATTTCTACAGCGGTTTCATTCTATCAGATGAGTCACCCTATGCAATAGCTTTTTACACCTTGGGGTAGGTGGTCAGTTATGGGAGGTATAAATTCGTAGGGGTTCGATTTATCGAACCCGGGCGCGATAAATCGCGCCCCTACACCACAATAATATCACATCTGCCCCTCCGTAACTGACCCATTTCACCCTACGGCCGTGGGGGGATTTCTCGACAGAGGAGATCAGCACAGGCCGGCAAAGGCGCGCAGCAGCGTGGAGGGGCGCAGGAGGAGGAGTGTGCGCGTGTTGCACTCGTGCGTGCAGAAGCATCTGCGTGCCCTCCGCCACTCGAGAAAGGATCTCGCCCTTTCTCCGCGCAGGAGCGTCATCAGATCATAGCCGCAATCGCGCACGTTCCCGAGCGAGCGGTTGAACATGAGCTCGCAGGGAAACACCTCGCCTCCCTCTGCGAGGACAATCTCCCGCTCACCCGCCTTGCAGGGGATCATGAATTCCCCCTCCCGCCACACGCGGGCGATGTACCGGTAGCGGAGCCTGTTGACCGCGTTGCGGAGACCCCGCTTCATGCGGATAGAGGATGAGCCCCCGGATCGGCCTCCCCCGCCGGAATATCGCTCCTCAAGTTTCCGGTTGAGCGCGAGATACGTTTCAGGGCTCACACCGGAGGGGCGTTCGCCGGGACCCTCCCCGCGCCAGAGATTGAGCGTGTGCGAGTCGGGATGGAACTCATTGAAAATAAAGTCAATGAAGCGGTCCAACCCTCCCTGGTTCTCTTTCACAAGGGTGGTGACCACCCCCACATACAGATTCCGGTACTGCGCCTGGATCTCTCGGGCGCCGCCGAGCGTGCGGAGCGCATGTTCGAAGATCCCTTTTACGCCGCGGAGGCCGTCGTGCAGTTCCCGAAAGCCATCCAGAGAGACCGAAAGACTGAGGGAGAGATCGGGAGAGATCGAGCAGATGCGCCGCACCGCCTCAAGGATCTCGCGCGTCCTGAGACCGTTCGTGGGTATGGAGAGGTTCATGAATGAGGTTTCACGGAAGTATGCCTCGACGATTCCGGGAAGATCAGTTCTCAAAAAGGGCTCGCCGCCGGAAATGAGGAGGAAACGGAGGCCTCCAATGGAATGCGCCACCCGCCTGATTTCATCGAGCGTGAGTTCGCGCCCGGGCCTGTTGACCGTGTAAAAACAGTGGGCGCAGCGCGCGTCACACGCAGCCGTGACGAAGTGCGTCAGTTGAAAAAGACCGCGGCCCGGCACGACCGTGTCCTTCACCAGCCTCATCGCCTGCCCGGCCGCTTTAATCCTTCCCATGAGACTCACCTTCTCCCGCAATGAACCATCCGCTCAATCTGCGCCATCCGCGGTCAATCGTCACTGTCTCTGCTATTTTTCTCCGCGCCCTCCGCGCCTCCGTGGTGATTCATGATTTCTCAACACGGCGTTGATGCAGTACCCCCGCGGTACGGCACACCTCGCCCGCGGCGAGGAGCGGCAACAATACTATAAAGGAGATGAGGTGTTCGGTAAACAGGTATCGCGCCAGCAGCACCATGAGGCGGGGCATGCAGAGCAGGAGGAGCGGGTATCGAAGGAATACCTGTCCTCGCAACGGGTAGCGCATGCGCGGATACACGAAGGCGCGGCCGCACCGGTACTGGTTGCGGAAGAACGAGAGGAGCCCCCTGCGCGAGGGGATATGGGTCACCCTGATCGACGGGTCGAAGATGAGGCATCCGCCGCGCGAGCCGATCTCAGCGTTGAACGTGGTGTCTTCACCGGCCGTGGTGGGAATGAAATCAATTCCCTGGATCGCCTCGTACCGATAGGCGACGTTTATCGTCGGAATGGTGGAGACCTGTCCGGGTTTTCTCGAGCCGATATACTCAGAGAAATTCGAAAGATACTCGAGCCTGCCCGCGATACCGCGTGAGCCGTCAAGGATGGCTCCCCCGACCCCGGAGGCCTCCGGGTAACGCTCGAATGCGGAGAGCACCTTCTCAACCCAGTTAGCCTGCGGCACTGCGTCCGCGTCAGTAAAGGCGATGATACCCCCCCCCCCGCGCGCCTTGCCGATAGTGCGCGCCCGCCCCGCGGAGAGGGGTTCATCCGAGCGGATCACCACTGCCCCGAATCGCGCGGCGATCTCACCGGAACCATCGGTGGAGGCGTCATCAACCACGATGACCTCTGACGGCTTCACGGTTTGCGTCCGGAGCGCCTCGAGGCAAGCCCCGAGCGTCCCGCGGGCGTTATGGCAGGGGATTATTACGCTGACTGCTTTCATAAACGTAAGGGGCCGGTTATGACGGATACAAATCTGTAGGGGTTCGATTTATCGAACCCGGGCGCGATAAATCGCGCCCCTACACCATAATATCAGATCTGCCCCCCCATAACTGTTCCATTACTCATAAACACAGTTTAAAGTTTAAAGTTCACAATTTAAAGATTAAAATATCCTGTTTCCCAAAGGCTGGAGAAGCAGTACCATTCCCGGATGGAGGCACGCGAGATGGAAAATGATGTCTATGAGAAGAACGCGGGAATGACGCTCATCCTTCTTCTTGTGCTCGCCTTTACGCTCAGGCTGGTGTTCGTTATTTTCCCCGCCGACGGCATTCCCTTCTCCGATATGAAAGACTACCACGAGCAGGCCTGCACCCTGCTCACAAAGGGGACCTATGGGCCGGCGCTGCGTCCACCCCTCTATCCCCTTTTTCTGATGTCCGTGTACCGCATCGCGGGCAAGGAATATATTTTCGTGAGGTTGATCCAGGCCCTCATGGGGGTCGGCGTCTGCTTCTTCACGTACGCGATTGCGCTGCGCCTGTACGGTCCGCGCGCCGGGATCGCGGCGGGGCTCATCGTTGCCTGCTACCCGTCCCTGATCCTGTACACCTGCCTCCTCATGTCGGAGAACCTGTTCATGTTGCTCCTGGCGGCATCCCTCTGGTTGCTGCTGGGAACAGCACAGAACCGGACTTCGGGCTGTTTCACGGCAGGCGTTCTCCTCGGGCTTGCCTGTCTCACGAGATCACTGCTCGTCGGATTTATTCCTCTGGCGGCATTGTGGATCATTGGACGGCGCGGGCGGATTGCAACCCTGCTCTGCATGCTCGGGGCAGTCTGCACCATCACGCCCTGGACAGTTCGCAACTGGCACTATTACCACCGCTTCGTGCTCATTGATTCCTATGGCGGCTACAACTTCCTCATCGGCAACAATCCTGACGCCACAGGGCGCCAGGACCGGGAGGTTGTGGCCAGGCTCACGGAGACGTGCTGGAAGACGTGGAAGGACGACGCTCACCGCGCCGCCGTGGGCTACCGTGAAGGGTTCAGGTTCATCGTCATCCATCCGGCGCGCTTTCTGCATCTGGGGATGGAGAAAATGGGTTATCTCTACGGCCCGGAGATCAGGGAGCTCTCGTGGGGCTATTCGAGGAATTTTTTCGGCGAGGTTCCGCGGCCGCTTCTCATTCCGGCGGCGGCAGCGGTCATCGCGGCCTTCCCCCTCATCGCGGTTCTTGCCATCTTCGGCCTGTGTCTCCGCGGCGTCGCGCCCATGGGGTGGCGCGGAGGAGGGGCGCTCCTCGTCCTCGCGGTGTTCTATTTCAGCGCGGCGCATTTTCTCACGTTCGGCGAGAGCAGGTTTCATCTTCCGCTCGTGCCCGTCTTTGCGGTTTTTGCGGGAAGCCTGGCACAGCGGGACGAGAAGCCGGTGAAGGAACCCCCGCGTGCGGTGTGGGCCGCCGCGCGAATCATCATCTTCGCGGTGCTGCTCGTTCTCCTTTCCCTCAACTGGGCGGTTCGTCTCGGGGGGGATTGGGTGAGGCTGGGCAGGGTTCTCGGCCCCGGGGGGAACACGGCGAGTCTGGATTATTAAAATTGAACAGAATAAGCGCGGATGCGTGAAAAAGCCTCATGCTTGAGATAATATTCTGAGTCTATTTGCGCTCGTCCTGCTCCGGGACATTCCCCGTTTTTTCGCCGTCCCCTTTTGTAACATATTGAGTGAGGCAGTGTTAATATTTCCACAACTGCATTATCGTTTCTTACCAAGAAGGACACGAAGGTCACGAAGATAAAGAAATAGGCTGATTAACCTGGTCTTTCTTCGTGCTTTTCGTGGTGAGAACCGCCTTTTAAATAAAACACTGCATTATCGTTTTCTACCACGAAGGACACGAAGGTCACGAAGATAGAGGGATAGGCTGATTAACCTAGTTTTTCTTCGTCCTCTTCGTGGTGAGAACCGGCTTTTAAATAAAAGTGGGGATACCCCAGTCTCCTGTTCCTATTTTACATCTGTTCAATATAGTATAAAATAATATACTGGTGATATTTCCTGTTGACTTACAGTTCGAGATCGCGTATTCTGGGCGGGTCAAGTCTCAAAAAATGCATCCGCTGAGGCCGCTGAAGATTCTGGCTCTTTTCTGCGTATTCAGTGCTCTCACTGGTGCGAACTCGCCTGTTTATAAAAGAAAGGGGAAGAGCGTATGGTACAGCTAAGATCTTATGTATTTCTGGATAGTCTCCAGCCCCAGCTCGCATCCTTCGTCGCGTCAGCCGCCAAGGGGTTCATGCCGATAGCGGGCATGGCATCACTCTACGTGGAAGTCGCGCCCGGCATGGAGATCATACGAGCCCTCGATGTGGCGCTCAAGGCAACCGCCTGCCGCCCCGCGGTCCAGGTGGTGGAGAGGGCCTATGGCGTTCTCGAGGTGCACTCAGAGGACAAGGGCCAGGTCCTGAACGCCGGCAGAGCAATCCTGGACGCCCTCGGTTTGAGCGAGGGAGACCGCCTGAAGCCAAAGGTCGTTGCTACCCAGATCATCCGGAGGATCAGTCCCTACCAGGCCCAGCTCATCAACAAGGGGCGCGATGGGTCAATGCTCCTCGGCGAACAGACGCTCTACATCATGGAAACCGATCCGGCGGCCTACGTGACCATCGCGGCAAACGAAGCGGAAAAATCATCACACGTCACGCTGATCGAGATACGGCCGATCGGCCGTTTCGGCCGTCTCTACCTCGGGGGCGAGGAACGCGACATCATGGTCGGGAGCGAAGCGGCGCTGAAGGCAATCCAGGGGATCACCGGCAAGGAAGCGTCGGGGAAGGGCGGGAGTAGCGGCGATTAGATGGCTGCACCTGATTGTTCTGATAGAGCTGATGCTCTAAGGTTTGACGAATCACCGCCCGGCCGGCAGGTGGGGAAATCCGCGCAATCAATTGCAGAGCAATCAGGACCATCAGGTGCTCAGTAACATTGTCAGATGAAAGGGGGTAGCGATGTCAGAAGCATTGGGCATGATTGAAACGAGGGGTTTCGCGGCAATGGTGGAGGCAGCCGACGCCATGGTCAAGGCGGCGAAGGTCGAGCTGGTGAGCTATGAGAAGATCGGCGGCGGCTACGTCACGGCGATCGTTCGCGGTGATGTGGCGGCGGTCAGGGCAGCGACCGAAGCCGGCGCGCGCGGCGCTGAGAAAGTTGGTGAGCTCGTTTCCGTGCACATCATTCCGAGACCTCACGTGAACGTCGACGCGGTACTTCCGCTCGGCAGGCCAACCAGCGCCAAAGACTGATAATTGTATCTGCACCAGATTGCTCTGATCAGCCTGATATATTCAGAGAGATCAGGTAAATCAGGTGCGACAATTTTGCAAGGAGGCGTATATGCTCTTGGGCAAAGTGATGGGCACTCTTGTCTCCACGCAGAAGGACGAAAAGCTCCGGGGCCTCAAGTTCTATGTCGTGGAGAGGCTGGACATGCAGGGAAGGCCGACGGGCGTATTTGTGATCGCAGTTGACGCGGTCGGGGCGGGAGTGGGTGAACTGGTCGTCTACGCCTCGGGAAGTTCCGCCCGCTATACCGCCGAGACCGAGGGGAAGCCTGCGGACGCCACCATCATCGGTATTGTCGATTCCTGGGACGTGGAAGGGGAGTATAAGTACCAGAAGAGTAAACAGGGCTGATGGTTTAGGGTTGAGCGTTGAGGGATTTGTCCATGCAGCGCCTCCCTCAACCATCGACCGGATCAGGAGTTGCTCATGAAGCTCACAGAAGCGCAGATTGCCGCCATCGTCGAAAACGTGGTGAACAAGCTGGCCGAAGAGGGAGCCTTTGAGAAGGCGGCAACCGGAGGGAGCGGCGCGGGGGATGGCGTGTTCCCCGATGTTGATTCCGCCCTCAGGGCAGCCGAGCTGGCGCAGCGGGAGCTCGACGCCCAGACGCTCGATAAAAGGCGTGAGATCATTGCCGTCATCCGGAGGACCGTCGAGGAAAACGTCCAGACACTCGCGCGCATGGCGGTCGACGAGACAAAGCTCGGTCGCTACGATGACAAGATCAAGAAGAATCTCTGCGTCGCCCAGCTCACCCCCGGCACGGAAGATTGTAAACCGATCGTCTTCACCGGCGACCATGGCCTCACCCTTGTGGAACGCGCCCCCTATGGGGTGATCGGCTCAATCACCCCCTGCACCAACCCCTCGGAAACAATCATCTGCAACGGGATCGGCATGATCGCGGGGGGTAATTCGGTTGTCTTCAATCCTCACCCCGGCGCTCAGGAGACATCGGCCTACGCCGTGAGGCTCCTCAACAGGGCAATCGTGGCTGTCGGCGGCCCGCGCAATCTCCTCTGCTGCATTGCCCAACCGACGGTGGAAAGCGCTCAGGAGATGATGAAGCACCCGAAGGTGAGGCTGCTCGTCGTGACGGGCGGAGGCGGCGTGGTCAAGGCGGCAATGAACAGCGGCAAGAAAGCGATATGCGCCGGCCCCGGGAACCCGCCGGTGGTCGTGGACGAAACGGCGGACATCGCCAAGGCGGCTCATGACATCGTCGCGGGGGCGTCTCTCGACAACAACATCATCTGCGTGGATGAGAAAGAGGTCATCGCCGTTGACGCGATCGCCGACGCGCTGAAGGCCGCGATGGTGCGCGCGGGCGCCCACGAGCTCACCGGCCGCGACATCGAGCGACTGACGAGCCTCGTGGTCAAGGAGCGGGTCGCTCCGCCGCACGAGAGCGTCATTGATAAAAAGTGGGTCGGCAAGGATGCGGCGCTCATCCTCAAGGAACTGGGAATCAGCGCCCCCGCGGATCCCCGCCTCATCCTCATCGACGTCGAGCGTGACCACCCGCTGCTCTGGTCGGAGCAGCTCATGCCCGTCCTGCCGCTGACGCGGGTCAGGAACGCCGACGAGGGAATCGACCTGGCCCTCGAGATGGAGCACGGCTACCGGCACACCGCCTCCATGTTCTCGCGGAATATCGAGAAGCTCTCCAGGATGGCCAGGGTTGTCAATTGCTCAATTTTCATAAAGAACGGGCCGAACTACGCGGGATTGGGTCTCGGCGGCGAGGGCTACACCTCGTTCACCATCGCCAGCCCCACCGGCGAGGGGCTCACCTCGGCGAAGGATTTCACGCGCGTGCGGCGCTGCACGCTGGTGGACTATTTCCGCATCGTGTAAAAAATCAATTTAAAGTATCACCACGGAGACACGGAGATCACGGAGACGAGGTTGCCGTTATTGACCGCGGATTGGGCGGATTTTAACGGATTAAATTTAACCACGGATGAACACGGATAAACACGGATTGCTCTCTACCCTACAAACCAGAAACGGAAAACTGTTACTGCTGTTTTAAAGTCCTCCGTGTCTCCGTGGTGAAAAACCGAATATGGCTACGACGCTGGTTGACAAGGTGAAGAAGGCCGGGGTGGTGGGAGCCGGGGGCGCGGGATTCCCCACCTGGAAAAAAATCGACGCCCGTGTTGACTGCGTCATCGCGAATGGCGCCGAGTGCGAGCCGCTCCTGCACAACGATCAGCACCTCATGTGCAGGGAGGCGGCGCGTGTGGTCAAGGGGGTCGAGCTCGTCATGAAGAGCACCGGCGCGAAGAGCGGGATCATCGCACTCAAAGAGAAATACACCGGCGCCGTCCTGGCGTTCCGGCACGCGCTCAAAAAAAAGGATCATATCCGCCTTTTCTTCATCGAGAGCAGCTACCCGGCGGGGGATGAGTTCGTGCTCGTCTACGATGCGACGGGACGCGTCATTCCCGAATCGGGTCTACCGCTCGATGTCGGCGTCCTCAACAGCAACGTGGAGACATTCAAAAATATTGCTGACGCGGACGGGGGCCAGCCGGTCACGCACCGCTACGTCACCATAACCGGCGCAGTCCGGGATCCGGTCACGCTCGAGGCGCCGATCGGGACGAGCCTTGCCGATCTGATCGATCGAGCCGGTGGGCCAGTGGTGGATGAATTCGCCCTCATGACAGGCGGGCTGATGATGGGGAAACTCTCCTATGACACCGCCCAGCCGCTCACGAAAACGACGGGAGCCCTCGTCCTCCTCCCGACTGACCACAAGCTCGTGCGGAGGCGGACGGTTCCGTTCGCGAGGAGTCTGCACGCGGTGAGGGAGTTCTGCTGCCAGTGCACCCTGTGCACGCTCATCTGCCCCCGCTACCTGCTCGGCCACGCCCTCTACCCGCACCTGATCATGCGCTCCGTGCTCTTCGGCCTGCCATTCGTTGAAGGGGGCGGCACAACCTCCGCCCATCTCTGCTGCGAGTGCGAGCTCTGCGGCCTCTTTATCTGCCCCATGGAGCTCCCCATCGCGCGCATCAACGGCAACATAAAGAGAAATCTCAAGGCGCTCGGATGGGAGGCTCAGAAGAAGAGCGAGTCTCCCCAGACGAGAATGCTGCGGGAGAGCGCCCGTATTCCCACGAGCCGTCTCGTGCACCACCTGGGGCTCGCCCCCTACCAACGGGAGATCCCCTTCGTCGAGAAGCCGGTGAATCCAAAAATGGTGCGCATCCCCCTCACGCAGAATGCGGGGGCTCCCGCTGTCCCCTGCGTCAAGGTGGGGCAGCGGGTGAAGAAGGGTCAGCTCATCGGTGAGATCCCCGAGGGGAAACTGGGAGCGCGGCACCACGCGAGCATCAGCGGCGTGGTGAGGGAAGTGAAGGACTACATACTCATAGAGGCAGCCTAACCGCAGCCTAAAGTTGAAAGCTTGAAGTATAAGGAAATAAATCAAAGTCTCACGTCGCCGATGGAATAGCTATTGGGATTTGGGATTTTGGATTTGGGATTTAACCAGATGGAACCGGCAATCGGATTGATCGAATTCAACAGCATCGCCTCAGGCATACTGGCCACTGATGCCATGGCGAAAAAGGCCGATGTCACGGTCGTCGATTCGCGCGGCATCTGCCCGGGGAAATATATTGTGCTGGTGACGGGGGGCGTGGAAGCGGTTGAGCGCTCCCTGGAGGCCGGTCTCCAGGCGGGGGGCGGGGCCGTGACCGGGAAGCTCCTCCTCCCCAACGTGCACCAGCAGGTCGTGCCCGCCCTCATCGCGGCAACCCCGGTCAGCGAGATGAAAGCCCTCGGGGTTATAGAAACGTTCAACGCCCCGGCCTGTATCGTCGCCGCCGATGCAGCCGCGAAAGCGACGGACATTACGCTCGTGCTCATCAGGGTGGGTAACGGTCTCGGGGGAAAATCGTTTGTCGTGGTGGCCGGAGAGTGGGTGAACGTGGAAGCAGCAGTGGCCGCCGCCGTTGAGAGGATCAGGGAGATGGGGGCGCTGGTGCGGCGCATCGTCATTCCCAACCCCCACGTGGATCTGAGCAGCTTCATACTATAACAGAATGACAGATCATGAAATCTGAACGGGAGTACCGGCAGGATATCGTCGAGGTGTGCCGCCGCATGCACGGGCGGGGATTCATCTCGGGGAGCGATGGAAACGTGAGCGTGCGCCTCGGGGCGAACCGCATCCTGAGCACGCCGAGCGGCCTGAACAAGGGATTCATCGCGCCGAGGGATCTCATCGTCACCGACATGGATGGCACGAAGCTTCAGGGTGAGCACAAGCCCACGACGGAGCTCTTCATGCACATCGAGGCGTACACGCGGCGGGAAGATGTCGGCGCGGTGATCCACGCCCACCCGCCCTTCACGGTCGCATTCTCAATTGCGGGGCAAAAATTGCCCCAGTGCGTGATGCCTGAGATCGTCATGATGTTCGGCTCCATCCCCACCGCGGCCTACGCGACGCCGTGCACCGAGGAGGGGCCGCGGGTCATCGCTGATTTGATCGGTGACTGCGATGCCCTCATCATCGAGCGGCACGGCACGCTGACCGTCGGCGAGAATGTATTCTCGGCGTATGACAAGCTGGAAAAAATTGAGCACAGCGCGCAGGTGAGCGCGGCAGCGCGGCAGCTCGGCCCTGTGAAACCCCTCCCCCAGGAGGAGATTCAGAAGCTCCTCGCCCTCAGGGAGAAGCTCGGGTTGAAGGGGAAGGTATATCCCTGTAACAAATGCGGGATGTGCGGCGCGGGGCGCGGGGCGGGAGCGGGTGGGGACGATCTGGTCCAGTCGCTCTCGGCAGAGCTTTTCAAGACGATCCGGGAGAAACTGTAGAATGGCGAAACGACTTAAGCCCCCCGAGGGCACGCGGGCGCCGCAGTCCTACCCCGAGGTGATGACCATTGATCAGGTGGCGGACTACCTCCACCTGCACAAGCAGGTCGTCTACCGGCACGTCAAACGCGGCAATATCCCCGCGAGCCGCATCGGGGCAACCATCCGTTTCAAAAAGTCCGTCATAGACGCATGGCTGGAGGACTCAGCCATGCGGAGCCTTAAAAAGGGCGAGGGGGGGAAACCGGCGGCGCAGCTTGAATCTAAAGAGAAGTTCGTGTGGGAGTAGCGCGCCTCCTCATGCCCCCGCCTGTTCAGGAACCTGCCATGTCCCTTCTACAAGAGGTTATTCGGAAGCGGGAGATGCTGGCCACACTCGTTGTCCGGAATCTCAAGATCCGCTACCAGAGCTCCGCACTTGGCTTTCTCTGGACACTGCTCAACCCTCTCTTCATGATGCTCATTTACTGGCTCTTTATCAGGCTCATGAAGTTCGACATGGAGCCGTGCAGTCTGCTCACCGGGATCCTCTCCTGGCAATTCCTCACGATGTGCTGCAGCGACTCGGTGAATTCCGTGGCGGGCCACCCCAACCTGGTCAAAAAAGTGTATTTCGAGCGCATCATTTTACCCCTCTCCACCGTGCTGGCCAACCTCGTGAACTACCTCCTGTCGCTCGTCGTGCTTTTTGTCTTTACGCTTGCGCTCGGCAAGCTCGCGTGGGGAGCATGGCTTGCATACCTGCCGCTGGTGATACTCCTCCAGCTCATCCTCTGTCTCGGCCTCTCGCTGCTCATCTCGTGCTCGAGCGTGTATTTCAGGGACACCGAGCATATCGTGGGCGTGCTTCTCATGGCGTGGTTTTTCATGTCGCCGGTGATCTACTCGCTGGAAATTGTCGCCGCAAAGGCGCCGCGGGCCCTCGCCCTCTACAAGCTTAACCCGATGGTGGGGCTCATCACGCTCTACAGGTGGATCATCATGAATGGCCCCTCGCCGGGATGGCTCGCCGCTGCGGCGTCGCTCATTGTGCCGCTCCTGATTCTCGGCGCGGGGTTGAGGATCTTCAGTCGCTACGAGCCGGATTTTGCCGATGAACTGTGATCGGACAGATGAATGGGCGAGGGGGAGAGCCGGGGAGTGGGCGAGTCGGCGACTATTCTCGCCGTCTCGCCGTTTCTCCCATTCGCCGATTCGTGTGTGACAGAGGGGTGCGACAGTGAAATCAATCGAAGTAACCGGTGTGGGCAAAAAGTTCTTCCTCAAACACGGCGGACGCCACACGATCAAGGCCGCCGCCGTGGGATTGCTCCGCCGCCGGAAGACGAGAACGGACTTCTGGGCTCTCAAGGATATCAGCTTCGATGTCGAGGCAGGAACTACCGTGGGCATCATCGGGGCGAACGGCGCGGGGAAGAGCACGCTCCTCGGCATCCTCGCGCGCACCATGCGCCCGACTGAGGGCACGGTCGCCGTCCGGGGGAGGGTCTCATCCCTCCTCGAGCTGGGGGCCGGCTTCCATCCCGACCTCAGCGGGGCCGAGAATATCTACCTGAACGGCTCCATCCTCGGCCTCAGCCGGGCCGAGATCCGCGCGAAGTTCGATGAGATTGTCCGCTTCGCCGAGCTCGAGCAGTTCATCGACACGCCGGTGAAGCACTACTCGTCGGGGATGTACGTCCGCCTCGGCTTCGCAGTCGCCGTCGAGGTCAACCCCGACATCCTCCTCATCGACGAGGTGATGGCCGTCGGCGATGAGGCGTTCAAGAGGAAATGCCTCGGGAGGATCGCGCAGTTCAAGCGGGAGGGGAAAACGCTGCTCATCGTCTCCCACGACCTCGATACGATCACGGAGGTGAGCGACACCGTCCTGCTGCTCGACGCGGGTAAAATAGTCAACGTGGGCGAGCCCGGGCAGGTGGTTGACCAGTACAAGAGCCTCGGCTTCTTCAAGGCGGGCGAAGTCGTCATCAGGGAGTGGGGCACCAGGGAGGCGGTGATCACCGCGGTGCGTTTCCTGGGCGCGGGCGGCGAGCGGGTTGAGCGGATCACGACCGGGGAACCACTCCTCGTGGAGATAGACTATCGGGCCCATCAGCAGATCGTGGATCCGATTTTCGGCTTCGCGCTCACCGCGAGCGATGGGACGCTCTGCTGCGGGAGCAATACGATCATCGACGATTACCCGATCCCGCTCATCGAGGGCGCCGGCACGATGCGCCTGAGATTCGAGTCGCTGCCGCTCCTTCAAGGGAAATATTATTTCTCCTTTTCCCTTCACACCAGGGATCACAACACGAGCTATCATCGTATGGACAACTGGTTCAGCATCTGGGTGGAGTGCCCGCGAAAGGCCGAGGGGATCGCAAACATCAGATGCGCGTGGGAGAAGGGATAGGGGTACCGGTTCGCCGCTAAGGAGATCATGTCGCATGAATGAACTATTTCAGATCGGGGCGGATGGCGTTGATGTGAAGAAGATCATGCAGGAAATCGAAGAGCGCGTGGCCAGGAAGAAGGCGGCGGGGGTGTACGACAAGTATGATCTCTCCCGGATCGCCGCCCTGGAGCTCAGCAACGTGAAGAGCGAGGCTGACTTCCTCGACTACTCTCTCAAGGTGATCCAGCAGACGTGGGACATCGACATCGGTGACTTTCCGATCTACTCCAAGGGGGGGATCCTCGGCGCTCCCGCCGTGCTGCTCAAGAAGATCATCTGGAAGCTGCTCAAGTTCTACACCTACCGCCTCTTCTCCCAGCAGAAGGAGTTCAACTGCCAGGTGGCGAACGCCATCTGCAGCCTCAAGGCCAAGGTGGACGCGGAGATCGCCGCGCTGAAGAAAGCATCTGATTGACATTTATGGTATCACCACGGAGGCACGGAGATTACCACAGTTTAAAGTGTAAAGTGGAAGGCCGAAAGTTTTAGTGTGGATTCCGTAGCATCTTTATACTTTACGCTTTCAACTTTAGGCTGTAGATGGTGTCTCCGTGGTGGAATCTGAATTTAAATCGTCTCACCAATCATGCGCACACGCAAAATTGCCTTCGTCGTGCCGCGGTACGGCGTTGAATCCGCGGGAGGCGCAGAGGTGCTCGCGAAGAGCGTCGCGGAGCGCCTCGCGGCGGCCGGAAATACTGTCTCCGTGCTCACCACATGCGCGCGCGACCACTTCACCTGGGCCAACCACTATCGGCCGGGAAGGGAGATGCTGAACGGCGTCGAGGTCTGCCGCTTCCCGACCGACCCGCGCGACGCCGGCGGTGAGTTCTGCGCGCTCCAGGAGCGGATCGCGCGCGGCATGCCGGTCAGCCGGGATGGGGAGGAGACCTGGATCCGCGGGAGCGTGCACAGCCGCCCCCTCTACGACTCCATCGCCGCACGCCGCGACGCGTTCGACTGTTTCATCTTCATTCCCTACCTCTTCGGCACGACCTGGGCCGGCAGCGCCGTCGCGCCGGAGAAATCCCTCATCATCCCCTGCCTGCACGACGAACCCTACGCGCGCCTCGATATATTCAGGGAGATGTTCACGCGCGCCCACGGCATGATATTCAACAGCGAACCCGAGCGCGCCCTCGCCATGAGCCTCTTCGGCGTCAGCCCGGGAAAGACCGCCGTCGCCGGCATGGGGTTCGCCGCCTTGGACGGGTACCGCCCCGAGCGCTTCCGGAAGAAGTTCGGAATCAAGGGACCCTTCATCATGTACGCCGGACGGCGGGAGCAGGGCAAGAACACGCCGCTCCTCGTGGAATACTTTCGCGCATTTAAAAATCAGCATCGAAGCGAGCTCAAACTCCTCCTCCTCGGGACAGGCGAGGTGATGATCCCCCCGGAACTCTCAAGGGACGCGCTCGATCTCGGCTACGTCAGGGAGGAGCTCAAACACGACGGCTATGCCGCGAGCCTCGCGCTCTGCCAGCCTTCCACGAACGAGAGTCTGTCCATCGTGCTCATGGAGGCATGGCTCGCGGGCGCCCCGGGCCTGGTGCGCGCCGACTGCGCCGTCACCTCTTTCCACTGCATGCACGCCAATGGGGGGTTGCTCTTCCGGGACTACTGCGAGTTTGCGGAGTGCATCCTCTACCTCATGGAGACGCGGGGGCTCAGGGAGCGTCTCGCCGCGGGGGGCAGGCGCTACGTGGAGACGGAGTACTCGTGGGGCGCGGTCATGAAACATTACGAAGAGGCATTCGACCGCTTCGGGCTTTAACGTTTGGACGCAGATTGCCGCAGATTTGCGCAGATAGGCACGGTTCTTCTTATCTGAGTGATCCTGATACTCTGTGTTCATCTGCGTTCCATGATGAATCAACGGAATTCTTATGAAAATCAACCAGCTCCTCCCCGGCTTCGGCAGCGGCGACGCCATCAGCACTTACGCGCTCCAGCTCCAGGCGATCCTGCGCGGGTGGGGGTACGAGTCGGAAATCTACTGTGAGCGCCGCCACGTGGGCCCGACCGAGGAGCATCTCTGCCGGGACTGCCGCCTCTGTCCCGCGCCGGGCGATCCGTCCGACATCACGCTCTACCACTACTCGATCGGCTCGGAGCTCACGGACCTCTTCAGGCGTCTGAAAGGCCGCAGGGTCCTCATTTACCACAACATCACGCCCCACGCCTGGTTCCAGGGGATCCATGAAGAGAAGGCGAGGTCGCTCTGGGAGGGGCGGGAGGAGCTGAAGCGGCTCGCCGGCGTGCCCGACCTCGCCCTCGGCGTGTCGGAGTTCAACCGCCGCGAGCTCGAGGCGTTCGGTTTCGCGCGCACCGCGGTACTGCCCCTCATCCTCGATCACGCGAAGCTCTCGGCAACGCCGGACGCGGGGTTCTTGAAACGCTACGGGGACGGCGCCGTGAACATCCTCTTCGTGGGGCGCATGGCGCCGAACAAGAAAGTCGAAGACCTGATAAAGATTTACTACTACTACCGCGCCACGATCAACGCACATTCGCGCCTCCTCCTCGCCGGGTCGCTCATCGGCATGGACAGATACACGAGCCACCTCAGGGCGCTCATCACCATGCTCGACCTCCCCGACGTCACCTTCTTCAACCACGTGACCGACGCCGAGCTCTATGCCCTCTACCGCACCGCGAGCATCTTCCTCTGCATGAGCGAGCACGAGGGCTTCTGCATTCCGCTCCTGGAGGCAATCTACTTCCGAGTGCCCGTGCTCGCCTACGGGGCGGCGGCCATACCCGAGACGCTCGCGGGAAGCGGCGTCCTCGTGGTGAAAAAGGACCACGCCGCAATCGCCGAACTGATCGACAGGGTCCTGGGCGACCCGTCGCTCAGAGAGGCGATTGTCCACACGCAGGACCCCCGCGTCGCGTCGTTCTCGACCGAGGCTGTCGCGGGACGTTTGAGAGAATTATTGACTGATTGGTTGAGGGCTGACGGTGAGCGGTGCCGCTGCCCATGAAACTGCTTATCTTTCTCGCGATCGCCCTCCTGCTCCCCGGCTACCTGCTCATCAGGGTGTCGCGGGGAGGCGCGCCGCCGTCGCCGCATTTCACGCGCCGGGCGTGGCTCCAGGGGATCGTGGCCGGCATCGTCATCGTTTCATGGGCCGGGCTCGCCCTTATAGAAATCGGCTGCTTCTCGCTCAGAAACCTCCTCCTGGCCCTCGCCGCATTCTCACTCGTGCTCTACCTGATATTCCGCCCCGCACTGTGGCGCGGGAGGTCAAACGGTGCTCCGACCGAGCGTGAAGACGCACGCTCGAGCCTTTTCCCCTGGCCGCTCGCCCTTGTGCTCTGCGCCTTCGGCCTCGTGTGCCTCCGGTTCGGCTCCTCCGAGTACATTTTCGGCGGATGGGATTCCGGCGAGTATGTCAACATGGGCGCGCTCATCGCCGACAGGGGCGGTATTGTCTACCGCGATCGGTTCTTCTCTTCGATCCCCGAGACCGCGCGCCAGATTTTCACCGACGGGGGCCGGCGCTACATGGGCTTTAACCTGCTCAGCCTGAGAGAGGCGATCGTCAGCCCCAAATTCATGCACCTCTACCCACTCTGGCTCGCGCTCGCCATGAAGCTCTCCGGCCTGCGCGCCGCACTCTCGCTCAATATCCTTTTCTCTCTCCTCTCCCTCTCCCTCTGTTACCGGATCGCCGGCCAGCTCCACGGGAGGAGGGCCGCGGGCGCGGCAGCCGTCTTCCTCGCGCTGAGTCCTGTCCAGATCTGGTTCGCCAGGAATCAGTGCGCCGAACCGCTCGCCCAGCTCTTCTTCCTCGGCGGCGTCTACTTCTGGGTCCGCTGGCGACGGGGAGGGAGAGTCCACGCGGCGCTCTCCGCCGCATGCGCGGGAATGATGTTCCTCGCAAAATTCGAAACACTCATCCTCCTCCCCGCCATGGCAGCCGCCCTGCTCCTCTCTGAAAAAAGGAAAGGGGAGGTCTCTTTTCTCATCGTCCTCCTCGCCGCGCTCCTCCATCTGGCCGTCCACATCTGGTGGTGGGACAGGCCGTACGCGTGGGCGATACTCAACAACATCCCCGCCCGCCTCAGGGAATACGGGCTGCCTCTCATCGGAACCGGCTGCGTTCTCCTCGCCTCCTCATACGTCCTCCTGCGGCGCCCGAGAAGCCGTGGATCCCCGCTCGATTACATCCGTCCCCTGATACGATTTCTCGCAGGGGCTGCCGTACTCGCGTTCATCACTTTCCTCTACTTCATCAGGCCCCTGATGAGCGCCTCTCCGGAATCGGCCAACCTCCCCGAATTCAGCCAGGCCATTGGCGAGGGACTGTTCTGGTGGTCTATTGCGGCATTCCTGTGGGTATGGCTGAGGGGGCTCACGAGCGAGGAGAGCTCCCTCTGGTTCTCGGCGCTCACGGTAACGTCTCTCTTTTCCCTCTCGCTCGTGGGTGAGCACCACCTCTACCCATGGTCGGCGCGCCGGTTCCTGCCTGTCGCGGTGCCCGCGTTCGCCATCTTCTCGGGCTGTTTCACCGCTGAGCTCTCCGCCCTGCTCCCCCGAGCGGGGAGGTCTCTGCTCATGGCGGGGCTTGCCCTCCTGCTGATCATGCCCGTGGCGCGCGCCCCCTTCCTCCTCACCGCCAGGGATTATCCGGGCGCGGTAACGTTCATGCGCGCACTCGCCGCCGCGACAGGGGCATTTGACATCCTCATCTGCGAACAGGTCAGGCTCGCCGTCCCCCTCGACTACCTTTTTCACAGAAACGTCCTCCTGTTCAAAGAGACCGAGCAGACGATCGAAAAATGCGACCGCGCCGAGGCGCTCATCGCGTCCTGGCTCGCTGAGGGGAAGCGCGTCGCCTACGTGACCGCGGGGCCCTCAATCCACGGGAAGACTGTCGAGTTCCTGAAGCGCGCGGAACTGCCTTTCAAATCCTCCATCGTTCCGCTCAAACGGCACGCGATGCCACGGGGGGCAGTCGAAATATCATCCGACGTGAAAATCCTCGAAGCGGTCCCGCTCGCCGAGGCGCCGCCGGAAAAAGAACTGCTCATTGACATCGGGTACCACTGCTTTGGCCTCGAGGATGGGTTCTATGGACCGCGGCAGATCGGGAGGGGGGGCGGATCGGGCCGCTGGACAGCACCCCGCGCATCGCTTATAATCCCTTGGTATGAAGACGGTTCTGCGGGAGCGGTCACACTCTCCCTCTCCACCGGCCGCAGGAGAGGAATGCCGGTTCCCGTGGAGCTGCTCATCGAGGGAAAAAAGATTGCAGAGTTCAACGCCCGGGGGGGATTGAACGACTATACGGTGTCAATACCCCGGGGAACCTGCGCGGGCAGGCAGCGAGTCCGCCTCGAGCTGATCACGCCGCCGTGGTACCCTTCGCAGGACGGGGTGAGCGGTTACCCATCCGCGCGTGGAGTTTTTCTGGACCGGATAAGGATCGAGAGGAGTGGAACATAGCACGTTAGCTTCGCAACTTATTTGTGTGCACCTGATTCCTCTGATTAACCTGATTTTTCAGAGCAATCAGGTCAATCAGGTGCTATTGAAAACACCAAAGCTCCGCACTATTTTTGTGTGCGTCTGATTAACCTGACGTTCTGTAGCGAAGCCGTTAGGGTGCGGGTATAAATCAGGTTAATCAGGTGCTCATTTTAATGAAATTCCGAGGCAGGAACATAGAAACCGAATGAAAAACCCCACGCCGGCGATCCACCAGATCATCGCAGGTTTTGTCGAAGGCGACGCCATCAGCAACCTCGCGCTCACCCTCCAGGGGATATTCCGGGGATGGGGATATGATTCGGAGATCTTCTGCCCCCGACGCCACATCACGCCGAAAATGAGCGGCAGGGCAAAGGACATCGGCGAGCACCGACCCCTCAGCCGCAAAGGGCACATCGTCATCTTCCATTTTTCAATAGGTTCAGAGACAACCGAATACTTCAAGCGGATCCCCGACCGAAAGGTCCTCGTGTATCACAATATCACGCCCGGGCATTATTACCGCTCCATCTACGACGGGCGGGAGCTTATCCTCACCCAGGGCCGGCGGGAGCTGAGCTCGCTCGCCTCAACCCCCGATCTCTCCCTCGCCGATTCGTCCTTCAACGCCGGAGAGCTCATGGAGGCGGGTTTCAGGAATGTGAAAGTGATGCCGATTATTCTCAACATGGATCACTTAAACTGCCCGCCTGAAAGGAGCATCATCAATCGCTACCGCGACGGGATGAAGAACATACTATTCGTGGGGAGGATCGTCCCCAACAAGCGATTCGAGGATCTCATCAAGGCCTGCTACGCCTACCGCCTGTTCCTGAACCGGGAAGCCCGCCTCCTGCTCGTCGGCTCCTACATCGGCCTGGAGCGCTACCTCGCGCTGCTCAGGAACATGGTCCGCGAGCTGAAGCTCGACAATGTGATCTTCACCGGCCACATCCGCCTGGAGCAGCTCACCGCATACTACCGCGCCGCCGATCTGTTCCTGTGCATGAGCGAGCACGAGGGCTTCTGCATCCCGCTCCTGGAAGCGATGCACTTCGGCATCCCCATCCTCGCCTGCGGCGCCGCGGCCATTCCCGAAACGCTGGGAGGGAGCGGCGTGCTGGTGCGGGAGAAGGATTTTCCGCGGATCGCCGAGCTCATGGATCTCCTCCTCAACGACGTCTCGCTCCGCGAGGGAATCATCCGGCGCCAGAGGGAACGGCTCAAGGATTTTGACCCCGCTCATCTTGAGAGGAAATTGAAAGGGCACCTGGCTCCATGGCTGCCATCGTGAAACTGATTGTCGGCCTCCCGCTCATACTCTTTCTGCCGGGATACCTCTGCCTGCGCCTCCTACGCGCGCGCGCGCGAATCCCCTCCCTGATTGACTTCTCTGAGTGGCTCTTCCTCTCCGTTCTGGTGAGCGTGTGCATCACCACATGGCTCGGCCTCCTGCTCGCGGAACTCTCTCTCTTCTCGCTCTCCGCCATCCTCGCCATCACATCGGGCATCTCCCTCGCGCTCCTCATCGCCGCGGGGAGGAGCGCCCCCGTATCCCCGCGGCCCACCGCCGGGGCGCTGCTGCTCCTCCTGCTCTTCGCATGCGTGGGAATCATCTTCTACGCGCCGCCCTATGAGTACGTGCTGGGCAACTGGGATCCGGGCACCTACGTGAACAGCGGAGCCAATCTCGCGAAGACCGGCGCAATCCTGATCCATGATCGCGTCCTCAAGGAAATTTCCCCTCCCGACAGACCGCTCTTCTATTACACCCACCTCCTCCCGCAGCGGTATGAGGGGGGGATGGCGATCGCCGATAGCGATAAGGCCATCGTATCACCCCATTTCTACCATGCCTATACCGTCTGGATCGCGCTCTTCCACGCCATCGGAGGCCTGCGCTTCTCCCTCTGGGTGAACGTGGTGTTCGGCCTCCTGGCGCTCGCCGCATTCTCCCTCGCGAGCAGGGAGCTCGCCGGCAGGAACACAGCCTTCCTGGCAGCGCTCTTCATGGTTCTCAGCGCGGCTGAGATCTGGAGCGTCCGTTTCCCCACCGCGGAGATCATTGCGCAATTTCTCATATTCTCCGGCCTCTTCTGCCTGTTCCGGTACCAGGACGATGGGCGCGGCTCCTGGGCGATTATCGCAGGGGTCTGTTTCGCAGAGGCGTGTCTCGCGATCTTCACCGCGGTCGTCATCCTCCCGCTTTTAATCCTCATCTTCTTCTGGCGCAACTGGAACCGGTGGCAGCGCCGCGATGCGCTTTTCCTCATCCCCCTCGCGGCCGGCCTCGTCCACCTCTCCCTGCAAAATATCACGGTCTGCCGCTCGTATGCCGAACGACAGCTCGAGGTGCTGCGGTCACAGGGGCTCACGCCGTCTCTGCTCGTCTCCTCGGCAGTCGCGTTCCTCCTCGCGCTCGTTATGGCGCGCGTGTTTTGGAGAAACGCCGCGCGCCAGATCCAGCGGCTTTTTCAACGAAGCGGATCCCAGATGGCGCTCGGCGTGCTGTTGCTCTGCCTCTTCATTTTTGCGTACCTCGTGAGGCCGATGCTCGATCACGCAGCGGACGCGCGGAACTTAAGGGAACTCGGCTGGTTCATCTATCCGGTCTCTGCGGGACGCCGCTGCGTCCCGCTCGGCCTCTGCATCGCGCTCGCCGGAGTCCTGCTCTTTGTGCGAGAGGGGTTTGACCAGAAGCGGGGCAGCTTTTTCCTCATCGCGACGGTCACCTGCGTTTTCTTCATGTATAAGAAAATGATCTTCCCCTCCTATCTCTGGGCGATAAGGCGTTACATCCCAGTGGTGTTCCCCGCGTGCATCTTTTTCATGGCGTACGCGATCAGGCGCCTCGGCTCCGGCTCCGTGGGGCGCGGCATCGCGGCGGCTGCGGTGACGCTCATCCTCCTGACATCCATGCTGGGCAGCTACACCAGGCTGGTGATGCCGACAGACTACGCGGGCACGATCGCGTTTCTCAACCGCCTGGCGGCGCCACTCGACCGCGGAGGACTCTACGTCTGCGAGGGGAGCGGCATCGCGTCTCCGCTCGATTACACGTATGGCCTGGATGTCCTGCAACTCTCCGGTCAAACACCCGAGAAGTGCCGCGGCGTCGAGCGCGTGATGGGGAGCCTGCTCGAGCGCGGCAGACGGCTCTACTACATTTCACGGGGAGGGTGGCCGATGTCGCGGGCCCTCAACTTTGTTCCGTCATTCGAGACGCCGCTCGAGACCGACCACCTCGAGTACAGCGTCGGCGCATTCCCCCGGCGACGCGTGCCGGTGAGCGTCGCGGCGCGGGTGTTCAGGGTCGAGAGACTCGGAGCGTCGCCTGAGGCGGACGCGACAAGCCGCACCCTCGACATCGGCGAGGACTGTTTCGGTCTCATCAGCGGCTTCCAGAAGCCCACCATGCTCTGGGAAAAGGAATACGGTACATATTCCAGGCGCTGGGCGCGGTGGACGTCGGGAGAGGCCGAGCTCGTCATCCCCACGTTCGGTTCGCGCGCGGATCTCACGCTCACGATCAGGGCATCGGCGGGGAGGGAGCGGCCGATCGCCCCTGTTCCCGTCACGGTATTAATCGAGGGAAAGAAAGTGGGGGAGATCGCTCTCGGGCGCTCCTGGGAGGAGCGGTCACTCTCCGTCCCCTCTACGGCCCTGCCCCGTGGGAGGGAGAGGGCGATCATGCGGTTGCAGTCCCCCGTGTGGCGCACGACCGCGGGTAGCATGTCAGCCCAACCTGCGGATCTCGGAATCTGTCTGGATTGGGTAAAAATGGAAATCAGGGGTCAGACCTGAACTATGAACTTGCTGTTCAGTGATAATAACCTTTATAATCTTGCGCCATGGCACGTCCATTGAGAATCGAATATCCTGGAGCATGGTATCACGTTACAAGCCGCGGCAATGAGAAGGCAGAGATATTCCGCGACGACAGTGACAGACGAACATTTCTCAAAATATTAAAAGAGAGCTTGGAGATATTTCAAGTGGAACTCCACTGCTTCGTTTTGATGTTGAATCACTTCCACTTGATAATAAAAACACCCCTTGCAAATTTGAGTCGCTTCATGCAGAGACTCAATACTGCCTATACCGTACTCTTCAATAGCAGGCACAATAGAGCGGGACACCTATTCCAAGGAAGATACAAAGCCATTCTGGTGGATGCAGATTCATACCTTCTTGAGTTGAGCCGTTACGTTCATTTGAATCCCCTCAGGACCGAGGAATTCCGCGATGTTACTCTCCGTGAGAAGATGCGGTTCTTGGATAACTATATGTGGAGCAGTTTTCGATCCTATGGCGGTTATCGATTGTACGAGGATTTTATTCAAACATCATTCATACTGGGCATGGTGAGCAGGGATAAGAAAAGGGCGATCAGAGCCTACAGAAGATTTGTCTTCGATGGATTGCTGCGAGGTATACGGGACCCTTTAAAATTGAAACAGGGACAAATAATACTTGGAAGCAAGTCTTTCACACAAATAGTATTTAAGGCGTACATCGAAAATAAGCAGGGCCAGAAGGAATATACACGTATCAAGGAATCCTTGCCGGATGTTACTATGGATCAGATAGCCACAAGCGTTGCATATGAGTTTCACCTAAACCCCGAGGACATTGTAAAGCGCAGATCAAAGCACCAACTTGCGAGAAAGATGCTCATTGAACTTTGCTGCCGTTTTCTCGTGAAAGCACTGTCGCTATCTCAGATCGCTCGAGCGCTTGGAGGTGTCAGCGTCAGTAGCCTTGGGAGAAACCGGAGGGTATTGACTACCATCATGCAAAATGAAACGAAGGTGATAGAACGATTTGATAAGATCAAGGAAGAAATATTAAGTTCATAGTTCAGGTCTGACCCCAACTAGAGAGGTGGATAAATTGAGAAGATATTGGATTGCGTTGCCATGTTGCGTCTTAGCCGCCGTGTGCGCCTGTGCGCGTCCGAGGGTAATCATCGCGTATCGCTTCGCCAAGGGTGAGGAGCTCCGGTATAAAATGACGATGAGGGGCTCAGGCACAACGAGCATCGCCGGCCTTCCGGGGCAGAAGTCAGGGGCTGAAACGCCGGTGAAGCTGCAGATGGAGCTCGCGTACAGGATGGTGGTCAAGGACTCTGACGCCCGGGGAAACGCCGATGTAGAAACGCACTTCGAGCGCTTTACATCAACGACCGAGAGCGGCACGTTGAAGATACGGATGGAGGCCGATGAGAAAGGGGCCAGGATTGTCCAGGGCGAGACGGTGGTTAAAGACGCCCCCGGCCTTGAGGGCTTAAAGGCGCTCTTCGGAAGCCCGACGATGGTGAAGATGGATAAGCGGGGGAGAGTGCTCTCTATCACTCATCCAAAAGGCATCGTGGAGCTCCTCCCGCATGTGAACATCTATAACCTCCTCAAGCAAAATCAATTCATCCTCCCTGAGGGCCCGATCGCCGTTGGCCGCTCATGGAATGAGAAGAGGGATATTGCCCTGGGGGGAGGATTGGAGGAGAGGCTGCCCGGGGCAAAGGCGCTCAAGCTCGATACGAAATACACCCTTGCCGGTTTGGTCAAGAGGAATGGGCGGAGCTGCGCGGATATCACGCTGCGGGGCGAGGTTGCGGCAAATGATCTGATAATGGATCTGCCGCAGGGCCAGGGGTCAGACATGGCGATGAAAGCGGTATTCGACCGCCTCCGGCAGACCATGGTGGGAAGTATTTACTTTGATCCTCAGAAAGGCCTGATGGTCGGCATGCACGTTGATACCGATCAGGACATGGCCATGACCATGAAAATGGCGAAGGGTGAGACCGAGACGAAATTTAGCACCGCGACTAAGATAAAGATGGAAACCGATCTGAAGCTGCTCGAATGACCGATACCCTGTCA
>Ga0315281_10000399_pt1 | contig 60042 bp, 46 predicted proteins | sample YL17G07_0_MG_FD_204540 | JGI IMG/M metagenome (GOLD analysis project Ga0315281, IMG submission 204540) | Sediment microbial communities from Yellowstone Lake, YNP, Wyoming, USA - YL17G07_0 | ecosystem: Environmental > Aquatic > Freshwater > Lake > Sediment | place: USA: Wyoming | collected...
GTTATATTGAAACATCGGCCACATATTCAGCTCCTGGGGCGATGCCGCAGGAGAGAACAGCACGAGCGTCAGAAGACATGACAGACAAAGCGAGAACATCAGATTCTTTCTCATAATCCCCCCTCTACTTACACCACCGGTAAACCAGACTGCTTACATGTACATGCGTTAATCTTAGCGAATTATATACGTACACTTCTCCCGCGCCTTTCAAATGGGGGAAAAATCAATTCTGAACGCACAATAGTTTTTTAGGACCTGTCACGCCATACCAGCACCTGGACAAAAATGTCGTATCATGCACATGCTTTCCTCAACGGATACATCCACATAACCAGTTCCCATCACGCCAGTTGCGCATTACCACATTTATCTCCCATGTATCTTAGAACGGCTCCTCTTGCTTCTATTCTTCGATCAGGCCACTTCCGGCTCGCAATAACTTTATGCGTAAAATGTTGAATTATTTTGTTGACAGCTTTCTCCAGATCATTTAGATAAGGATAAGGATAACAGCCGGCGGGTTGATACACCTACAGCTCAATCGCAACGGAGACTTCGCCGCAGTCAGGGAACTTGGGGCAGTTGATGCAGTCGCCCCATATCTTGTGCGGCAGCTTGGACTTCGGGCAGCGCACGAACCCGCACTTCTTGAAAAATTTGGGGAGGTACGTCAGCGCGAACACGCGCTTGAGGCCGAGTCTCCGCGCTTCGGCGAGGCAGGTGAGCACCAGCTTCCTGCCGAGCCCCTTTTCCTTGTGGGTTTCCTTCACGGCGAGGGACATGATCTCAGCGATGTCCTCCCAGATGATGTGCAGCGCGCAGCAGCCTATCACCTTCCCGCTCTCCTCCGCGACGCAGAAGTCGCGCAGATTCTCGTACAGGTAGTTGCGCGAGCGCGGGAGCATCCAGTCATTCTTGGCGAAGAAGTTGATGAGCTTATGAATCTCCGGCACATCGTGCAGAATCGCTTTTCTGATTTTCATAATTCCTCAATATAGTTGATTTCTCGATAGCTTGATAGCTCGATCGCTAACCTCTGTGCGTCTTCAAAGAGCCGGCGATGCGCCGAATCATCTCTTCAAGACCCACCGCGGGGCTGAATCCGGTGAGCCGCTTGAGCTTTGTGGTATCGGCTGCCCGCCGACCTATATCCTCAAAGCCCTCCTCGTATGCCTGCTCGTATGGCACATAGGCGATCGTTGAGCGGCTCCCTGTCTCCGCGATAATTTTCCGGGCGAGCGCTCCGATGCTGATTTCCTTCTCGCTCCCGATATTGATCACCTGCCCCTCCGCCTGGGGGAGCTCGCCGAGCGTGAGGAGCGCGTTGATGAGGTCCGAGATATAGAGGAAGCTCCTCGTCTGCTCCCCCGTGCCGTAGACGGTGAGATCATCCCCATCAAGCGCCTGGCGGACGAGCCTTGGGAACACCATGCCGTAGCGCCCCGTCTGCTGCGGGCCGACAATGTTGAACAAACGGCAGATGACCACCGGCAGCTTCCCCTCCCTGCAATACGCGAGCGCGAGAAATTCATCGATCGCCTTCGAGCAGGCGTAGCTCCAGCGCGATTTGACCGTTGGCCCGAGCACGATGTCATCGTCCTCACGGAAGGGGATGCGGTCGCTCTTGCCATAGACTTCGGAGGTGGACGCGAGCACCACCTTTTTCCCTTTCTTGCTCGCCACGTCCAGGCAGATCTCGGTACCCCGTATGTTCGTGGAAATCGTTCGGACGGGGCTCTCGACAATGAGCCTCACCCCCACTGCGGCCGCGAGGTGATAGATGAGATCGCAGCGATCGACGAGCTCCGCCATCAGGGGACAATTCATGATGGTATCGATCGTGTAGCTGAATCTCTTGTTCGTCTTGAGGTGATCAATGTTTGCCATGCTTCCCGTGGAGAGGTCATCGATCAGATCGACCTCACAGCCGCGGCCGAGCAGCGCCTCGGCAAGATGAGAACCGATAAACCCCGCCCCCCCCGTGATCAGGACTCTCATTCACTCCTCCGCAAAACTGCCCATCACCCTGTATTTTTCATACCGCGTGTTCACCAGTTCTTCCACCGGCATGCGCGTCAGGCGGCCCAGGGACTCCGCCAATGCGCGCTTCACCTCTCTTGCGGTCAGCTCGTAATTCCTGTGCGCGCCGCCGAGCGGCTCCGGGATTATGCTGTCGATCACCCCCATCTCCAGAAGCTCTTTCGGGGAGATGCGGAGCGTGCTCGCCGCCTCCGGGGCCTTTCCCTGGTTTTTCCAGAGAATTGCCGCGCACCCCTCGGGGGAGATGACCGAGTAGTAACAGTTCTCGAGCATCATCACCTCATCCCCCATGCCGATCCCGAGCGCTCCCCCACTCCCCCCCTCTCCAATGATCACCACCACAATGGGCGTCCGGAGCGCGGCCATGGTCCGGAGGTTGAAGGCAATCGCCTCTGCCTGCCCCCGCTCCTCCGCCCCTATCCCCGGATACGCGCCCGGCGTATCAATGAACGAAACGACGGGGAAGTTGAACTTCTCAGCCATTTTCATGATCCGATTGGCCTTCCGGTACCCCTCCGGGTGGGCGCTCCCGAAGTTTCGCATCAGATTCTCCTTTGTGTCCCGCCCCTTCTGATGCCCTATGACCGCCAGCGTGCGCCCGTCCATGCGCGCGAGGCCGGTGACGACGGCGAGATCATTCGCAAAGAGCCGATCCCCCGCGAGCTCGATGAATTCCTCCATCACCAACCTCACGTAATCCAGCGTGTAGGGCCTCTGCGGATGCCTCGCGATCAGCACCCGCTGCCACGGCGTCAGATTCCCGTAGGTGTCTTTCCGGACCGCTTCCAGCTTCTTCTGGAGGCTCGTGATTTCCGAAGCAACGTCCACCGTGCCAGTCTCTGCGAGCTTTTTTAGCCCCTCGATCTTCTGTTCCAGCTCGATGATGGGCTTCTCGAACTCAAAACCGCCATTCATAAAATAAGCTCCTCAGCAATCGAGCTATCAAGCTATCGAGTAATCAAGCAACCCAGTTATCGAGCTATCGAGCAATCAAGCTCATCTTGGATCAACTTTCTTGTGCGGCTGCAATCTCAATTTTCCGATAAATGAACCGATCATTTTAGACATTTCCCTGAAAATCACCGTATATTCCTCGTACCGCGCACCTGTAATAAGATCAGCTTTCAGCGCATTGTTCAGCCAGTTATCAGTCTCGGCGGCGGAACCCCTCGCATAGCGGAGAAACTGCTCAAATTCCCCCGGCAAACCTCTCCCATATCCTTCAGCAATATTCGCGCCGATCGATCCTGCGGCCCGTATGAGTTGATACGCGATGCTATTTGCTATCTTATCGCTCGGCCATCTCCTGATATCTCTGCACACCATATCAAAGATAATGTCCGCCTTATGCCATATTTTGAGATCTCTGAAACTCTTTTGCGACTCCATCGCTATTACCCTATGGCTCTATTCTCGATAGCTTGATAGCTTGATTGCTCGATAGCTAATCTACTATCGTCACCTTCGTCCCCACAGGGACAATTTTGAAAAGCTCTTCCACATCCGCGTTGAGCAGCCGAATACAGCCCGCACTGGCCTGCTTGCCCACCGTCTCCGGCTGCCATGTGCCATGGATGCCGTAACCGGCTGAATCGATCCCCATCCAGCGCGTGCCGAGGAGATTCCTCGGGTCTCCGTAGGGAATGATGCCCTCCCCGGGCTTGAACCACTCCGGCTCGACCATCTTATTCGTGATTTTGAACTCGCCCACCGGCGTCGATCCCTCCTTGCCGGTTCCCACGGGGTACACCTTCACCACGCGTTCATCCGCCTTGAGCGTGAGCGTATTCGCTGACTTATCCACCATGAGAGAAAACTTCTCCGTGCATACCTTGAGGCGGCCCTGCGGCCGTATCGAGTCGCCTTTGATCGTCTGCCTGTTCATTTCCTTGAGCAGTTCAACGGTCGTGCCGAACTTCCTGGCAATCGCTTCGAGCGAGTCCCCCTCCCGGACCACGTACTCCTCTGTCCCCGGCGTGAGCATTCGTGAGAAGAGGAGCTTGATGTTGAGGCCCCACACCTTATCCTGCGCTCTGCTCACCGCGCCGCTGCCGGGGTATTCATCCACCACCTTCTGCGCGGCTCGAGCCGCCCCCGCGAGATCACCCTCTCTCTCAAGAAGGTCCGCGCGCAAAAGAAAGCCGTCAGCGCACACCGGTGAATCCGGATACGCCTCAATCAATGTATCGAGGTACCTCTTTGCGTCATCAGCGCGGTTCTCCTGAATTGATATCCGGGCGAGCGCGAGGGTGCCATGGGGATGAAACGCTTTGGACGCGGGGTCGGCGATAATCTTCTGCCACGCCTCCCTCGCCTTTTCTCTCTGCCCGCCCAACTCAAGGCACAGGCAATAGTAATAAAATGCCTCGATCCCTTCCGTGGCGCGCGGGTGGGCCCCCGAAACCGCCCGCAGGGCATCTGAGGCCTCGGCATACTTCCTGTCTGCATAGAGGCGCATGGCCGCCGCGTACGCATCGCGCCCGCTCTGCGAATGCCAGACGGTATACGCGAAGTATATTCCCGCCGCCAGGAGCGCGGAGAAGAAGAGTATCAATACCTTCTTGCCGGATGCCATCGCTGCGATTCCCTCCCGGGCGCTCGATCAACTAATCACCGGCCCGAACGGATGCGCGCTCGCGCAACCGGGCACACGCCCGCGCATCGGGGATGGGCGTCATTATACATAATAACGGAGGTGCAATTAAGGATTTTCGTGGTCACCGGGGAGGGGCGAGGTGAGGAGGAAGGAACGGAGCCATGAGGTGCAGGTCTGGAACCGAAAATGCGCGAGGATGCCGAACATCGTGTACGCCGCGAAAAGAATGAAGAAGGAGATCTCGGGATACGATACCACGATGCTCGCCGTGATCACAATGCCGACGAGGTTGAGGAACGGCTTCTTCTGTTTGGCATTCGCCCCCTGGAACGCCGGATAGCGGAGGGTGCTCACCATGAGGTAGGCGAGGAAGAGCATGATGAAGGGAAGCGCCTTGACGATAAAGGAAAACTCGTAACGGCCCTCGAGCACAATCACCGAGCTGATGAGGCCGGCGGCCGCGGGGGTCGGCAAGCCCGTGAAGCTCCTGCGCTCTTCCCGGTACAACTGGGCGTTGTAACGGGCGAGCCTCAGGGCGCAGCAGACGGCATAGAGAAAGGCGATTCCAATCCCGAAACGCCCCATGCCGTTCAGAACCTTCGAATACCCCATAAACGTGGGGAGGATGCCGAAGCTCAGCATGTCTGCCAGTGAATCATACTCGATGCCGAAACGCGTGGTGGCGCCCCGGACGCGGGCGACCTGGCCATCAACGAAATCAAAAAGCATGGCGACGAGACACGCCTCAGCCGCATAGAGATACTGGCCATGGGTGACGAAGACCATCCCCAGCATCCCGCAGAAGAAGTTTCCGGTGGTGATCAAACTGGGGATAATTGATACCCTTTTCATTCCATCCTCGCGATAACTGATTCGCCGCCCCTCACCCGCTGCCCGCTGCTGACCAGGATGCGGGACCCCAGGGGCAAAAAGACATCCACGCGCGAGCCGAACTTAATCATGCCGATCCTATCGCCCGCCTGGACATAATCCCCCACCGAGCACCGGCACACGATGCGCCGCGCGATCATGCCCGCGATCTGCCGGATGGCCATCGTCGCGTCCCTGCACTTGATGCCGATGGTGTTGTTCTCGTTCACCACGGAGGCGATATCCCGCATCGCATTCTTGAACGATCCCCTCCGATAGTGCATGTAGTCCACCGTCCCGCTCACAGGGGCATAGTTGATGTGCACATTGAAAATGGAGAGAAAAATGCTGATTCTTTGCACCTGGCGGCCGAAATAGCCGTGCTCCGACACCTCATCAATGCGCATTACCGTGCCGTCTGCGGGGGCGATCACATCCGCTTCGCTGCCCTGCGGAACGCGCTGAGGATCCCGGAAGAACCATGCGCAACATGCCGCTGCCGCGCAGGGAACAATGGCGTACCATGGATTAAAATAGAGCAGTACGCCGCCAATCGCCAGCAACGGCAGGATATAGGGGCAACCCTCTCGCGCTATGGGAATTTTCAATGGATACTCCTTACGCTATGTGAATAGCATATATAACCATAGATAGAGCGTCAACGTTTTTGTCCGATCGAGAGCAATTACTTGCTCATCACAGCAAGGACTACAAAACGCGCATCCTTAGTGGTATGATAATCAAAGGAACTCAGAGGTTTTTGCTATATATGAAAATTTTAGTCACCGGCGCAACAGGGTTCCTGGGTACCCACATCGTATCCAGGCTCCTCCAGAAGGGGATAACGGTCATAGGAACCGATAAAGACGACTTTTATTTCCAGAAGAACCTGCGGGGGGAGATTGCACTATGCACGCTCGACATCAGAGAGATACACTCACACGCGCAGCGATTCAAGGGTGTTGATGCGGTCATACACTGCGCTGCGGCGCTGCACGACTCTCCGCCAGAATTAATCAATGCGGTGAACCTCGGAGGCACGCGAAGCGTGCTTGACCTGTGCTTGATGAACAATATTCCCAAGATAATATTCTGCTCCTCCACCGTGGTGTACGGTTACTTCGAACATGCGCCGCGCGTCACTGAGGAAACCACGACCAGGCCCGTGCATCCCTACGCGATTTCAAAGGTGAAGTGCGAAGAGATGATGCTTGAATACCGTAAAAAGGGGCTCAATACCTGCATCGTCAGGCCAAAATCTTTCATCGGTGCCGGCAGGCTGGGTGTATTTCAGCTGCTCTGCGATTGGGTCATGCGCGGAGCGAAAGTCCCCGTCATCGGCAATGGGCGGAACCGCTATCAGCTGCTGGGAGTTTCGGATCTCGCCGAAGGATTTTATCGCATCGCGGTTCTGCCGATAGAAAATGAGGTGATCAATCTCGGGACAGACAAATTCAAAACAGTTAAAGAGGATCTCGAGGGCTTGCTCGCCCATGCACACACAGGATCGACCCTTTTATTCCTGCCGGCGACGCCCGTCAAGATTGCCCTCTCTGCCCTTGAAAAACTCAAACTGACACAGATGTGGTCATGGCACTACAAAACGGCCGACAGGGACAGCTATGTTGATATCAGCAAGGCGCAGAGATTAATAGGCTGGAATCCCCTGCAGAGCAACGTTGATGCACTCGCGGAAACGTATGACTGGTACGTGGCGAACCATAAGGAATTTGAACGGCGCGTGGGACTGGGACACCATGGGGTTCTCTGGCGCGAGCGGCTGCTCAAACTCATCAGCACGTGGTTATAAGCTGCAGGCGATGCCAACCGACCGGACGGGAAGGAGGAAAAGTCTTGCCATGCCCGCGTGCGGTCAGTACAAGAGATTTTCCTGGAGAAAGATCTTAAAATCCCTGATGTTCTTGGTAGAAATCCCGAAGACCGTCGTCTGGTAGAGCATATCGCAACGGGCACACAGCGGCATGTCCCCAAAATTCCCCGAACCGATTTTCTCCCTCAGCACCCTCATCGCCTCTCCATTCCATATCTCCCGTAAGTTCGACGCCTGCACATTCCCCAGCACATAACGTGAGTGGAAATCCATGCAACACGGCGTCACCGTTCCATCCCACAGGATATGCATGCTGAACCAGGGATAGGGACAGGGTGTGTAGGTGAGCTTCATGAGCATGCCACCGCGCTCTCTTTTCTTCATATAGCCGTAACTCGTCCCGGTGATTTCTTCGTCAATCTCGCCTGTGTAGCGGTGTGGCGTCACGTAGCGGTACGTATTGAGCGGCAACTTTTCGAACTGCTCCTTAAAGCGTCTCTCAGCCAGTTTAGAGGCCACCTCTAAAAATCGAGGTGTCCTAATAAACTGCATGCTCACAAAAGGCCTTCGTGAGCGGAGGCTTTTCTTGATCTCCAGAAACTGGATGATAGCGCCGAGCGTCTTTTCGAAGTCTGCGCCGCGGCGGATGCTCTCGTATATCCCTTTGGTGTACCCATCAAAGGAAAATGATATAAAATCCAATCCTGTCTGAATTATCTCCTCAGACTTTGCGGCAGTGAGCATGGTTGCATTGGTTTCCAGACGGGTGTTGAGCCCCTTATCGTGGGCATATCTCACCAGCTCGGGCAGATTCGGGTGAAGGAAGGCCTCCCCCCTTCCAAAGAGGTTGATGTCAATGGCAAAGGCAGCCGCCTCGTCAATAATTTTGCGGTAGAGATCAAGCGACATACGCCCTGGGTTCTGTATCGATCCCTGCCCGGTGGGGCACATGATGCACCGCAGATTGCATATGTTGGTCGGTTCAATCCACAGTCGCACCGGCAGCTGCGCGCAGATTACGCTATGCTTCCGGTACTGCGCCGTGGATAAATAGAATTTCCTCAGATAGCCCAAAAGAGACTTTGCCTTCATCAGAGAATTGACCAGGCGGAAGTGACCAGGTTGACCAGTTCCCTCAACGAGCGCACGCGCATCAATGTGCGCACGATGGAGGCGGGCCTCAGATAAAAAGCCCGGTAGGCGCGCGTGAGCCAGTAATCAAGTTCATCACCCTGCACCGTGGAATCGTAATAGGCGATCTGGGTGATAATCCCCCTGTTTCCGAGCGTGAATTCCCTCCAGTAATCGATCCCTGTCCTCTCCTTTATCATCTCATACAGGCGGCTGTTGGGCACCGGGACGAGCTTGCTGATGGAAACAAAATCGGTGTCGAGGGCAACCGCCAGTGAGATGTTCTTTTTTATCGTTTCCACAGTTTCGCCGGGGCAACCGAGAAGGAAAAACCCCAGCGTCGTCAACCCCACCTCCTTTGCCCACCTCACCGCGTTGTGCATGGTCTCTATCGGGATCCGGCGATTCACCCTTTGAGCCACCCCTTCATCAGCCACTTCAAATCCATAGTTGACGCGGATACAGCCAGCATCCTTCATCAGCCGAAGCATCTCCCTGTCAACGCAGTCCGGGCGGGTGCGTATGGCAAAGTCGAATCTGAGTTTCCTCCGAACAATCTCTTCACAAATAGCCATCACCCGCTTTCTGTTGATCGTGAAGGTCTCATCCTGGATAAAAATCTCTCGTACCCCGAATTTCTTCACGCACTCTTCCATCTCGTCAACAACTCGTATGGGGTCCCGAAGCTGTGAAAAGCCCGTCATATCACAGTAGAGGCATCGGAATGGACAACCCATGGCGGAGAGCATCACGGTGATCGGCCAATGTTTCGTGAGAATAGTTGTGTAACACTCATTGGGAATGAGGTACCGGGCGGGGAAAGGGACATCGTCGAGCGTTGTCGCGTCTTCCCTCGGCGGAGTGAGCACGATGTCGCCATTCTCCCGATATGCAATTCCCTTGACGCGATTAAGATTCCTGCCATTATCCTCGATCGCCTCTAGGAGTTCGGGAAGGGTCTTCCATCCGGGACCGACCACGGCGTAATCTATGGCGCGATGTGTCATCGTTTCTCTGGGGTAGAGCTTGAGATGAAATCCGCCCACTATGATCGGCGCTCTGAGGGCCGCTTTGACCGATTTGATCCATTCAAGATGGTCGAGAAATGATTCTGTGAGAATGTTAAAGCCGATAACCTGGGGGTCGAACTGCTCCAGTTCCCTGAGCGTCTCTGCGACCGAAAGACCCAGAGCATTGGAATCGACAACCCGCACCTGATGCCCCATCTTCTCAAGGAGAGCGGCGAGATAGCAGATGCTCAGGTTAGGAAATACCTGGCCGCGGTCGCTGTACTGCCGCTGCACCTTTCTCGTGTACTTGAGCTTGGGCATCTCGTTCTTTGGATTGACAAATGCTATTCTCATTGATTCAGATTCTTGCGCAGGTTGCTCAATTTCACGCTCAGAACATATTCCATATCCGGTTATTGCGTGGGGCCGAGGGCTGCAGGGGAGAGATAGCTTTATTGAAAATCGAAGGATGCCTGGGTGGATGCACTTCCCATGCGGCGATCCGAGTACGTCCCATTTCATCGAGGCGTACCGGCGTGAGTACATAACTCCTAAAAAACTCACGTTCCAGATGTTCCTTGGCCGGGTGAAACGGGCTATCTCCAGACGGGATCAGATATACCCTCTTGCCTTCTGAAAACGTTCTCTGCATCATGGGGATGATTCTCTGTTTATCCAGCGAGCGGAAGTCTTCATCATAATAATAATCGAGGATGGCGACTTGTCGTTTGCCAAGATACGTCAGCAGTGGATAATGATACATTTCGCGAACAAAGATCATATCGCCGGGCTCGGTGAAACGCTCAAATCGTTCAAGATCGGCATAGAAGGTCGGACGCGAGAAAGGGATGATGGTGAGAATCCCCGATAGCACCGAACAGAATGTCAAACCAGCCATGAGAGTCGCAATGCCGATTCTCGGCATGCCTCTATCCAGCGCTTCAGAAAACCACAGGCCCATAAGTATCGCGATCGGGATGAGCGAACCCACGCTGAATGCCATGATGTACTCGGGAACATACCAGGTGAGGAATATTTCTCTTATGGCGACCCAGGAGAGGCAGGCGAGAAAATGCAGGCGATATTTGCGTACAGCCGCCCTGAGCGCGGGCATCAGGGTAAGCACCGCTATGATGCTGAGCACGATCATGAACGCATTTGTCACCATGCTCGCGGATACTATCCCTTTCGTGAGACTTTCGGGCCTTATGCGATCCAGTTGATTAACCGTGCCATATCCCAGCGCGTGAATGAATCTCCAGAAAGCGATTTTGAGTCCTGGAAACCTTAAGTTATAGAGCGAACACCAGTGTGAGTAATGGGCCCTCTGAGTGCTCCAGAATAGGAAGCCGCTCCAGGAAAATGCTTCCGGCGCGCTGAGCCGATAGCATACTAACTGCGCTCCACCCGCGATAATGCAGGTTGTTGCCGCATAGGTAATGGACCATCGAAAGCGCTTGCCTTTCTCAAGAAATGGCAGGCAGATGAGCACCACGAGCATGAGGAGGAAGTTGTCCTGTCGCACCATCATTCCGCATGCGGTCACAATGGCAAGCCAGAAAAATAGAGAGGTACGGGGCCCTTCAAAAATCAAAAACAGGAAATAAAAAAAGAAGATTGAAGGGACGGCGCCAGGGATAATCGTTTCTGCCGAGGCTGAGAAAAACCAGTAGCCGCGGGAGAGGCCGAGCCCCACAGCGATACATGCGGCAAGAAGCGGTTTAAACGTGAACCGCTTCAACAGGAAGAAGAATGCAATGATCCCCGCGGCGCCACAGAGGGAGCTGAAAAATTGAAGGGACACGACCGCGCGGATCGTGGCAGGGGCTGAGGCACGTTTCTGAATGTTCCACAGCAACTCTCCAATCCAATGATAGAGCAGATGATGCGGGTGGAAAAGCGGGCCGCCTGACTCCATTATTCGCGCATATTCTATCCCATCATCGATAAGCACAGTGGCATCACTCGTAAGAGAAAAAGAGTTGCAGTAGAGTACCGTCAGCCATGCAAACACAAGAGCGCACCCCACTATAGTTGCCACGTGCTTTTTCATCGAAGGGAATCTCCACATCGGGCAAGCGGTAGAAGCGCCCTTTTAAAAGAGCTCTCAGGAATACCAGCGATGGCAAAGAGAATAGTATCTTTGCTAATCGAAAAATACTTTGAACGTGCCATCATAGTAGGGACAGGTGGCGCATGCCGGGTAGGGGTCATCCGATACCATCCGCCGGCGGAATGCCGCATACTGATTGGAATGCCAAATCTCCTGAACCGTGTGCTCGCTAAGAGTGCCGAAGTTGATCACTGTGGGGTCAGCAAGGTTGCAGCACGGGGTCACATACGCGTCAGCGGTGATGTAACAGGCGGTCCAGGGCCAGATACACGAGGGGATTCTGCGCCCGCGAAGATGGGGAGCCCTCATTGGCATACCCAAGGTTCCAGCCCTTTTTCTGGCAGAGGAGATCGCGGCCTCGGCCTCTTCGATGGTGAATCCCAAAGCACGCGCACTGACCCCCCAGTTAAGTTGGGCCTGGAAGGAGATTTCTTCCAGCCCAAGGTCTGAGGCGAGACTCACGAGCTCCGCGAGCTGCTTCAGGTTTTCCCTCATTATCACTGTGACCATGACCAGCTTCGGCACCGTGCTCTGTCGCGCATGCTTCACCATCTGAATGCGCCGGACCCCCTCCTTCAAGCCGGCCAGGGCGTCCCTCCCCCTGATCATGGCATACAGATCGGGCGTGGCCGCATCGCACGAGACCCTGATTTCATTGACGCCGCTCACGACGAGCCTCTCCGCCACCTCATCGGTGATGAGGGTGAAGTTGTCATTAAACGCCACAAAGCAGTCCTTCCCCTTCAGGTATTTGCAGAAGGAAATAAAATCAGGGTTCAGGAGACTCTCTCCTATGCCGTGGAGGCGGGCGATCTGAAGGTCGGGAATTTGATCCACTACCATCCTGAAAGTATCAAAGCTCATATCAATGCCGGAATGGAGTCGCCTCTTCGAATGGCACATCACGCACTTCAGATTGCATCTCACCGTTGGCTCAAGCTGAATCTCCTGAAGGGGAGGCGGCTCCAGATCGGGAGGCAGTCTTCCCATCGCCATCATGTGATCGAGTATGATCTTTCGGGCGGAAACAAAATCCTCGCGCCTGTTGACGTTTATGTAGGAGCCCTTTACCATGAAGGGGACAAGCCTCGCTCCCCTTTTAATCAATGTGCCTATGACATCCACGAGCTCCAGTCTGCCCGTGCGCGGGTGAAGGGGGGTCTCACCCAGGCAGCGGAATATTTCCGGCGGGAGAATCCATAAGCCGCACCCCATCAGGGCCGTTGGAGAAATAGTAGTCGGCTTCTCGTCCAATGATACTATACGCCCACCGGCTATCTCCACGGCGTAATTCTGCAAAGTGGCCCTCGTCCTCCCCGGCCGCGCGACACATACGCCGTCCGCGCCGCTCTCAAAAAAGGAGGGTAGCATCTGATCAAAGTTTGTCCCCAGGTAAACCTCATCGCCGCAGAAGAGAACAAAGTGAGCACCTATGTATGGCTCTATGACCTCCAGAGCACATGCCAGTCCAGGCTTGGGGCTCCGGGGCAGAATCGTTATATCCAGATCGCCGGCTATCCTCCCCAGATGACGCCGGAGATCGCCGATCTCATTCCTTCCCACTATGACTACCCGCTTTATGCCCATCAGACGGATATTGTCGAGAGAGTAGTTTATGAGCGGGACATCGACGGGGGCCATGAGGCATTTATCAGAGATGCCCATGGCTTTCTCCTGGAAACGGAGCGCGTCGCCGCCGGCGAGAATGACCGCCTGCATATTCTTACATTCGGACACTTTTCAGAAACCTTCTCTGCTGGAACAACTCCGTGAATATTTTTATGATCTGTTTGAAAAGCTTCACCCCCCCGAAGATGCGGGAGGGGCCCTTCCTCTCCCCGTGCGTGATGGGGAGCTCCTTCACACACATCCCGCGTCTCATTGCCATTCCAACAATCACGGGGCTTACCATGCTCGTGCGACACTTAAGAAACTGCTCGCCAATCACCTCTCTTTTAAAAACTTTCAAGGTGCAGTTACAATCGTGGAGGCCGATTCCGAGGAAGAGGCGCAGGGCAACGTTGTACCACGTTGACACGACACACCGTATCCAGGGATCTCTCCTCACAACACGCCATCCCTGCACCACATCAGCCCCCTTGCGGATTTCATCAACCATTCTGAACAGGCCGGCTGCTTCCGCCTGTCCATCGCCATCAATGAGCGCAAGCAGTGGCGCCGTGCAATGCCTTACGGCTTCTCTCACGGAATCGCCGAAGTTTGTAGAGCCCTGGAACCTTACATATTTGATCCTCTCATCCCGCCCTGCAAGCCCATGGACGACTTCAGCTGTTCCATCTGTGCTGCCGCCGTCTGCGACAATGATCTCAAATGAGTCGCCAAAGGAGCGAGCGGAACATATAATATCTTCTATCACTGAACGGATAACAGGCTCTTCATTCAGGACAGGAATAATGATGGACAAGGCTATTTTTGCCATGAGTTGATCTGATAATCTAACAGTGCCGTCCCTTTTCCGGCAGAAAAGATAGAATACCTCTTATTATTGAATTGTGATATAGTAACATTATTTAGTAACTGGGAGCAACGCCAGAATTGAAATCGCGGTAATGCATCAGTTACGGGTGGTATAGATTTGTAGGGGTTCGATTTATCGAACCCGGGCGCGATAAATCGCGCCCCTACATCACGACAATACTACATCTGCCCCACCATAACTGACCCATTACAAATTGCGCGACGCGCGGTGCATCACAGATGCTCCCAGATATGGCATGTTAACCTTACTTCCATGAAAGTGACGTCACTCCTCGTACTGCCTGTGCTCCTCCTGGTCTGCATCATCCTCAGACTGCTCGTGCTTAACGCCCCTGCCGTATATTACGGTATGCCTTGTCGCATTACCCCGGATCCGGAAGAAATGCGCACGGGAACAATCGGATGGGATATCCTCACAGGCCCCCTCATGCCCTCCCTCTGGAATTACAGGCTGCCGCCGCGCGATGGGGGAAACCTCATCACCGGTATTATCACTATTCCGTTCTTGGCCGCCTTTGGGCCTACATACTTTTCGCTAAAGCTGGCAGGGCTGGCATTATTTCTTGCGGGCCTCGCAATAATGTATCATTTCCTCAGAGAAAATTTCAACTCAAGGACTGCGATAATCGCTTGTCTCCTCTATATCTTCTGCCCTCCGGGCCCAATTTTTTACGAATATTTCGTTCACGGGACTTACTACCAGGCTTTTGCAATCCAGGCTCTGATACTTCTTATTCTTTTCAAAGTATGCTTTCCCATCCCCGGCTCCATGCGGAAAACAAACGCAGCTTTGCTGGGATGTGTATCCGCACTGGGTCTATTCTGGCACCCCCACCTCGTCGTGATGGTGGCGCTCTGTGTCCTTGCCCTGCTGCTGTTCCGTTATCGCATTTTCGCAACAGTCGAGTTCCCTCTAGCCGCAATCTCCTTTTTGGTCTTCCTCATCCCATCCATCTCCGCCTACCATGTGCTCTATTCCTATGGAATCGGGCATGCCGGCTGGGCCTCTTTCCTCTCGCCCGGCTACTTTCACAACGCGCTTACGAAGGCACGTGATCTCACGCTCAAGGATCCAGCCATGATGAACTACTATGAGGGTGTACTGGCCGGCGGGATCATCTTGAACTATATCTACTACCTCTTTTTCATTTGCGGCATCTTCTTTCTCTCATGGCGCGTATTCACCCCATTCGTTATCGGTTCTGAGAATGCTTCCCGCTCAGCCCGGAAAATCCGCACCCTTCTCCTCTTCATCCCGCTATTCTATATTTTTTACTGCTTCTCCAACATGGCTGACCATACAAACCTCGGGCGTTACCGGTTCATCATGCCCTACTATAGGATGATCCCGCCGCTGATAGCGATCTTTGCCGATCAGGTCATACGAAAATTTCCCTGGCATGGGAAAGTCACCATGCATTCCCTCCTCCTGTTTTTCTTAGGACTGGGGCTGCTCTCGAGCGTGCTGCTTTCCCTCCCGGGCGAGGGGAATCTCAAATCTATATCGGTCAACACATATGAGAATCTGGGCGGTTATATCGCTGCCTGGTACGCCGGCGATCTCAACGAGGGGCTCAGGCTCATTGCGCGCGCTAAGAGGGGCTTGGAAAGAGAAGACGCACTCATGGGCGCCCTCAGATATTTCAGGAGATGGCCGGGTGAAAAAAGTTCCTTTGGTGCGTTCCTCGCGCAGGCTCGCGGGCTCGATGATGCCTTTACGCCATACTATTTCCGCGAACTCGGCAACCGTACTGCAGACCTATGCGGTCATGACATGAATAAAATCAACGCCTTCCTGAACGATGCCCCTGAGCCCGCTAAATCTTACTGCTATGAGGGAGTGGGAAGCAATCTTGCCTACTGTATGGTCGCCCGTTTTGAGGGTTTCTACCCAGAAAAGGTCATGGCCTTCAATTCAGAGATTGCAAAGGTGGATGAGAGATCCAGGCCCGCATGCTACCGCGGTTTTGGTGCAGCGGTTATCTGGGATTTCAAGCCCATTGCTCACTACGGCATGAGAATGGGAAGGAATCCAGCCCGGTTCAAGGCCGTCCTCTCCCTCGTTCCGGAATTGTACCGTTCGAACTGCCTGGAGGGAATCAAGCTCGGACATCTTCGCTTCCCGTATTACTGAGCACGCCTGCTCTTTATAAATCTTTGCTTTTGTAAATATGTTTTGATGTGTATCATGTTACCGGAAGGAAATAGCATGGTAAAGATATCCATCATCATCCCCTGCTACAACGAGGCGGAGACCATAGAGACGGTAGTGCGTCGCGTGGAGCGCGTCCCTCTTGCAGCGGCAAGGGAGATCATCATCGTAGATGACGGATCCACGGACGGATCACGCGAGATCATTGAATCCGGATTCCGGGGCATTCACACCCTCGTGCTCAAGCCGGAGAATGGCGGGAAAGGCTCAGCCGTAAGAGCGGGGCTCGAGGCTGCCACAGGGGATATCATCATTATCCAGGACGCAGATCTGGAGCTCAATCCCAGCGATTACCTCAATCTTCTTCCTCCTCTCTTGGACGGTACATGCGATGCCGTCTATGGAATCCGCCCCGTGGTTGGCAATGGCATACGCCACATGGGGCATTGGGGCAATCGGATCGCGGTGTTCATGGCATCGCGGGTGCTCAGCACGCTCATCACCTGCCTCTACGGACACTACATCCACGACCCGCTTATCGGGTACAAGTTCTTCCGGAAGGATGCACTCGGCAACCACTGCCTGCTCCGATCTAAACGCTTCGAGTTCGAGGCGGAGATCACCGCGAAGCTGCTCAAGCGAAAGGCAAGAATCATACAGAAAAAAGTTTTTTACCATCCCCGTCTCCTCGGCAAGAAAATCAAATGGCGCGACTCAGCGATGATTTTCTGGTCTCTCCTGAAGTATAGATTTATTGACTGACAGCATTTATGAAAATTGCATTCCCGATACCGACGCACGAGCACTACAACGTGGTGCGCGACGTGCTCTACGGATGTTGGTGCAAGGGCAGACGAATTGGAGGCGGGTCGGTCCCTCCCCTCACACTGCTCGCCGCCGCAACCGTCCTCAAGGAAAGCGGCCATCAGGTCACGTTGATGGAGGGAACGGCTGCTGAATGCGCCAGTGCCCTCCGAGATTCTGAGTTGATCGTCCTTCTTACTTCGACAATGACCATGGAGGAGGACGCGCAGTTCCTCGCCACGCTCAAGAGAGCTCAACCTGACCTTAAAACGATCGCATTCGGTGCACACCCCACGTTCTGTCCCAAGGAGAGTCTCGCGAGAGCGAGCGTGGATTACATCATACTTTTCGAGCCCGAGCTCCCGCTGCGGGAGCTCGTCCAGACACTCTCCTGCGGCGGCGATCTCTCTGCCATCCGCGGGATCGGTTGGAAGGAAAACGGAGCGCCAAGGGTAAACCATAATCCCCATTTCTTCCCCGACCTCGATGAGCTTCCTATCCCTGACAGGAGCCTTCTCCCCGCCGGCGGGAGGTATTTTAATCCCCTCATTGACCGGTATCCTTACACGACCAGCGAGACGTCACGAGGGTGCCCGAAGCGATGCAGCTTTTGTACCGCCCCAAAGATGTACGGGGGAAAAGTGAGGGCCTGGTCAGTGGGGAAGGTTCTTGAGGAGATAGCGTATCTGCTCGATCGGGGCTACCGGACAATCTATTACCGGGACGAGACATTCACCGCCCTCAAAGTCAGAAACAGGGGAGTCTTTGATGAACTCAAGCGCAGGGGCTTCATTGTGCACTGGTTGTGCAATGTAGCGGTAGGCACCGCCGGTCATGACGACCTCAGAGAGATGCAAGAGGCCGGCTGCTACTACATCAAGGTCGGTGTAGAATCAGGAGCCCAAGAGATTCTTGATAGGTCGTGCAAAGGAATCCTGCTGTCGCAGACAAGGGACCTGTTCAGATGGGCTCATGAACTCAGGATCAATACCCACGCCCACCTCATGCTGGGCATGCCGGGAGAGACGCGGGAGACTATGGAGCAGACGCTCCGGTTCGCCATGGAGCTGCGTCCGACGACTATTGACATCGGGATATGCACTCCCTACCCCGGGACTGATCTCTATGAACAGGTCGCCGCCGAATTCCCCGAGATAGGTGACGCGAGTGATATCACACTCCGGAATCTTCACACCATCTCACTTTACAACCGACACTACACCTCACTCAAGCCGGGTGAAATAGAGGCTTTTCTCACAAAATCGTACCGCAGGTTCTATCTGAACCCGGGATACATCTTCAGGCAGCTTCGGCGCTGCAGGAGTCTGACAATGCTCATCAGCATAATCGCTGCCGGCCTCAATGTCATCCGCTTCAGCCTGTTCGGGGAGGGCTCCACCAGGGGAGGATATGATGTCATATAGGAGCTCCATAACATCAAGTGCCGCATTGATAGCTGCGGGAATATTCATCGTGAGCCTTGCCATAGGCATGGCCTTCCGCCATCATTACTGGGACGATCCTTTTATCGTGTCGGTATACGCGCGCAACCTCATCAGGGGCAATGGCCTCGTCTTCAACCACGGCGAGAGAGTTCTGGGCATCACCACTCCCCTCTACACTCTCGTCGTGGCCCTCACGGGACTTTTCTTCCCCGATATCCCGACGTTGAGCTGCATTATAAGCGCATTTTCCACTGCACTGCTCGGGATATTTATCTTTTATGGTGCAACCGTGGGAGAAGACTGGATCGGGGGGGCAGTGTGTGCCGCACTTGTGATACTCTCGGCAAACTCATACATGTATGTAGGAATAGAGACCTATTTTTATGCGATGCTCGTGTATGGATCTTTCTGCTTGTTTTGCCATGGCAACTACGGATCAGCTTCCGTGCTGGCGGCGCTGGGTGTGCTGGCGCGTCCTGACGGCGTGCTCGCGGCTCTTATTCTCCTCACGTCTTATCTTGTGAAAGAGAGACGGTTCCCGGCCACATATTCGGTCCTTTTCCTCCTCATCACCCTCCCCTGGGCGGCATTCGCATATTATTACTACGGTGATATCCTCCCCCAGACATTTTACGCGAAGAAGGGATCCATCTCCCATCACCAGTATCTCAACGAGTACGTTATCCGCGGCATCGGGGGATGGATCTTTTCCAGAAACCAGCAGAACCTGCCTTTCCCTCCCTTTATTCTTCCTGTCATAGGCCTGGTATGCGGCGCACGGCGCAGCCTTTTTCTCAGACTCTCCTACATCCATGCAATTGCCATGATCGCAGGATACGTCATTATCTCGCCAGAAGACCCATGGCACTCCTACCCGGTCATGGTCGCGGCATTCCTGAGCCTCGGCTTCGGCATATATCAGGTCGCCGACTGGGTGGGCGCACTTTTTAAACCTTGGGCTTACTGGAACTTCGCCCGTGCAATCACCGCTTCGCTGCTCGCGCTGCCCATTCTCCTGTGGCAGTTCTCCGATCTGGAGAACATTCGAGATGGGTACGCACATACATGGCTTGGGGGTCCGAGGCACAAGGCCTACGTGCAGACGGCGCAATGGCTAAATAATAATGCAGCGCCTGGCGCTACCGTGCTCACCCTGGAACCGGGGACAATGGCGTTCTACAGCAAATGTGTCTTCTACGACTATTGGGGGCTGATCAGCAGAAAGGGCTGGAAGATCTCATGGCGTGATGCGCCAAGAGGGCTCAGGCCGGACTACATCATCTGGAATAATGCAGAGAAGGAGGATGCGTATCCTGTCCCGGATGGATACATATTGCGCAGGGTTATTGAGGTATCTCCCTTCCCAAGAATATTTATCAGCGAAAAACGCACACCACTCAACGTCGAACGCAGATCACGCAGATAGACGCAGATGAACGCAGATTCTGACTGTGGTTTTAGGTTGAAAGTGTAAGCATAATAATCTTATCTGCGCAATCCAGATAATCTGCGGGAATCTGCGTCCCAACGTAGAATAATTTTATCAGCGAAAATCCGCGTCCGATCAATAGCCAAAATATGACAGCGCACCTCCTGCAATCGGCGTACGCACTGCTGCTCGCGCTCGTGCTCCCCGCGTGGGCATTCTCCCGCCTACTCTCTACCAGGTGCCATCATTCGCCATTCGCCTCCTGGGCAATCGGAACACCCGTTGCCATCGGGGCAGTGACCGTCACCTGTTTCTGGCTGAGCCGTATCCTCGGTTTTTCTTTCCAATCTGTTTCTCTTCAAATAACAATCCTTTTCCTCGCTTTATTGCGTGGCTACCCGAGACGCACAACGGACGCCGCCGTGCCTCCGCGGAGAATTTTCCAAAGCAGGCTCCAGGTCATTGCCTTCTGGCTCCTCCTCATTGCCCTTCTCCTCGCGGTGTGGTTTCCCTTCTCCCGCTCAGGCCAGGTCAGGGGAGGAAAGGTCATCATCCCTATCATGGGGGATTGGTCTCTCATATCGGCAGATATCAGCGCAATCGTCGCAACAGGCGTTCCGCCGCAGAATCCCTTCATGGCCTCGATAGGGCTCATCTATTACTATTTCTTTCACCTGTATGCGGCGATCCTCGTGGTCCTATCCGGGAAGGCGCTCGGGATACAGGCCGCGGGAACACTGGCCGCAGTGATCGTGGCGGGCGTGTGCTTCTGCTGCTCATTTGTCCTCCTGAGGGAATGGCTGGGGGATACCGCCTCAGCTCTTTTCGGCGCGTCTCTCGTTTCACTCGTCGGGGGATTTGATTTCGCTCCCTCCCTCTACTATCGCTACATCGAGGGGGCATGGCCTCACAATATCGACCACTGGATGCAGTGGACACGCTTCCGCATCATGGCACCGCTCGCCGTGTACCAGTGGCTCCCCCAGCATGCCATGGGAGTACTGTTTTTTATTCTCATCATCTACCTTACCGCACGCGGATATAAAAGCTGGATGGACCGCTTCCTCGGTATGATCTGCTGGGGCTCGCTCTTTGGCTTTTCATCCTTTGTCGCCATTGGCTGTGTTTTCACTATGGGATTCTATTTCCTAGCGGAAGCCTCTCGGCTGCTCATCAGGAGGGGCAGCCGCGATGAGTGGCATGAGTTCATCCTGCGCGCACTGCGGACGTTGCTTGTCGCGGCTGCAGGCTTCGCCCTGGCGGGACCCATATACCGGGATGCTCTTTTTAAAGGGACTGTTGACTACACCGGGAAGTCATTGATCCGCGGGCTGCGGCTTCCACCGGTCAGCGCGATATATTGGATGCAGAACTATCAGCCGCCCAATTTGTTCGTTCATCTTCTCTGGCTCATCGCGATCGAGGCCATCGAATTCGGGCCGGTGGCGCTCCTGGGCATATGCGGAATACTCCTCTCGAGATCATGGGGAGATACGTCTTCCCGGAGACTCATTCTCTCTGCAACCATCGCGGCTTTCCTCTGGATCAACACCGTCAATATGGGCGGTAACAATGCGGGCGAGTGCAGTTCGAAGTGCATAGGCATCATGCTCTGGTGGCTCCTGGCAATGTGGGCAGCGCTGTTCTTCAGAGAGACATGGCGCAAAAAGGGCCGGTTCGTCTCATCTCTTCTTATCCTCGTTGTGGGGCTTGGCCTCATCTCCTCCCTCATGTCTCTCTTCTTCCTCGCACAGTGGGACTATCTGCCCATTGATGAATACAATGCTTTCCTCTACCTTAGAAACCATACCTCTCTAAAAGCGCTTATCCAGAGGACCCCCTACTGTGACCCTGTTTCACTGGTACATCCGGCCTGGAGCTGGCGCCTCACTCCCTACGCCAACGAGTTTCTCGCGAGGGAGTATCTCGTGAGCGAAAAAAATCGTCCAGTCCATGCGCCGCGAGCTCGACGAGGCGTTCAGAACCCCCGACCCTGCCGTGAGCCATGCAACCTTTAAGAGATACAGGGCCGATTACCTATTTGTAGGAACGTATGAACGCGAAAGGTACAGCGCCGTCATGCTGACAAAGTTCGATCAGAATCCTCCCTTATTTGAGAGAATTTATGCGACGGGGGTTGTTTCTATCCACAGGATTAAATGAGAGTCCCGGATTGCCTCCGCCAATCGTGGTAATATATCACAGGTAGCATTCAAGCATTGGGGGAAAGAAATAGGGAGCGGGATTATACCCCGCATAATCCGACATACCCATGTGGCGAACCGCGTCGGCAAACTCGCCAGGAGTATTTTCGTACTTCCATGAGAGATAGTCCAAGAAACCTGAAACAAAATCCCTCCTGAACTCCTCCGGAATACTCAGCATCATGTTATTACTGATGACTTTTTTGTGATGCATATCTTGGGCGGCAGCCACCTTTTCCCATCCCTTGAACCTCTTCATGTCCTCATATAGTTTGATATGCGCATGAGCCTCCGGGAGTTTGATCTTCTCCCTGTAATCCCCTATAAAAGGCTCGCTCACAAAGGCGCTCATGGCCCCGGCCCCACGAATCACCTCAACTATTTCCCCGCGGCGCAACTGCTCCCCGGACAACTTCACCAGGTCCCGCAACGGCCTGCCCGAATAAATCCATATTCTCCCGAGTCCTCTCCAGAAATAGGCTCTGAAAGACGGGGTAACTGATCTCGTTCTCTTGAGCGTATCTTCGAAATTGCCTACCTCGGGACACACGAGACACGACCATGGCCAATCGCCCAGTGTGACCGACAGTACGCGCGTGTCGAAGGGATCTCCCTTGGCCAGAACCAGGGCGAGGTTTTCGTCCGAATCAAGCCCAAGGTTGAATATCTTGTATTTCAATTTCCATGCGAGCACAGGGTAATACGTTCCCCGCTGGTACCGCCCGAGCCCTGTCCTCTCGCTCGCGAGGAATCTCCACTCACCCGCGACTGAACTAACGAGTACGACCGCCAGCGCGCCCCATGCCACCGTACGCCACGTCCTCCCGCCCTCCATCATCCGCGAGATCGCCAGGGAGGTGATCAGAATGAAGTATGTCGCGAACGCGAGCATCTGGAAATGCTGCATCGGCTTCATCCGGGATATGCCGGTGAAGGCGAGAAAGAGGACGAAGAAGAGCGGCGGCGCAAGGGGCACGGTGCGCCTGTAGAGCTCCGCACGTCGGATGGTGGTTGGTAGCTCCGGCAAGCGCACGACACCGGAGCGCGCGGTGACCAGAAGATAAGAATAAGAAAACACGCACACGGCCCAGTGCGCCCACGGGAACATCCTCGCCTGGAACCCGGGACGAAAATCATTCCAGTAATTCTCGGCAAGAGGCACGCCGATGAAAAACATATCCCTGCATCTTTTCAGACCCGCCATGATCTGGGATGGGTTCAGGATATCCGACGGGATGAGGTTATAACTGCTCCCCACGAGCGGTTCGGGGGGCCCCAGGTACATGTGGAAGAGGTGGTGGTAGATTTTCGGGGAGAAAGCCGCCAAGAAGGTGGTGAGGAAAACGATGCATTCCCCCCCCATGAAGGAACGTGGCCTCAGGAACAGCAGGTAGCAGACGACCACCGCATCTATCACGATGAAATAGGGATGGAGGTAGATGCCGAATCCGCACAGCCCGCCGAGGGCCACGAACGGGAGCAGGGCGCGACCCCTGCCTCCGGGCTCCGATCTGATGCAGAGGAAGAGCGCGACGATGGTGAGGGGGAAGAGTATCTCCATTTGAGGGAAGTGCCCGGTGAGTTCGAGCGTGAAGCGGAGCGAGCCCGGGGGCAGGAAGATGTACAGGAGTGCGAAGACCGCTGCCGCGCGCCTGTCATCGTATACCTTGAGAATACACCACAACCAGACGAGCAGCGTCAGGAGAGACCATACCATTGCAACAAGGTGCATGGTATAATGCGAGTCGCCCATCAAGGCGTAAAAGGGAGCTGCGAAAAGGGCAACGAACATGTGGCCCTGCTGTCGCGGAAGGTAGATGTAGTCCAGGGGCGACATCAGGAGGCCCGCGCTTATATCCTTAGCGAGGCAAGCAAGATAAAGGACCTCGTGGTTTATAACCTCATACAAATAATCTCCTGACAAAATGAGAAGTCGCAATAGTATAAAAATTGCCGCCAGGCATCCCAAAAGAATATATGCGTGCTTCCGGCTCATCGCTTTCAATCGGCCTTCCTGCTCAACACAGGCTGTTTCTCTTGATCTTTACCCGGTATAAAAGGGGGAAACCTTTCACAATATGCCGATTTGGTTAGCAGAAATTCCATGATATAATGAGCAATGCTACCATTCCCGGAAAGATACCGCTATCGCTAAAATGTTGTAAAGCAGCTCTGGGCATTTACCCGGGTATCGATTCTTCACGAAGCACCAGAGGTCAACCTGCTTTTATGAATGGCACAAGCAGTAGCTGGTACGACTACTACCTCGCAGACGATAGAGTGTCCTCTCTGAGGAGGAACGCCATACATTCACGCCTCATAACGCTCGCGAGGGCTCATACTCAACTGGATGGCACGAAAACTGTTCTGGACATCGGCTGCGGAGACGGCCGTTTCCTCGCTAGACTCTCGGATGAAACGGGGTGCAGAACTCACGGCATCGAGCCGGAAGACAGGCTCGTGGCGCTCTGCCGACGACGCGGTGGCTTCACCGTCACGCAGGGTGTTGCGACCGCTCTCCCCTATAGAGCTCACAGTTTCCACATTATATTCATTGACAATGTGCTGCACCATCTGTGCGGGATGAATGATTATACAAGCTGCTTCAAGGAAGCTGCACGTACTCTCCTCCCTGGAGGAATGTTGATCATATGCGAGCCGGCTCGATCGTTCGCCAGGCGCCTGGCCAGAATGGCGGCTTCCCTGCCCCTCCTCGGCAACCTGGGCGTGCTCAGGCATAACATCGAGAAGTATGAGAAGGAAAAAGAGACCTTTGACGAGTGGATCAGGCTCTCTGAATCCGTTATTCGCCTCATCCCATCATTGGGACTTGAAACAGTTCTGCTGCGCAGGACGCCGCTGAAGGTATTCGGTATGTGGAGAAGCAGGCCTTCAAAATGAGCAACGGCAACGCACCTACCAGAGCGATAGTCGAATCAGGGGCGCGAAGAACAAAATCTTGGCGCCGGTCCATATTATACTGAAAGGTTCCCTCCATCCCCGCCCGTGGCCGGAGATGCCGCCGAGCCGGTTGGAATAGGTAATAGGGACCATTGCTATCCTGTATCCCTTGAGATCCGCCCGCACGGCGATTTCCGCCTCATAGATAAAACGATCGTCTTTGAAGGCAATATCCTGGATCGCCTTCCGCGTCCACGCCTTAAACCCGGTGGTGATGTCATGGAATGTCTGATGCCCCAGCAGAGTGATCCACCAGTTGACGAGGTGATTCCCTACAGTTCGAAAGAAACTGAACTTGTAGTTTTCGACCACTGACTCCTCCATGAAGCGGCAACCGAAAGCGAGATCCGCTTTCCCATCAAGAATGGGCCGTACAAGCTTGGGGATTTCCTCTGGCATGAATTGGAGGTCGGCGTCGAGCTGAACCATCACATCGTGAGTGGCATTCTCCACCCCCACCTTGACGGCGTGCCCCTTCCCCCTGTCGTCCTTATTCCGTATGACGTTGATGCGGGTATGATGTCGAGCAATATCCTCGGCAATATCTGCTGTCCTGTCCTTACCCCCGTGTACGACAATGAGTTGAGCATCGGGGACGGCATCCATCGCCCGCCTGAGGCATTGCCCTATATTCTTTTCCTCGTTGTAGCAGGCGACAATAACACTGATGCCCGCCCTGCCAGTCGCTCCCATGTTTTTTGCTTTCATTTGCTATGGCCTGAAAAATATGATCGTGCTCCCCTCATTTTCGTAAGAAAAGCTAACCTCAGGCAGGTTGCCCAAGGCACCGCGGACTTTTTCCTTATTGCAGGGCTCCAGGTAGAGAAGGATGAATCCACCGCCGCCCGCGCCGCAGAGCTTCCCCCCACGTCTCCGACCCTCAGGGCAACCGGAAACGGGAATCTGTCTGCATTATTTATCGCGCTGGAGACCCTGGCCTGAGATGAAATCACGAATTGTTATGTGGGTGGTCGGGAGGCCGAAGCGTTTGTGAACTTTATCAACGTTGATGTTCCATGTCTCCACGGGAAGGCTGTTTTCCTCTACGTGGCCCGTCATCTCCTGTATCTCTCTAAGGGTTACGGTGCCCCGCCCGCTCAGGTTGAAAAACTCCCGTGTGCAGTGTGCGTCGTCCAGCATCTTCAAAGTTATTGCTGCAATCTCCTCGGTGTTGATGAACTGGAACCTCGACGACGGGTTAATCCTCAGGGGGAGGCGGCGCATGATATCAAAGACGGGGCCTTTTGACATGCACGGGCCGACGAGGCCCCCGACGCGAAGGATGATCCAATCCCCGCAGTACTTCATGACCAGTCGCTCGGCACAATATTTGTGGAACCCATAGTTGGACTGAGCACACACATCAACAGGGGCGCTCTCGCTGTTGTTCCCCGGATTGGCGTGATCGGTATATACAGCCACAGAGGAGATGTAGACATATCTGCGAAAGCTGAAATCAAAAAAGCTCCTCATCACACTATCCACCGAGAGCTCGAAATCACGCACGGGATCAGCTTCAGCCAGATACTTTTTCGAGTTGCCGTCGGCATTGATAAGGGTCTCGCATCGGCTACCCTTGCACTGGGCGTAGTTGTCGAGGTCTATACCCTGGTGAGGAATGCCGCGGCCATTGCACACACGGCAGAAGGCAGATCCCAGAAATCCCTGAGCACCGAGAATAATAATCATAGCCGTACGGTCCCGCTCATGTAACTCTTTTCAAACCACTCGATCGTCTCCCAAAGCCCTTCGCGCAGGGGAGTGCGGCACTCATAACCGAGCAGATGCCGCATCCGCGTAGTGTCGAAGATCTTTACCGCCTGACCATCCGGTTTGGACTGATCCCAGATGATCCGCCCGTGGTAATCAAAGAGCTCCGCGACTAATTCCACAAGGGCCTTAATTGACGTCGCTGTGCCGCATGAGATATTGATGATATCAGACCCTTCATACCTCTCCAGCGCGATAATGATCGCTTCAGCGGCGTCCTTGACGTAGACAAAGTCACGGACGGGCGCACCCGTCCCCCAGACCACAACGAGGGCGGCATTTTCGCGCTTTGCTTCATAGAATTTCCTAACGAGGGATGGAATAACATGCGCGTTGTTCAGATTGAAATTCTCATGAGGACCATAGATATTCCCCGGAACGAGGACAATACTGTTAAAACCGTACTGCCTTCTGTACGTCTCCGATTGTACCGTAATTACTTTCTTGGCAATCCCATAGGGAGCAGAGGTTATTTGCGGATAACCGTCCCAAAGCATATCCTCCACGATCGGAGATTGCGCCTTGTCGGGATACGCGCAACCGCACGTGCAGGCCAGATACTTCTCAACATTGGCTCTCCAGGATTCATGCAACAGCATGGTTCCAATCATCAGGTTGTCGTAAAAGAATTCGCCCGGCCGCTGGGTGTTGACGAGGATGCCCCCGACCAGGCCAGCCAGATTAATGACTATCTGAGGTTGAATATCCGAGAGGAGCGCGCGGACAGCCGCCTGTTCCCGGAGGTCACAGGCGTCCCTGTCCACCTTCACGATGTCGGCGGCGCCTTTCTTCTCCAGGCCGGCGATCACGTGGCGCGCCAGGAACCCCTCGGCGCCTGTGACGAGGATTCTCTTTTCTCTCAGGTCAAGCATTATATTCACCCCCCGCCTCACCTCCCCCTTCCGAAGGGGAGGGATTATTAAGATCCGCCCACGCACGATGAGAGGAGGAATCAGCAGTTGTACATATCGGATTGGCCGATCATCGAGCCTATATACCCTGCGCCGCCAGTGAGTAAAATTTTCATCAGTTCTCCCCACTGAGAGCAGAAACGCAACTATCCGTAGAGGGGTTTTTTGAATAAAGAAACCATCACAACCTCAATGAAATTCTTGAAAAGCGGGAATTTTGAGGGCGCTGTCTTGAAGATATTCCATGCCCTTCTCGGGCTAAAATAAAATCTCCTGTATGCATAATACCTTAAATCCGAAAGCCTCTCACTCGGCACCGCGCTCATATTGATGGTAGGGGTATAGACTGTCCCGAACTCGACATCCATATTATAACCCCTCTGCTTCCCCTTTGCAAACATCTCCGTTCCCGGATAAGGAGTCACTATGGCAAAGACTGCCGTGTGAAGACTTGATTTTATGGCGAAACGTATGGTCTGCATGATCTCCTCCTCGGTTTCCGTCGGAAACCCCATCATAAAAAATGCCCCGCATAGAATGCCTTTCCTTACCGTGAGGTCAATGATGTCGCTCGCCATATCTCTTTTTAAGTCCTTCTTCATTACTTTCTGGATTCTCTCGTTCGCGCTCTCGATGCCGTAATTTATCCTGTAAGTTCCGGCGGCTTTGAGTTTCTCGAGGAGCCTGTCGTCGACCCGATCCAGTCTTATTCCGTTCGAAAAGCATATCTTGATATTGAGCCTGTGCGCGATGATACCTTCTCTGAGCCGACGATGAAGCCATAGGAGTTCTTCACCGCCCCCGTGATCAGGGTGAGCGCGTGGGTCTTGAAGCGCGGAACTGAAACGAGGATGTCGCAGTCGAGGACCTCCCTAGAAACGGTAATCTCGTTCACAAGCCGGGATACGAGCTTCACGCAGGTCGGGCTCCATCCGATGTTGACGTAGGCGCCCTGAGACGCCTCCAAGAGACCGGTTGTCCTGAAGCAGCGCTCGTTCTCCGCATATCCCCGTATCCCCGGGTTGTCCCCGACCCACACCACGGCCCCTCTTTTCCTCAGCCCCTTCACTATCGCCGCTATCAGCGAAGCGACGGGTGCGTGGTGACACTCTCCTCGGCTCTCCAGGTGCCGAGGACATTCGGCTTGACGAGCACCCGCGCGCCCTCCCATCGCCTGGGGAATGATCCGAGGATGCCCTCGACCGCCGGTTCCATCCGGTCGTAGCCCGCCCCGCTAGCAGGGGAAGCGCCGGGGGCGCCGCATCGCGCACCTACGAAACCAATAGCATGACCGGATAACTCAAACCCGATTATGTCGCGCCTTCTGATCCATCACCCTGCGCGCTCATTTCCTGTTGACCGCGTATATTCCCATGTGGTGCTGCATCCTGAGCACCGAAGCTATGCCGCAGAGCGCCCGGATCGAATACCTGATACTACCGCTCCTTGCCCAGACCTTGTCGGCGTGCGCGGCAAATATCATATCCAGGGACGACTTTTCCTTGTATATCTTGAAAGGGATGAGACCGCTTTCGCGCAGGATTCCCGTGGCGGTTGCCTGATTGAAATAGTACCGGTGCATCGGTATGAACAGGCCGCGCAGGGGGTAGCTAATCCGGCCGCCGGAACCGAGATATATCAGGCGCGCCATCTTGTGCAAAAAGCTGTTGGCGTTCGGTGTGTAGATGAAAAGCAGCCCGCCGTCGCGAAGAATCCTGTGGACTTTTTGCAGCACGCCCCGGGGATCGTCCAAGTGTTCAATCACCCCCCACATGACCACCGCGTCGAAATAGTCGTCGGGGAATTGCACGTCCTCCGCCTTCCCCTGAACGACATTCAGCCTCAACGCGCTTCGGGCGAAACGTACCGCGTCGGAGGAAACCTCCACGCCGAACTCGTGCCATCCCTTTTTCTTGAGCCTCTGAAGCAGATGCCCCTGCCCGCATCCGAGATCCAGGACGTTGTTGGTTTTCCTGGATTCCTCCATCAAGCGAAGCACCTCATCCGGAACGGGCGCGGAAACCCCCTCGAATTTGGCGGAGACGTCCTTCACCACGCTCTTCCAGAAGACTTCGTGCACCTCGACGCTGTCCCGCGCATTTGAAATAAACACCACGCCGCACTTTTCGCACCGCCGCACGTGGAGGAGCCGTTCCCTCTTTTCATCGGCCCCGCCGTACTCGTCTCTCAGTGCGTAGAGCGGCGAGATCGCGGCGGATCTGCACAGGTTGCAGCGGGTGGGCGCGGCGGGGCCATGAACCGTGTCATTCATCATCGTCTCCATGGTCGAGCCCGGCGGTGAAGGGCTTTCAACACGCAAGCCGCGCGACGGGGGGAACCCCTTCCGGGACGACGACCGGCCCTATGACATCGATGAAGGAGCCCGCATTCCCGGGAGTGGAGGCGCCGGCCGGGAGAATCTCAATGAATTTCCCCTCCGCACAGGCGGGAAGCGGCAGGCGCACCGCCTCGAACGCGGCTTCGTAATGCAGCAGTTGCTTGAACACGCATTCGCCGTTTCCGGAGCAAAGCCGGACCTCAACCGGCGAGATCGACCTTACGAACAGCAGCGCGGCGCTCGCCCCCTTTCCGGCAGATGGCCGCACAAAAGCGCGCCAGGCCCCCGCGGCAAGCCTCATGACGGGGACATCCGAAACGAAAGAAGGCCCGATCGCCGCCGGGGCCGCGAGAGATCTGTTTTCCGATTCCCACGCGCCGCGTTCTCCGGGGCGTTCCCTGAGGTATGCGTTCAGTTGCGCGAGATCCATCAGCGTTCCGCGGGGGAGGTCGAGAAAGGTGCGGCTTTTGGCAATAAGATCGAGGGGCGGAAACCCCGCCAGGCGTTTGAAGATCGCGGGATCGGTCACCAGTTTGCCGTCCTCGTAGGCGCGCAGATAGGCGACGGGCACTATCCCCTGATAGACCGCGTCCGGAATGTGGTCGTCCCACACACGCTGGTTCAATCTGACGACGTTGATGCGGGACACTTCTTCCTGGGGATAGGACACATACACGGGCTTCCTGACGGCGGTATTCCCGAGGACGGCCTCCAGGGCGAGAATCTTCTTCATCTCCTTCCGCGTGGGCTCGTCGAAGCCGTGCCCGACGACGAATCTATTAATGATGCTATCCGCTCCCGACATGTTGCACAAGCCCCAGAGAACCGCAATCGCTACCGTCACCGGGAAGAATGCCCGGCCCGCGCGGCGGCGGGAGGCATGGCTGACCATGACCCCAGCGATCACCATGCCGAACGCCACGGGAGGCGTGAAATAATAGATCTCGATCGACCATTCCACTATGGAGCCGAAGAACACCGTCATCAGAACGCAGTACGCCAGGAAACATGCCGTCAATTCCCAGTCCTTTCGTGATGCGCCGGCGACGAGCATCACCCCCGCGGCGGCGTAGCTCAACGCCAGCAGCGTCCTCACGCCGGCGCCGTGCGTCCACCATGAACCAGCGTTGTTCAGGAACACATTGAGCACCATGATCAAAATGAACTCCTGCACGCAATCGAGGGGGGTAGTCATGGTATGGCGCGCGATCCCGAGGGCCTTCAGGATATAATGATAATCATTCCCCACCGCATACAGCACCGCAAAATAGGCGCATACCGCAAGAGCAATGCCCGCCAGCAGGTATTTCGCGATGCCGAACCATCGCCTCACGTCCCCGCGGCACAACATAAAGATCAACAAAAGGCACATTGCGGCGAACAACTGATAGTACTCATCCGTGAGACAGCCGCAGAACGAAATGAGCAAGAGCCCGAAGCCCCTCCGCCGGGAAGGGACAGCCCCCTCTTTCGACGCGCGCATCGTCAGCATCAGGGTCCCCACCATGAGGCATGACGCCAGCGCCTTTGCATTTCTCAGGACGAATCGGCTGTCGAGCAAAGCCTGGCTGGAGATAAGAAAGGCGGACGCCGCCGTTATGGCCGCGGGAGCGTCCCGGGATATCTCGCCCACGCACAGCCCGATAAGCAGCGCGGCCAGGACATAGAGAATGATGACCGGGTAGTCGACGAAGGTTACGCCGTAGATGGGCTGGAGAAATACCCTGAGCTTGTAGGCCAGATAATCGTACAGGTAGGAAAAGAACCTGGCCCTTCCTACCATGTCGATCGGAGAGGATGCGATAATTCTCATGATATCCTTTATCCGCGGAGATGATACGAGCCGTATATCGTATCTCTCGGCCTGATTGTAGTAGTACTGGCGCGTGATCTGCTCGGGATGAATAGCGAGGATTGGGGACGCCCGGAGATAATACGCGAAGAGAAAGACGCTGTAGCATGCAAAGAGGATGGATAGCAAGAGCGTAAAGTGAGTGAATTTGATTCGGGGAGGATCTTTACCTTCAGGGGATTTACATTGTTCGTGGGCCATAGTGGATTTCCCCTTCAGACTATACCCCTTTTTCTTCCGTATGCCTGAAGAGCTCCTGTGCCAGGCTCCGCAGGAAGATCCTCAGAGACGTCAGGAACCCCGTCTCCGTCACATAGATTTTCCGCCGCAGCACGCGCATCTTCACGAGGAAATACACGAAGGTGAAGAACCGGTTGTGCCGCCAGTGGATCAGGTGCTCGACGATGAGATTCCTGAGACGGGGAAACACGACTGCCACCGCCCCCAGCACCGCCAGATTCATCTGGGCGTTTTTTTGTCGCTCCGTAAAGCAGTTGAGCGGCGACCGGTACATATACGAAGAGTGCATCTCCTCATAGTCCGGTGTGTACATCCCCATCCCGACGACGCGGTCTCCGAGCTCCGTCCCCGGGTAGGGGAAGAAGATCGGGAACTCCGCCCAGGTCGCCCCCGCCCTTATCGAAAGATCCACCGATTCTATATCATTGGCAATGGTGGACTCCGGCAGTCCGACGATGCAGTTAGTGAAGGTGTGGATGCCGTATTTACCGCACAGCAGGTAGGCATTGATTATCTGGTCGTCCGTCATGTCACGCCCCAGGACTCCTTTTCTGATCTCGGGGTTGCCCGCTTCTATGGACATGCTGATAGTCTTACATCCCGCGTGTTTGAAAAGCTTCACCATCTCCTCTGTCAGGAGGTCCGCGCGGGTGAGAATGAAAAATGGAGTGCCTACCTTCTCACCGTACTTTCTCGAAAATTCCTCCAGCCACTCGTCTGCGCGATAGCAGAAGATATCATCATAGAACTTCACGCAGGAGAGGGGCCATTGATTCTTTACCCTCAGGATATCCTCAACCACATAGCTGACCGAATGTCTCCGGAGCACCTTCCCCTTTCCCTGGTAGAGCCTCCGCCAGCCCGCATTGAAGCAATACGTACAGTTATAGGGGCACCCCCGGCCGACCATGAAGCTCTTGAGTGGATACCTGCCCATCATACGCTGATCGTAGAAGAGCGGATAATCGGGAAACGGCAGGGAATCGAGATCCTCCACGAGGTCGCGAGGCGAAACAGGGGATCCGTTCTTCTTTGTGACAATGTTCTGGATGCCCTCAACGGATCTCCCTTCGGAAAGCGCTCCCAGGATGTCCCGGAATGCCCCCTCCCCTTCCCCCACGCAGATCGCATCCAGTGTGGAATCCCTGATGAACCCAGGGAAAAAGGTCGGGTGAGGCCCCCCCATGATCGTGAACACATGTGGGAAACGCTTCTTTATCTCTTTGTTCAGTCTGAGGTAGTGCTTGGCCTCGCCCGTGGAGGAGCTGTATGCAACGATATCCGGCCTGAGCGCTTCAACGCACAACAGCGGATCTTCCTCCCGTGTATCGCAGAGGAAAGTCTCATGCCCGTCTTCCCTTGCAATTGCCGAGACAACCATCGGCCCGAGAGGGGCGACAAAGCTCTCAATCTTACAAACAAATAGAACTTTCATCAGGGGCGGTTTGCGGGATAGGGTATCAAAATGGACCGCGGAATTGATTCTCCACACTATCCTCAATGCCACTCCCGTGCCCTTCCCTTACGAGGACATCCAGGCTCTTACCCCACACAACCTCTTTCACCGCCAGGGCGATGTCTCTCGGGCTCGGATAGGCCAATTTCTCGAGGGCGCAGCTCGTCGGGAGAGGGACATCTTTCATGCAGACCCGCTTTATCGGCGCCTTGAGGTCCCTGAAACAACGGTCAGAGGCCAGCGCTGCGATCTCTGCGGCGACTCCGCAGGTAGTCCAGCCCGTGTCGGCCACCATAAGCCGGCCGGTTTTCCTCACCGAATTGTAGATGGCGTCGCGGTCGAGGGGGGAAATGGAACGCAGGTCTATGACCTCTGCCTCTATCCCATCCTTGCGGAGGGCTTCGGCTGCCCTGAGCGACTCGCAGACCATATACGAGGTCGCCACGATGGTGACATCCCTCCCCCGCCTCCTGACCGTTGCCTCACCAATGGGAACAATATAGGGTTCCTCGGGCACTGCCCCCCTCTGGTCGAACAGCCAGCGGTGCTCGACGCACAGGGTCGGTGAATCATCTCTTATGCAGGCCATGAGAAGCCCCTTCGCGTCGTATGGTGTGGCAGGCATAACCACCTTCAATCCCGGCACGTGCGCGAAGAACGCCTGGAGGCTCTGGGAATGCTGCGCCCCCTGACCCCAGCCCCTGCCGATGATAGCGCATATGGTGATCGGAACCTTGAGCCTCCCGCCGGAGATGTAGCACCACTTGGCTGCGTGGTTCACGATCTGGTCCATGGAGTAAAGGATGAAATCGAACCTGGCATGGACGAGGACGGGCCTCATCCCAACGAGCGCCGACCCTGTACAGACACCGGTCATCGCATTCTCAGAGATGGGAACATCGAAAACCCGCTCGCGTCCAAACTCTCTGTGGAGATTCAACGTGGTGCCTAAGACGCCCTTCGGGTCATCCACGCAGAGGCCCATGATGTAAACGGAGGGATCCATGGCCAGGGACTGGGCAAGTGCCTCACGGATGGCCTCGCGGTAAGTGATCTTCCTTCCTCTTTCTTTATTCACGCGCGCTCGCCTCAGAAAATATCTTTCATCAACTCATCCTCCGGCGGATACGGGCTTCCCTTCGCAAACCTCACCGCCTCCTCGATCTCCCTGTCTATTGAGGATGATATATCCTTTATCTGCTGCTGAGATAAAACCCCCTTCCGCAGCAGTACCTTCTCAAACAGCTTCACCGGGCACCGCCTCTTCCATCTCTCGATCTCTTCCCTCGGCCTGTAGCCCAGGTCGCTGTCGTCACAGGGTCCGACGTGCTCGAGCCAGCGGTATGTCCTGCATTCGATGAGGGTTGGACCGCCCCCGCGCCTGGCACACTCCACGGCCTGCCGGCACGCCCGGTAGACTTGGAGGACATCATTGCCGTCCGTCCGATAGCCGATGATACCGAAAATCTCACCCCGCCGGAAGATGTTGTCCTTGGCCTGGCGCGCCGATATGTGCGAGTGCGTTGCGTAGAGGTTGTTCTCGCATATGAAAACGACGGGGAGCCGCCTTAGCGCAGCGAAGTTCAAGCTCTCCTGGAAGACCCCTTCCTCAACACCACCGTCCCCGAAAATTGCTGCGGCAATCTTCTTCTCATGCCTCATTGAAAATGCGAGGGCAGCACCCACGGCAATAGGCAGCGTGCCCCCGACAATCGCCGACGTTCCCAGGAGACCGACCTCCGGAGCCATGAGGTGCTGGGAGCCCGCTTTGCCCTTGCAGCAACCGGTCACCTTCCCATACATCTCCGCGACGAGCCCATTGAGATCTCCTCCCTTTGCAATGTACGGGGCGTGGCTCCTGTGTGAGCAGAAGAGGACATCATCATTGCGGAGGCAGGTACAGACCCCCGCGGATACTGCCTCCTGCCCGATGTGGAAGTGTGTCGGGCACCGTATCTCCTGCTCATGGTAGAGCTCGACGAGCCGCTCCTCCACTCTGCGGATCCGCAGCATCGCAATGTAGAGCGCGCGCAGGGTTTTTGGGGAGATCCCCTTCCCCTGTGCAACGAGATGAGACGCTCCCCTCTTTCGATGACTGATATCCTTCACCGCATTTCTCATTTCAGCTTTATGGCCCGCATGGTCTTGACGTTATAGTATCTGATGTCATTCATCGGGTCGGCTATTTTTCCCTCACGGAAAGCGGCAACCATATATTCACGCCCCGGTCCGGGCGCATCCGGGGAGAGTAGCCGCAGACCGTGGCCGGTCGGATGACAACAATCGCTGCTTGCCCCTTGCTCAAAATGAAGCGATCCCTCTCCTCCCATTTCGTGTTCTTTGGATCAACACGCAGGACCCCGCCATAATAGAGAGCGACCGGAATCTCCGCGCATGAAAAGGAGCTCGCAATGTGGCCTGCGCCCGCCGCTACGGTCATTTCCAGGACTTTGTTTCTGAGCCAGTGTGCCTTCTTGTTAAGCTCGCGCAATCGATCAGTCATACACTCGTTCCTTTACATACCCTATATCATCACCATCGCCGAGTTTTGTCAACCTAAAATCCGGACGAAAAACATCATTACGTATCTGCCCCCTTACGTCACTACGCGCTTTCTCACATGCGGCCGCATTGGGCTCAACACCGCAGAATTCCTTAACCTGATCAGGCTCATCCCCTCGGATGACGAGTCTTTCCCTGGGGTATCCGGCGAAGAGAACCCCGATTATATCTCATCTGCGATCAGCCAGGGATACCACATACCCCTCTTCTTTTGCTCCCTGAGGCTATTGGAAAATATATTTTCCCTCGCCTCACTGGACCGCCTCTCAGCTCTCCTCTTTTGCGCAGTTGTCGCCAACTCAGTCTCCCTTATTTTATTGTCCATCCTCATTTTCCGCCTCAGCCGAAGCACCCTGTGCGTTCTGACGGGCATCGCCCTTTTTGCGGCATCACCATGGCCGGCAAACTACTTATTCAACGCACGCTCCAATAATAATCAGCCGTGATCGCGCCTAAAATTTGCTTACCTGCTTTTTTGCAATCTATATATAATAAACATCAAAGATCGCCACGCTATTTGGGTTTATCGAAACATAGGTACAAAACTATGCTGAATGAAAGAAACTTTCCAATTATTCTGACAACCATATTTCTTATTGCCGGATTCATTCTTCTTATGCACCACGAAATGTGGCGGGATGAACTGGGAGAATGGGCATACGCAGCAGCTTCACCTTCTCTTTCTTCCCTTATTAGAAACTTCCCCTATCCTCATACAATGCTGTGGCAGATCCTTGTCTATTTCCTAACGCGACTCACCTCTAACCCTGTTTCGATGCAGCTTTTTCACTTGGTGATCGCCGGATGTATAATATTTCTCTTTGCCAGGTTCTCACCATTCACAAAAGGCCAAAAAGTATTTTTTATTTTTGGCTATTTCCCATTTTTTGAATATATGGTTATTTGCAGACCATACTCACTGGCCGTCTTATTTGCATTCTCCTTTTGTTCTATTTTCCCTCTCCGATTCAAGAAATTTATTCTAACTGGTTGTATACTTTTCCTCCTTGCTAATTCTAACCCCTTTGGCCTTGCAATTTCCTTATCAATAGGAGTATCACTGCTAATAAATCGAATTTTGTGCCACAGATCTGATCGCGACTGCCCCTATATCCCGGCGTATAAGTTAATAATTGGTTTCCTATTGATTGGAGCAGGATGTACTCTTTCATATCTGCAGCAGTCCAGAGGCGAGTTTGTTCCAACTTTCTCAAGACTATCTCTTTATGGAGCGACGCATGTATCAGGATGCCTCTACACGGGTTTTTTCCCTCTATTTAAAACCGTTCGCTGTTTTTGGCATACAAACATATTGTATGACTCAATACATCCGCAATTAGAGCCTACATTCATGATAATCAGGACACTCATTGCTTCGCTTCTTATTCTCTATAGCTTCTTCCTGTTATTAAACAAAAGAGAGGCACTTTTAATATATTTACTTTCTACTCTTGTTCTTCTCGGCTCTTTTTCTACCTATCTCAGCAGAGACTACAGACATAGCGGTTTCTTTTTTATAATTTTCATTTCTTCTTTATGGATTGCAGCGTCATGCCCTGAGGGCATTATTCGCTCCAAAGTCCTCTTTAGGCTCAACGAGCTAGCAATAAGATTAAGGAATAAAGTGTTATACGCGTTATTGATCCTGCATTTCCTCCTCGGTGCTATTGCAGCAATAACGGATCTGCTCTTTCCCTTTTCATGCGCCAAGGAGGCAGCAAACTATATCAGGAAATCGAACATGCAGAATTGGCCTATGGCTGCGTATCCTCACTATGCAACCTGCTCCTTGTCAGCTTATCTCCATAAATCTGATATCAAGTTTATCCCGAGTGAATATTATTATCAAGACTTTCTCCTACCACTTAAGGGGCTAACATTGGAGAAATGTTTATATTATTTTTGGATTTTGCAGAACTTGTATCCTGCGAAGTTTAACAAAATGCTTTTCGTAACTAATACACCTCTTCCACCCTCCGTCATTGAAGGATATGGACTGAATGAAATTGCAAATTTCACGGGCTCAATATGCGGGGATGAAGATGTTTATTTTTATGCATTCAAAACTATTGACAAACGATAAACAAATTGGAAGCATATAGTCCACACCGCAGCCTGAAATGCAAGCCGACTTGGGGGAGGTCGTGTCGGATTAAGGCACATATAGATAAATAACCGCTTCATACCTCTAGAAGACGATATCTTTCAGGCGGATAATACCATAACCAGACCTGCCCTGGCATTGTGCAGTGAAAGTATAGTGTATTGCATTTCTATTCCACATGAAGATCAGAGCCAAATCTTTATTGAGACTGGCATATGTATTTTTACTGATTGCATCATTCGCCTACGCCCTCTCATTCTTCGTCGCAGCATTGATCCGTATGAACTACCCCTATGACCTGGAATGGCTCGAGGGTGGCATCGCATGTGGTGTTCTGCGTCTCCTTGAAGGGAAGCCTCTCTATGCAGCACCACGCAGTGAATATTTCTCTCTTAACTATCCCCCACTGTACTATCTTGTCGTGTGGGCCTTTTCAAAAATATGCGGCCTTCACTACTGGGTGGGACGGCTCGTCTCTATCCTCGCCGCAATCTGTACCGGTCTTCTCCTCTGGAGACTAACCTCCCGCTACAACAAGCTCAACGCCATTGCGTTGATCGTCCCCGGATTGTATTACGCAAGTTTCCACTATACGGGGGATTTCTACGACCTCTTCCGCATCGACTCGCTCGCCTACGCTTTTGCGCTGGGAGCTTTTTATGTAGCTTGGTCGTGGCCTCCCCTTCCCTCTGCACTGTTCAGTGCTTTCTTCCTATGCGCGGCCATCTTCACCAAGCAAGCCATAACACCTTTTATTCCCTTCGCGCTATTGTTTATCCTGCCAAAGGGCAAACGCGCAGCGCTAACCTTTAGCCTCTCAAGCCTTATCATAATCACCGTAGGAGTTGCGTGGCTATCATCTGCGTCTGGAGATTGGTTTTACGAGTTGTGCATCAGGAAGAGTTCCGGCATCGGTTACAACCTTGCCCCAGTCAGCCGCTATGTTCTACGAGACCTGATTTTTAAGACACCCCTCATCCCTCTTGGCGCAGGCTGCTGGTGTATCTGGTCCATACTATCCCGTCGCGACAGAGGGTTTCATAAAGCGCATTGCTCACTGTGGAGCCTACCTTTCGTTGGTGGCCTTCTCACGTTCATACTCACACGAAGCGGTTACGTCGGCTGGGTGAACGACTCTATCCCCATGGTCATTTTTGGGTTTGCGTTTGTCGGCATCTTCTGGAGCAGCGTGCATACGTACCACGGGCGCTGCGCCCGCGTGATAGAGTGGTTATTATGTCTTTCGGCAGGTTTGCAATTTTTGCTCTTTATGTATTCTCCTCTACAGCAGATTCCCACCACTGCGGACCGGAAGGCTGGGGATCGACTTATGGCCACACTCAGGAAATATCGCGGCGATATACTCATGATCTACCATCCCTTTTACCCTGTCCTCATAGGGAAGAGGCCGAGTTTTCACGCGGATGAACTATTTTTATACTACGTCCAGGGTGGCGGTAATCCCGAGGCAGCCGACTTGCCTCTTGACTTGCTGGCGAGGATCGAAGAAAAATATTACTCAGCCATTGTCCTGGACTATGATCGAGGGGAGAAAAATCAGGTTACTGGTACTGAGCTCGTAGAGATCAAAAAGCTGGGGCGGCTCATAGACGAGCACTATTACTTGGCGGAGCGGTTGTTCGACAAGGATGACCCGTCCTTCTGGCCGCGGACAGGATGGAAGGTCAGGCCTGATTTTCTCTATCTGCCAAGATGACCCGCACTGTCGCTGACTCATGGTTGGAAGGCTATGTTGCGTACGCGTACGATATCGGCTCATTTCTATCAACTAAGGTAATTTGTTGTCTGCGCGAGCGGGGAGAGATATAATCCGGAATCATAGGCATAAGCTGCCTCGAAAACGGTTTGAACACCGATCTCATCTGAGGGGCATCTCTAAAACTCTATGCAATTATCTCCACGAATCAAATATTGGCTCAAAAAAAATAACTATCTCTATGCACACTTGCTTTTACAGTTAGTGTTATCTGTCTTTGCGTGCATTGTGCTTTCCGGCCCCCTCTATTCTTCAAAACTTCTATGCAACGATACGATGGGTCACTACCATAATTTCCATAACACCCTCTATGCGCTTAACCATTTTCAAGAATTTGTACGATGGAATCCAAATCATAATATGGGATTCCCAATGTATTACTTCTCAACCCTAAGGGTCAACAATTTCAACCCGGCATACCTCGTCATCGCATACCTCATGTGGGCAGTTGGACTCCTTGGAATAGGTGTTTCAACGATTTACCCTATATATGTGCTCTACTTTGGCCTTATAAGCCCTTTGCTATTCTCATTCAGTATATATTTTCTGGCGCGCCAGATTCTCACTCATCCCAAAGCCCTCCTCTTTGTCGTTATCACATCATCCTTTTCCCCTCCTACACTTCTTATCCTTACAGATATCGGGGTCACAGAAAATGCTACCTATGGCATATTTTTCGCTGCGGCATATCTGCACTTCTTAAATCATCCTTCCAAGAGGTCACTTTTATTACTCGCACTCACAATTGCCATAATGGCCAATACACTTTGCCTCCCATCGTTAGTGTGGAACATTTTCTTTGTCCCACTTTTTATCATTACCATTTACATGATCCGCGATAATTCCAACCTTCTGGCGTGTAAAATATGCCTGAAAGGCATCCCGTTAACAATCTGGGTTTTGGTCGGTCTCGCCATCGCATTACCGCTCTCAACGTTTATTGCAACTTATATTCAAGGGGTAGGCTCTATAGAGACAAAAATGGCTGGGGGCACTTACAACCTTGCCGATTTAAAGTCTGGAAATCCCCTTGAACTATTATTATAATCGCTTTGCTATGGGCGCATTCTCAGTTTGCAACGCGGCAACGGCCACCGATAGACTAAAGCATGATAGGGTGCTCATTTGAAAGCACGCAATGAACTCACGTAAAGATGGCTTTGAGATTTCATCCCGCCGCGTAGTTGCTCTTCTCGCGCTCCTTATCGTTTTCCATGCCGTGTGCAACTACATCTACCTCTCCAAATGCGTATGTTTATTCCATAGAGACTCATCGCAACATATGCGCATCACCCTGCTATTTCACGATCGATTGCTGCATATTGCCAACACTAATGCCTCGATAGGAGCGAAAGCAGGGATGATCTGGAAACTCATCAATGATTGGAATATAACCTTCCGTGTCTATCCCAATTTCTACCATCTCATCCCCGCCGTATATACCATATGGACAGGCTTTGCCCCATTGCGTGTGGTGCTGAGCAACGTTCTCTACTTCGCTATTCTCATATGGTCTATCTACAGGATAGGAACCGCGTGTCAATCGCGACTGACGGGACTCCTGGCAGCAACGCTTGTTTCCTTTTTCCCTGAGATATACGGGGTATCAACAAAATGGACACCGGATTTCCCATGTATATCATTTGTCGCCCTTTCTCTATGCTTTTTATTCCAATGCGATTTCTTTAGATCAAGGAAATACTCTCTCCTATTCGGACTCTGCGCCGGCTTGGGAATGCTCTTTAAGTTTCAAGCTGTTATATTTATCATTGGCCCAAGTGCATATGTCATGGGAAAAACTCTCTGGGAGATGGTATCAGATGAGCCGGAAACCAAATCTAAAAGAGGAGGGGTTGCAGTTAATATCTGCTCGTCCCTGTTTTTATGGATCGTTCTCGCCGGTATTTTCGCTTTTCCAAATTTCTCCGCGCTGCTGGAACTCAGTCACCGCGAGCTCATGCCCTTCGATATTCGCTCCAGGTGGTATCACCCCTGGTATACCTTAGCCGGCCTGACCTTCTATCCCCTTTTCCTTATCTTTGCTGTTTCAGTACCAGTATTTTTTGCTATGGTGCTTCTTTTTATCCCCTTCTTAAGGTCGGGGTTCAAATTCAAAACCATCCTGGCCCTATGGTTCCTTGTTCCATATATCTACCTCACCTATAATCCTATAAAAGTCATACTCCATTTTTCACCGGCCCTCCCTATCGTCGCTCTGGTTATTGCATCAGGGTGTAGCACTATTTCTAAACGATGGCTCCGGCGAACTGTACCGACCGTACTGATCTCACTATCACTCTCACTATATTTTCACCATGCATTCGGCATGCAGTGGGTTCCGGAAATCCATATCAAACCACCGATTCAGCCCCCTGATGACGGCTGCGAGAGCTGGCTGACTTCCCACCCACCATTCAACTACAACTTCGATGAGTGCTCTAAGTGGCTTATTTCCAAACTTGGAGATGCCGGTTATGATCCAAGCTATTCTCATCTTATCTTCATCGAGGAGAGTTTGGATAAACACCGGTTGATAACAGACGACTTGATCGCTTTTTATACCACCCTCCTCAACAGAAATATCCACTTTGCATTCAGCGCCATAGATTATGAGCTATTCATGAGATGGTTACAGAGTTCGGATTTTATCATCATCACAACTTACAACCGCATGCATTTCGACAGTATAAAGGGGGCGCAGGATATATATTCGAAAGAATGGAATGTCAAACGCGCCAATGAGATTATAGGCTCGCATGCAAAACTAATAGAAATGATACATCGCCTGTCTGCCTACACGATAGTTGGAGAAACGACAATCCAGCCATTCAATATGAACATGTTTCTCCTCAAAAAGCCTCCGCACAAGTTAGAGGGGGAACTCACCATAGACGCAACTGACTTCCACAGGGGAAATGTATGGGTGCATTTCCCCGAGATTGGCAACGACAAGGGGCTTGAACCAACGCTCACAGGTCATCAAGGGGACATCAAATTCCCTGATGACCGTTACCTTGGAAAACACGACGAAGAGTCGAGATTCGCAGAATATGATCTGGCTATGCCGTCGGAGGGACGCTGGTCTATTCAATTTGAATACGCCTGTCCTCTCGATAGCGAACTGAATCTCGCAATAATAAACGGTGGGGAACCTCACAAAATCTTATTTCCTGCCACAGGATCATTCTCTACAAAATCTCGAAGATGGACCGTGCACGCCGCCATTAATATCCCTCGCGGCCGCAGCACACTTAAGATCTGGTCATCAACTCCCTGGCCAAGGCTATCCTCAATCAAGTTCTTACCAGAACAAACTGGTCTTCCATGAATACCCTAGATTATTGGTCAAAAGATCTCACTGTAAAAATCTTTTTCGGCTGGTCGGTTTAAAAAAATAATCACGTACATTCCCCAAGGCAAGCCTCGTGAGTGAAAATCCTCCCCTCCATATCTTCAATAAATTCCCCGGCGCAGAGATACACATTTTCAAGTAAGCGAAGATAATCGGGGACCTCAGATAAAATCTGAGATACGCCTTTCTCTGACATTTAGAGATTGTCTCGGCGGTGAGATTGTACGGAATAAAACATATTTTAAGCATGTTCAGTTTCCCCCAATTTTTATCAAAGCGTCCAAATTGCACAGCGGTACGATAGTCTTTACTGCCAGGGAACGGGGTGTAGTTTGTAATTTGAAAATCATCAAGCGGGAGGCTCAGGGCGAAATCAATGGTTTCCTTTATAGTCGCTACTGTCTCCCCGGGATTTCCGATCATGAAAAAACCTCTGCTTCGGATTCCTGCCTGCTTAGTGTAATTTATCGCCTGGCGTATTTCATTGATATGTATATCTTTCCCGAGGCGATCGAGTATTTCTTGATTGCCGCTCTCTATCCCAAAGCCTATCTGCCAACAGCCTGCCCTCTTTGCGATGCATAGGAGATCAGGATCAACGCTTCTCACATGTGCAAAAGACGACCATCCCAGGTCAGGGCTCTCTCGTATCATGATCTCGAAAATCTCCAGGGCTCTCCTCCTGTTCAGAAAAAAGTTGTCGTCAAAGAAGCATATATCTCTTATGGCATACCATGAGCACAGATTGCGAAGCATCTCTGCGACGTATGGCGGGGAGTGGAAGCGAATATGATTCCCGAATACCGAGCGATCGCAAAAAGTGCAGCGGAAAGGTCAACCCCTCGAACTTATAAGATTCGCCGATGGCAAAAGGCAGTAACTGTACGCGGCAGGCCTATAGGCTGCGGGGAAATTAGGAATAAGCTCCCATGCGGGGATAGCCAGCGTATCGATATCCTCAATGAGGGGACGCGATTCGGAACAATAAATTCTTCCGCCCTTCCTGTATACGAGGCCGCGTATCTTCTCTATATCTCCCTCACTATGAATAAGGTATCGAGCTAATTCCACAATAGTATTCTCCCCCTCGCCGATTACGCCGAAATCTATGGACGAACACCTGGTCAGAGTCTCCTCCGGCAGTGCGGTCACATGAGCGCCGCCGATTACTATGCGTATATTGCGGTCGATATCTTTGATGCGGGAGGCCAGTTGAGATGCGCTGGCGGCAAGTATTGTCGGGGAGGTTATTCCAACTATTTTCGGCTTCGATGCCTTAACGAAATCTGAGATGCCCTGCAATGACATCCGGAGCGCCCCTGACTCCAGTATGGCAGGTCGGAAACCCGAGGCTTTGAGTTTTGCAGCCATCTAAGCCAATCCTAGGGAAGGCATGGTATTGCCCGCGGACGAGAGCTCACCGTATAATCCCTTCATTGTGTGTGGGGGTGTCATAAGAAGGACGTCTGCAGGATAAGTTTCAATTGAATTGATTGGATTCCGTTTATTCTTCATACAATAAAAATTATACTCGATCGAGTTATTGTGTATATAATATCACTAATGCAAATGCGTTCCAAGTTTTCGTACGGTCTGTTTATAGTGCTTGCCTATGGACTTATTCAATTCCTTATCCTTCTCCATATGGATTACACCTTTATGGACCACGAGGAGATGTACTCGGGTACCATCGCTCGGGAAATACTGCACGGCAATTCCCTGCCACTCTTCCAGATGCAATACGCAAGCTTTACAGGAGGGAGTTTGGTTACAGGACTTCTCGCAGCGCCTGCATTCTGGCTATTTGGCGAATCTTATTTTTCTCTGAAGCTCGTGCCTCTCCTCCTCTCTCTCGTCAATATCGCCATCTGGTACCTTTTCCTCTATGAATTTTACAGCCCGATGGCGGCGATTATAGCGTGTGTACTGTTCATACTATCTCCACCAGGCTATTCGTACACATGCCTCTACGCGACCGGTGATTCATGGGAGGCCGGCCTCCTTACGATAGCTATTCTCTACCTTCTTTTCAAAGTGATGACACAGGAGCGGGCAACTCCTTCCATACGCAATTTCAGTCTATATCTCCTCGCCTATCTGTGTGGATTTGGACTTTATCTCTCGCTGAAATTTGTTTTGGGATTTATTCTGCTGGCGTTGCTCTGGGTCTGGGGTATCGCAGCAAAGCGGAAGATTGTTCTTCACAAGTCCAGTCTTGGTTGTGTCCTATTTTTTATCCTGGGACTAATGCCCTGGCTCTATTACAACATATCCACTGGCGTATCTTCGCTGAGCGCAATCTGTTCCAGACTTCATAGCTCACCAGGCCCCATCGATCTATTCGAACAATTCAGGCAATACATCATCCACCACATCCCGGGATCGCTTCTTCTGGACGGTGTGGCCAATTGGAATGTGGGATGTTACTCCTGGCTCTATTTTGGCGGTTACTGCTTCGCGTATGGAGTACTGCTCTGGACCGCGATCAGAAAATCATATTACCACGCAGTACGTCAGGAACACGATGCCGCCGCACCGATTGCAAACACATGGGTAATACGCACCATGCTCATCTACCCAATAGCATTCATTGCATTTTTTAGTACATTTGGAGATCCCGTTGAGTGGCTTGCAGACCGCCATCTATTTGGATCGTACCGCTATGCAGCCGGGCAATTCATCCCCTTCATGATTGCGACCATTGCTATTTTTCTCTCAGACGTACTGCCCAGAGGGGGTAAACTGACTCGCGCCATGGCTGGTCTCTTGCTTCTCCTGATTATTCCCCACCTGATAATCTCAAAACTAAATTTCATATTAAGGCCGTCGGCTGGCGATATCATCAGCATGCCGGGATACAATTATCATATCTTAGGATGGAAAATGGCTGAATGGTATCCGCCACGCGATGCCGTCCAACGCATCCAAGGAGGATTCGACGATCAGGTGCGGGGAGAATTGCTCGTGGGCTTTTTTGATAGACTTATGAGAACTATCTACTGGCCCTCGCAAGAAGAACTGAAAGCAACGTCAGAAGATACCCTGCGCCGAAACCTTCACGAGGCGCAGCGCACAATTTTACTCCGCGTGCAGGGCATGCCTGAGGAATACCGGGCGGTGCTCTATTCGCGATTTGCGGATTATGAATGCGTATTAAAAGGTCAGAAAAAATACTCGATTCTTAATCCTTACCTCCCGGAGACATGGAACGAAAATCATCAACCACACGATTTACTCAAGCGCCCTCCCCCGGTAGCCTCTTGACGGAACGCTAGTACTTGTGTGCAATCCTGAACACGACGATACTGTTGTCTTCGAACACTGGCAGCCCGAAATGTCTTTTATAAATGTAGCTGAGACTCAGCACCGGCTGGTATGCCATAAGCATACCCTCGCCAGAACCGTACGCATCTTTATACTCACGTATATCCTTATGGAGTACAATAAAACTCGCCCGACTTTTTTTGAGCAGCTCTATATTCATTACATCTATCATATTTCTGAATTTCAATCTTCGTTCATCCGATGCCTTGCTCAACACATAATCAAAATACCAAGGCTGCGCAGGACATAGCAATCCCGATTGGGTAATGCCCCTCATAACGGTATACCTTACTAGGTCACGCGCGCCAATGAATCCTGCGACCACATACTTTCTGTGAAAATGTTGAAAATAGTAATAAAGATTTTCATGGTCACACACGCTCATGGGGTACTCGATGATTGTGCAAACGTTCGTCTGTTGCCCGAGCCAAAGATAGAAGGAAGGTATCTCGGTTTTTTTTACAACAAAATACCCAGGTACGATGTCACTGTTGTAGGACTGCACCCATGTGATCGGCTTATACGATTCCTGAAAGGCCGAATGGTTTGTAAAGTTATTCGGAGAGGTGTAAATTCGCATGAGGGGGCCTGAGAATAAAAGCGCCGAAATAAAAAGTGCAGCGACGAGGTTGCCGATCAGCCCCTTCCCATCTCCGCTCCTGCACCCCATGATGCCGGATATGCGATCCGCGATGCTATCGAGTCCCGCTGCCACGCATATAAAGCTTAGCGGGAATACAGCAATGATGTAGCGAGCGAGAACGATGGGAGCAGAGATACCGGGCCAGCGCGCGATAGTAAGAGGAAGATACAGCAGCACAAGGCTGCACAGTGACATGAAGCCGAACAGCGTATTCCTCCGCACGAGAACAGCTTGCCCTATGATGAGCAGAGCCCAGAAAAGAACAGCGAGCGGCGGGCGGTGTGTCCCGCTCAACAGGCAGGTAAAACGCAGGAACGAATCCCACGTCACCCTGCAGCCTTCTCTCTCCGGAGGCCCAGCCCTCGCAAGTATGAGCACCACTAACAGCGCCGCCACGAGAAGCACGCCTATACCCACCCACGCAACGGCTGCTATAGAGGGTACTATCCTGATTCTCCCGATCGAGAAATGGGTCAGCCCTCTCACGAGTATCACACAGACAACGCACCCAAGCGGAGTCAGCACGGGAATGATTGCCCAGAGATGAAATGAAATTGCCAATGCGCCAGCCATGATATAAAGCACGGCCCACCTGCGCGTCCCTTCTATCACCCAGACGTAAAGGGAGAGGAGGGCGAAAAAGCATAGAAGCGCGACCTCGCTGTACCCTCTGCTCACACGACTGTAGAAAATGAGATAGGGAGAAATGGCAAAAAGAAAGGAGAAAAGGATGGCAAGACGGCGCCCAACTATCCTTCTTAAGAGAAGAGGGAAAATCACGAGACTTCCCATTCCCGCGGCAAGCGCGGGAAATTTCAGCCACATCTCTGATAATCCTATCGTTTTTAAAAGCAGCCAGGAATAAATATGCAATGGAGGGCAATTTGTACCGGTGTAACCATAGCTGGTTAAGACATGCATGAAAGGCTTGTTGATGATCAGATTCAACGCATGCCACTCGTCGTCAAGCAGGATCTGATCCTCAATCATGTAAAGCCGGAGTACGACACCCAGCATAAACGCGCACACGAGCAACACCCAGAAGCCACCCGATCTTCCCTCCTGCCGCTCCAGTGCCTCCGAATCACATGAAATCACGTCGGCCTCTCAACCAATCCATCACCGGGCCCCATCTCTGCGACAGAATGATTATATTTTGCAACGTTTTAAAAATATACTGCATACGAACAAAACAAGCAATGCACGTCCAAAACACTTATCCGCCCGATGTCACAAACTTCAGGAATAGTTGCCATCCGACGCGAATTTGCCTGATAATCTTCCCGAGCGATGCCGGATGGCTGATTCTCCTGAGCATGTACAATGGCCTGAAGTAGAAAACCCGATACGCCCTGCGGAGATATCGGCGGATATCCTCTGGCGAAAGCTCGTTTTTGATCGCCACGTGGAACCCATCGAAATTCCGCCAATTCCCTTTAATCTGTTCTTGGTAGATCTCATAGAGCCTGGTTCCCGGGTAGGGCGTCACGATATTAAATGACGCATAATCTGCATCTAGTTCCTTCGCGAGGGCAATGGTCTTTTCCATTGTTTCTACGGTTTCCCCTGGACACCCAAACATGAAAAAAGCCACCGTTTCGATCCCAGAGCGACGGGTTTCTTGAAATGCCTTTTTCACCTGCTCGATCGTTATCCCCTTTTGAATGCTATCCAATATCCGCTGGTCCCCCGATTCTACGCCGTACTGTATCTGATAGCATCCCGCCCTTTTCATAAGGCGCAGAAGATCACCGTCAACGGTATCGACGCGGGACAAGCAAATCCAGTCCACCTCCAGTCTGCGCTGGATGATAAGGGTACAGATACCCACCACATGGGATCTTCGTAACGTGAATGTATCGTCCCAGAAACCTACATCCCTGATTGGCGAGGTTCTGACAATCTGATCAAGTTCGGCAATAATATTATCGGCTGTGCGCATGCGGCATCGGCTCCCGTCGTAGATGCGGGTGGCGCAGAAAATGCAAGGGTAAGGGCAACCCCTACTCGTGAGCATTATTGTGAAATTATTGCTTTTAGCGAAAGGTATCGCATATTTGTACCTTGCCGTGAGATCCCTCGCTGGGAAGGGCAGTTCATCTATGTTTTCCAAGAGCTTCCTGGGAGGAGTGATGACTATTGTCCCGTTTCTCTTAAATGCGATACCATCCACGCCGTCGCACGACCCGCCGCGCGAAAGCGATCCGATCAGATCAGCGGCGGTGAGCTCCGGCTCCCCCCGGATCACAAAATCGATATGCGACTCACCGAGAACCTCCTCTGCAAGGATAGTTGCATGGCCGCCTACCGCGATGAGTATGAGAGAAGGGAATATGCGCTTAACACGCTCGAGAAGTTTTTTATCGTGCTCGAAAGTGGATGCCCCAGTGGCAAAAATGAGAGCATTGGGAGACTCGGACCTAATAAACTCGATCAGTTGTCCTTCCGTCTGTCTGGCGACAACGCAATCGATTAAACTCACACGGCATCCTGCACGTTGCCTCAGTATGGAGCTGACATACATGAGCCCGATGGGAGGCAGTGCATAGCTTGCCTTCGAAATGATGCTGCCGCATCGCGGAAGCAACGCATCGGTTTGCACGCTGTATTTCCCTTTTTCGCAGGGTAAAACTGCAAGCGCAACCTTCATCATTTCTCGGCGACCCTCCTCCTAACTCTTCTCTTCACGAGGAATTCCAGATTTTTCAAGCCATCGCGAAAAGCATGCAGCTTAACCTTCCCCACACGCGTCACATAGGCGATGGGCAGTTCTATACACTTCAGTGCCGGGGTGAGAAACGCCTCTATTTTGATCTCCTCCGAGAACGCCATCCCGTCACTCGAAGAGGCGATGCGGCAGAGTATCTCCCTCCTGAAGACCCACTCCCAGAGACAAAATTAAGATTGTTTTTAATCAGGAACGTTGCGCACCTAATTATATCCTCTATGTGGTAACTACCGTCCCCATCCGTCGCCCCGATGATCTTTCCGCTCGCATGCGCCAGCCCTGTTTTATAGGCCGGCCCATATCCCTGTCGGGGCTCTGAAACGACCCGCGCACCATGCCTTCTTGCGATGTCCCCCGAGCCATCGGTGGAATTATTGTCCACGATAAGCACCTCGTCAATCTGGGGGGACACAACCTAAAATTTTAAGCAGACCATCGCGCTCGTTATAACAGGGGATCACTAGCAACAATGTGTGTTGTTCAATCATACATAGAAGGATGGTGTTTTTTTGTCGAACTACTCGTATATAACAACACACCCGCAAGAATCGAATTCCATACCGGCCTCACCGGATAATCGTCTCGCCCTCTCGTGCGCTCTTTCTCCAAGTCCCTCATTAGCTCTTCGTCATCGAGCGTCTCAATCACCAATGCCAATCTCTCCAAATCGGAACTTCCATAATAATTCTTGCCACCTGAACAGCGTTTTTTCTATTAGAGCCATGCTGGTTTTCCCCATTTCCTTATCCTATAAAAAACTTTACCAGATTGCGTTGAGAAAAATCAACACTATTTTTCTTCCATATTCTTCTTCCCGGGGTGAAAGATCATGCAACAAAAAGTGTGGACTTTCTCTTCCGAGGCGTAGCGCACCCTTAAGGGTGCGCTACGGAACGAAAAAAGTACACACTTTTATATGCATCGTCGGGTGAAAGATCTACGAAAGATACCTAGGTAATGGGTCAGTCTTGGGTGGTACTCACTGCTGTCCAAATTATGGAAAAATCGCATTTTTTTTGAAAGCGTGGCATATGCTGTCCAAATTAGCAAAAAACAGGAAAACACAATATTTTCAAGCATTCCGAGCGGTTTGAGACCTTTAAAATATGGATCGGACTCCTTAAAAATGAGGCTATGCTGTCCAAATTGGAATCGAAATCTCGAATAACCATAAAACAGGCAATTCCCCTATATTGCAACAGGTTAGGACATTGTTCTTGGCCTAATTGGGACACGAGTGGGTGGTACTCAGTAATAGCGTCATCCCCGTCCCGCTAAGCGGGAGGGATCCAGCATAAAACCTGGACTCCCGCTTCCGCGGGAGTGACAGATATGGCAGTTTGCCACCCATAAGTGACCCCTTACTTGAACGGATACAAACGGATACTTTGTTGTTTGCAAACGATACTTTAGTTGGATATAATAGACAAGGAACAAGCAGATAATCATAAAGAAAAATACCTATGAAAGTTCTTTTTGTAAATAGCAACCCAGAACGTTTCATAAAAGATAGAGAGCCGCTGGGAATAATGTGCCTCTCGGCTACGCTTAAGAGAGCTGGTCATGAAGCCATGTTATGCTCGCCGCGGATACGCAATGTGGAACGCGTACTACAGTCATTTCCGGCCCAAATAATAGCCTACAGTATAACCACCGGGGATCATAACTTTTATCTGATGTTTAATGAGGCCGTTAAGAAAAAAAACAGAGAGCTTTTTTCCGTATTTGGCGGCCCCCACGCAACATTCATGGCTGGTTTCATCGAGGATAACGATTCTGTTGATGCCGTTTGTCGGGGTGAAGGAGACCATGCCTTTGTCGAGTTTGTGGAAAGATTCGAATCTGCAAAAGACTATCATCTCACGCCTAATTTCTATGTCCGACGGGATGGCAAGATTTATAGGAATCCAATTCGAAATCTTATCGATGATTTAGACACACTTCCTTTCCCTGATAGAGAATTAGTGTACAATCCATCTCGGTTAGCGCGTGAGAATAAGATTAAGAATTTTATGACGATGAGAGGCTGCCCATATCACTGCTCTTATTGTTTCAATGCCAGCTACAATGAGCTCTATAAGGGGAAAGGAAAAACATTACGCCGAAGAAGTGTGGACAACGTACTAAATGAAATTCTCGATGTAACTGCAAAATATCCGTTAGAACTGGTTTATTTCAGGGATGATACTTTTATACTGTTTCCAGATTGGGTTATGGATTTTTGCCATCAATACAAACGGCGTATCAACATACCTATTGTATGTACTGCCCGGGCGGACTTGATTACAGAACATATTGCCGCTGAGCTGAAAAAGGCCAATTGTGTAAGCATCGAAATGGGGATTGAAACCGGCAATAATGACATAAGCAATCGAGTATTAAAACGGAACATGGACCGCAAACAGATAATAGAGGGCGCACATATTCTTCACTCATATGGCATCAAGGTTTTGTCAGAGAACATGATAGGCATACCGGGCAGTAACCTGGCACATGATCTGGAAACATATGTCCTAAATAGAAAGTGCGCAGTCTACTATGCTAATTCATCAATGTTGCAACCTTATTTTGGTACTGATATATACGAGTATATTAAGAAACTAAACCTATTTAATCGAAATATACAGGATAGTACTCCAGAGGGCTATCTAAGAGGCGAGTCCTTGTTAAAACTTAAGCATAGAAAGCAAAGAGAACGACTTAACAAGGTCATTGCCATATCCGTAAAGTTACGATTGCCGACGTGGCTCGTGAAATCATTAATTTATTTGCCATTGAAACAGGTTTATGCTCTGGTGCATATCGTTTTTAAGGGGTACTGTGGAAGTAAACTTTATCCGTTTAGAAAAAGTTTTAAGGAACAGATCCAAATATTCTTCCAGCTTTTTGAGCAGCATCATTTTTTAGGCAATATGAAGGTAAAATAAGAGATGGGGTTGAGCATCACGCCCGTTAGATATGGTCTGTTTGTATTAGCGTCGCCGATCCTTCACGTGGAATCTTAAATACAGTGATATTATCATCTTCAAATATGGGAGGGCCAAAAGGCGCTTTATACATCTCACTGAGATAAAGTATCGGATAATAAGCCAGAATCTCGTCGCTGCTGGGATCACGTGATTTCTTATCCCGCCGTACTTCTTTGTGTAGAATAATAAAACTCGCCCCGCTCCTTCTGAGCCGGTTGATATCCATCACATCTGTCATATTCCTAAATTTCAGTTTGCTTTTGTCACGTACCTTGCACATTACATAATCAAAGTACCATGGACTAGGAGAAACCAATCTCGTCTCAGGGAGCTCTCGCACTTTAATATATCTTGCGATATCAGGATTTGTAATATATCCCCCAACAACCTCCTTTTTGTGAAAATGCTGATAATAATAATAGATATTCTCGTGATTGCACACCATCATCGGGTACTCAATTACTTTGACTGTATTCGGTTGACGTGAAAGCCAATCGTAAAAGCGCGGAATCTCCGGCCTTCTTACAACAACGAAAGTGCGGAAATACTTACCGCTATATGACCGATCCCAGTACAATGGTTGATACGATTCTTGAAAGAAAAAGTGATTGGTAAAATTATTCGGGTAGGCATAAACGGCGCTCAGGGGGCCGGTATACAAAAGTGCCGCCAAAAATATCGCAATCGCACAATTGACCGCGAAAATACCATGCCTGTCCCCTCTGACCAGCCCTACGGATTGAGCATATTCTACGAGGCCATCCATACCCAACCCCACCAGCATGAAGCTAATCGGAAAAACAGGGATAACAAAACGCAACAGCACAATAGGGAAGCCAATATCCCACCATGGAGTGATCATCATCGCGACACAATAGCTTATTACAGTACATAACAGCATGATACCGAGTAACATTTTTCTCCTCAGAAGCATGAGTTGCCCTAATCCAAGAAATCCACAGAAAATGATCACCATGGCGATCTGTGCGGTCCCGCTCAACATACAGGCAGAGCCCAGGAGCGATTCATAGGTCACTCCTCTCGCTGCAAACTCTTGAGCGGGGCTCCTCACTATGGAGGGAAGCAGGAGGAGTGCCAAACAGAGGGCGATGATACCCGGTGCAGCGTACAGAGATACCGTGCGTGCAGCTATGGGCATCCGTTCTTCGCTGATAACGTTCAGTCCGCGCAGGAGTTTGACACCGTATACACATCCCAGCGGAGCGAAGACCACGATTACTGCAAAAGGATGAAAATAGATGGCGAGTACGCCTGAGACCACGTACAGCACGGCATACCTCCGCTTTCCTTCGGTCACCCAAAAATACAATGCCAGCAAGGAGAGGAATCCCAGAAACGCGACCGCACTGTAGGGACGGCACATTCGGCTGTAAAAAATGAGGAACGGGGAGATGGCAAAAAGAAATGTGAAGATGACCGTGGCGCGGCGGCTGAGTTGCATGCAAAAGGGCACCCCCTGCTGGTAATGATAGCTCCAACCGGTTTTCTCCTGGCACGCGAGCGGTAGAGACCTGGCGGCGGGAGCAGGTCATACGCCGGCAGGGGCAACGCATCGAGAGGGTCAATAAGCCCCCGAGCCCTGTTCCTCACTGCTCTATTATCCGCTGACACCCATACCGCTCCATCCAACTGGGATACCTCCTTCCCCTCGCACAATTCAAGAAGCGTAGACTCCCCTTCACCCACCACAGCGAGATCTGCATGGCAGGCTTTCATCACTGTCTCCGGGCTTGCCGAAACAAGGGGACCACCTATACAGACCATGGTTCCAATCTTCTCTTTTATCATGCGGGCCAGTTCGATCCCGCGGGGGCCAGTGATAATATTCATGCTTATCCCTGCCAAGTCACAACGCTCAATATCTAGAAGAGCAAGCACTTCCCGGTTTCTCAACCCTGCTATGTTGGCGTCTATGATTCTGACATGCACACCGCCGGCCCGCAGGGAGGAGGCCAGGGATGCGAGCCCGAGTGGCGGATAGACGGTTGCCTCATTAATTCCCGATGCCGTCTCCGGGAATGGGTTGATCAAAACCACATTTCTAAATGTGCTCGCGGTGTTCAAAAGGTTCTCCACAATGGTGGCATGGAGCGGGGCATCTCGACAACCATGCCATGGCAGGCCTCGCATGGGGTCCAGCAGCCGGAAGAATTCCTCACCATAACCTCCCCCCTCGGGCGTCTTCCCACGGCAGCCCCTCAGTGCAGCGGAGGTTCCTCCTCCACGAGCACACAGGTGGCCGGAAGGTCTCATGGCGATGCACGTGGTCTTTCTTTTGCATGAGTCATTCGAGTCACACATGCAAACCATCTGCACCGCTGTTCATTCCTCGCCGCTGTCCCCCTTCCACTACTCCACCCAGTTACAGCAGGCCCGCCCCATCAGGCCCCTCCCTTTATTCCGCCACTCACTCTCGGGGTATCGTATACAAGGTCATGTGTTGATTAGAGGCTACCACGGGCAATCGTAACGCATAATCGGGAAAAACCAGGATATCGCTTATCCCGAACTCTTCTCCCTTCTCCTGCCAGTCATGTACTCCCCATGATTCCCATAGCCGTTTGTGAACGCCGGCGGGTATCGCACCTTGATGCCCACCGTAAGGGGGCTTCGCCAGAATGCTCACATTATACAGCGATTTTAAAATATCGTTCACGCGCATGAAACAATCAGGGTTATAGATATAACCGTCAATAGAGTTGGGGTCCAATAAAATGGGCCTGCGTGTAAATAGCTGTATCGAGTTCAATCCTGAAGCTACGAGAATCATGCCACTTCTCGCAGAAGCTGCTTTGATAACACTGTCTCTCGTTTGCAAGAAAGCGTTCTCCCTTATGACATCTTTGCTTGGAAAGAGAGAAAGATACCATGAGAAAACACCAAGTATGATAAGGGCACTTATATAAACCAAGACGGTACCTCTTTTTTCATAGAGAGCGTGAGCAGTGACTCTTCTGGCGGCACAGAGTGAAACCGATAATAGCCCCGTCATCAGGGACAACAACAAAATTTTTGGCAGGTCAGGCAACGGGGGTGGATACTCTACGATAGTAGAGGATAATAGATTTTTGTAATCGACATTGAAAATAAAGATTAGTGAAGAGAATACAATAAAAAAAGTAAAAAGAAATTTGCACACAAGATTACTCTTCGCGTTACCTGAAATACCCAGCAGAAGTGGAACAAGTAGCATATTGTTCAAATTTATATATCTACCCGGCATACACATGAGCAAAGCAGACGGTACCATTTGGGGGGGCATATGTGAAGCTAATGATAATATATTCGACAAAATAAACGATATCAGCAATATCTGAGGTATAAATCTTTCCTGGCTTTGGCCATTTTTCCTGCATGTCAGAACGGCTATGCTCACCACTGTCCCCAAAATACCTAAGAACTCACACCACGACAAATAATTAAAGGGTTGCCGATGAGCATCCCAATAATTTATGTAGCACATTAGAAAATGCTGCTTGATATCGCTGGGGAGACGTCCACAACCCGGCAATAAGTAGCGTTGGTGATAGAAACCGATAAATGCAATCGAGAGCCCTGTCAAAACCGGAATTATAATACCGCGGACATGACACCGAAAATCCTGATAGTTCATCAGAACAATACTTGCGACAAGAATCCAACACCATAACCCCCACGGAAGGTGAACTGCGAGTGACAGCGCCAGCAGGAAAAAACCAAAACGGTAATATCCGGATGCGATCACGCCTATTACTAAAACTGCGAAAGATAGCCCGATGCTTCCATGAGACGGTTGATTTCCCATAATCCAAAGGGGGTACGCAATGCCATAACCAGCATAGTTCATGTAATAAATAAAGAATGTCGAGACTGCTGAAACAATCAGGTTCCGACTTGTTGCGTATACTACCGTTGCCAATGCCTGGAACGATAATGCAGCAACAAGTCCGCTCATTATGATTGATGCGCGCGCTTCGGTAATTCCTATCTTCAAGAGGAGCCCGCTGAACTGCCCGGGGAGTGACCATATTTTCATCGTGGAGATATAATAGGGATTGTCTCGTGGATAATCCACAATACCTGCGAGAACTTGCCCCGCTTCAACTGGATCTTGCCAGGTGGGATAAAATATACTGCCAATTAAATATCCGGATAAACCGGAAATGCTCAGCACTATATAAAAAGAATAGCGTTGCAAAAAGGCTCGCACGCGGCTCTGTAATTTCCTCACGCTCGATCTTCTCATGATAAAAATAAATCTTTGTCCTTATAATAGACCAAAGCCCTTTCGTTACTCGCTCGCCACCTATTGTCCCGTCCCATCACACCCACATACCTGCCGCAACTCAGCGTTCCTCAATAGTTCCCGCCTCAGCGATGCGATCGATGGATGCTGGCAGACCACACCCCCAAGAGTCGAATTCCACATAATTCTTCTTGCCAACTGAACAGCGTTTTTTCTATTAGCGCCATGCTGGTTTTCCCCCTTTCCTTACGCTATAGCAGATTTTACCCGATTGTGTTGAGAAAAACCACCACTATCTCTCTTCCCGTGGTGAATTCCTTAATTCCTGCATTAATCAACTCACCCCTTGCCTTACATTATGGGGTAAACTCATCTCTGCCCTCCTTCTCTCCTTCTCGTATGCGACATGTTATGAACAGAGCAATTCCCTCACATATATAAATATACATTTCATGCACGCGCATGTGATTAAGAAGATGATTTTCCACATATAAGGGTAGCATTGTTGCACTGAACTACTCATGTCATAATGAGTTAAAAGATCGACGAAAGATACTTAGGTAATGGGTTACTTATGGGGGGCAGATGTTATATTTTTGTAGTGTAGGGGCGCGATTTATCGCGCCCGGGTTCGATAAATCGAACCCCTACAGATTTGTACCACGCATAAGTAACTCCTTACATACTGAGATTGTATCTTCTTGCAAAGTAAGTTATAATGTTCATAAAAGGTCGCCTGGTCTGTACGCAAGGAAGAAACGGTGGTCTACTTATGAATAGTGCTTCTCCTGTGGATATTTCTGTGGTGATTCCCGTACTCAATGAATATGCAACCATTCTGGAACTTCATAGACAATTAAAGGAATCGCTTGATTCCACGGGTAAGGATTATGAATTAATTTTTATTGATGACGGAAGTACGGATAATTCTTTCCTTCTATTGGAACGCCTGTGTTCGGGCGACCCCAAGACAAAAGTTGTTCAATTCAGAGGCAATTTCGGGAAATCGGCTGCATACACCGAGGGGTTCAGAGAAGCGCGTGGAGCAATCATCTTCACCATTGATGGCGACCTCCAGGATGACCCGAAAGAAATTCCCCGCTTCCTCGAAGAGATATCCAAGGGATACGATCTGATTTCCGGCTGGAAGGTAAGAAGGCACGATCCGCTCTCAAAAGTAATTGCTTCGCGGATATTCAATTTTGTGATTTCACTCATGAGTGGCATAAAGATCCATGATTTTAACTGCGGGTTCAAGTGTTACAGGAGCGAGGTGTGCAAATCGTTCAAGATATACGGAGAGCTCTACAGGTTAATACCCGTGCTCGCCGCGTGGAAGGGATTCAGGGTCGGAGAGTTGCAGGTTCAGCATCGTCCGAGGATTTCAGGAAAATCAAAGTTCGGGACACAGCGGCTCGCCCGGGGCTTCTTTGATTTTTTGACGGTCTTGTTTTTGACCAGGTTCGCAAGGAGGCCGCTCCACTTTTTCGGAACAGTGGGAACTCTCGTTTCAGGAGCGGGCTTTCTCATATGTCTTTACCTGTCCACCCTCTGGGTGAAAGGGTACCGCCCCATTGGCAACAGACCCTTGCTGTTGCTCGGGGTCCTCATGTTAATCCTCGGCATACAATTCCTTTCCCTCGGGCTCATCGGGGAGATGATCACGAGCAAGTTTCCCGAAGAAGAGGATGCCTCTATTGTAAGAAAGCGGATCTGAGACATCGCTCTTGTGAACGCCATGCCGCAATGACAACGCGCGAGACAGGATATATCGAGGAACATTGCAGGAAGCTATTCGAATACCGAGAACTTGACTTCCGTAGAAATTGCCTGTGGCCCCTGATCAAAAGGTACGTGCGCGGGCGTAGGGTGTTAGATCTGGGATGCGGATATGGACAGATGAGCCTTCGTATGGCTCGCCTCGGGTATGAGGTGACCGCAGCTGACATCTCCGCCACTATGATAGATGCCCTGAAGAAGATGGCAGCAGCGCTCCCGATAACTGCACTGGTCACGGACGCACGAAATGTCAGGGAGCTTGGCCGTGATGCTTTCGACAGCGTCGTCTGCCTTGATCTTCTGGAACATATAGATGAGGATGACCAGGTCCTGCAGGATATCTATTGTACTCTTAAAGGAAACGGGAGGCTGGTACTCGCCGTCCCTGCGCTCGAGTGGCTGTATGGGATCAGGGATAAGAAACTCGGCCACGTGCGGAGGTACTCCCGCTATAACCTAAAGGATAAGCTCCTTAAATCTGGATACGAAATTCATACGATTCGATACTGGAATTTAATCGGATTGGCACCTTATATCTTTTTTGAAAAGATATTGCGAAGTGAGATCTACGACGGCATGAGATATAGCAAGAGCCCCACAAATCGGACCCTAAACCATCTGCTCCGATGCATCCTCTCCCTTGAAAATTATGTTCCCCTGCCTGCCGGGCTCTCCATATTCGCTGTCGCCCAGAAGAGACCGTAGCCCTCTTCCTCGGGCCTTACTGCCTACGCCATATAGTTGCAGATAGATTATATAATGCCTCAGTCAGGCACTGACAATGATAGCTGGCTGTCATTGCGAGGATGCCGACCCCGGTTTTCACCGGGGGAGGCAGCCGTGGCAATCCCCCTCTGAAAGCCCTTTAAGTGAGATTGCTTCGTCCCGCCATGCGGGACTCGC
>Ga0315281_10000400_pt1 | contig 59962 bp, 57 predicted proteins | sample YL17G07_0_MG_FD_204540 | JGI IMG/M metagenome (GOLD analysis project Ga0315281, IMG submission 204540) | Sediment microbial communities from Yellowstone Lake, YNP, Wyoming, USA - YL17G07_0 | ecosystem: Environmental > Aquatic > Freshwater > Lake > Sediment | place: USA: Wyoming | collected...
ACGCCAAGAGCTGGCTGCTCAAGGCGCTGCGTGAGACCGCGCACGCCATGGAGTCGCTGCTCTGGGAGCTCGACGACGACGCGCTCGACCGCGTCGCCGAGGACGGCGAGTGGTCGTGCGCGCAACTCGTCAGCCACATGTGCGAGATGGAGCGCCGCTACATCGAGCGTCTGGAGCGCATCGTCCGCATGGCCGATCCGCGCATCGCCGCGTTCGACGCCGACTCGATCGCGGCGGAAGACCCGCGCGAGGAGCAGGCCGTCTTCGACATGATGGACGAGTTCTCGGTTCAGCGGCGGCAGGCGGTTTACCTGCTCTGGTCGCTCGACGCGAATGACTGGGATCGGCGCGGCGTGCATCCCTACCTCGGCCCGCTCACCATCACCCAGGTGACCCGCGAGATGAATGAGCACGACCTCGCTCACCTCTGGCAGCTCCGCCGCCTCTGCGATCGCCTGGAACCCGCCTCGGTCTAGCCGCGGCCCCACGCCCCCGAGTATTCTTTCGCCATGGGAATCCTGCCCATCCGCATCGCCGGCGACCCCGTCCTTCGCAACAAGGCGAAGAAGGTCAAGAAGATCGACGCGTCGATCCAGAAGCTGATCGACGACATGATCGACACCATGCACGCCGCACCCGGCGTCGGTCTCGCCGCGCCGCAGATTGGCGTGTCGCTCCGCGTCGTCGTGATCGAGACGCCGGACGACGGCCTGATGGCGCTGATCAACCCGGAGGTGGTGAAGAACTCCGGAGAGCGTCGCGTCATGGAAGGCTGCCTCTCCGTCCCCGGCTACCAGGCCGAGATCACCCGCTCGAAGCAGGTCACCGTCAAGGCGCTCAATCGCGAGGGCAAGGAGATCCGCCTCAAGGCCGTCGACACGCTGCTCGCGCAGGCGCTGGAACACGAGATCGACCACATCAACGGCATCCTCTACATCGACTACCTCACCGACGCCGACGAGTTGATCCCCGTCCGCCCCTCGGTCGATGATGGCCCCGATGCGCCGCAGGACGCCGAGGTCAGCCTCGCCTAGCGTGCGGCGGAGCTACCTGCACGTGCCGCATGCGGCCCACCGAATCCGATGAGACAGTTTCTCCCACCACCCCCTCTGCAGTCCCTGATCGCCTCGCTCGCAGATCTGGCGCGCGCCGCCGGCGTCGATGCCTATGTCGTCGGCGGCACCGTGCGCGACGTCCTGCTCGGCCGCGACACGCGCGATCTCGATCTCGCCGTCGCCGGCGATGCGCTCGGCTGGGCGCGCGCGCTCGCCGACCGCCTCGGCGGCCACTTCGTGCTGCTCGATGACGCCAACGGCGTCGCGCGCGTCGTCCTCGACGCTGCCGCTGCGGCCTACATCGACGTCGCCAGCCTCCAGGGCCCGCTCGAAGACGACATGCGCCGCCGCGACTTCACGATCGATGCGCTGGCCGTGCCGCTCGGCGAGGCGCGCGTCATCGACCCCTCTGGCGGCATGGCTGATCTCGACGCCGGCGTCGCCCGCATGAACGGCGCCTACGTCTTCGACGACGACCCGCTGCGCCTGCTCCGCGCTGTCCGCATCGCGGCCGAGCTGCGGTTCGAGATCGATCCGGCCACAGCGGCCGCGATCCGCGAGCGGGCGCCGCGCGTGAACGAGGCTGCGGCCGAGCGCCGCCGCGACGAGCTGGCCCGCATCTTCGCGCTCGATGCCACGTACCCGGCCCTGCTGCAGCTCGACGGCCTCGGCCTGCTGGACGCGCTGCTCCCTGAGCTGGCCGCCGGCCGCGGCGTCACGCAGCCCGAGCAGCACCACGCCTACGACGTGTTCGAGCACAACCTCCGCGCCGTCGAGGCGACCGACATCATGCTGGCGCTGGCGCCGCCCGCGGGCGGCGCGCAGTGGCTGCACGCGGAACTCTGGCAGGCGTTCGCCTGGTGCGAGCCGGAGCTGCGCGTCTACCTCGCCGAGGAGATGAGCGAGGGCCGCAGCCACGCCGTCCTCCTCAAGCTCGCCGCACTGCTGCACGACGTGGCGAAGCCGCTGACCCGCACCGAGGAACCGGACGGCCGTGCCCGCTTCTTCGGCCACGCCGACCTCGGCGCCGATATGGCGCGGCGGATCATGCGCCGCCTGCGCTTCTCCTCGCGCGAGTCGGCGTTCGTAGCGCTGCTTGTAGCGGAACACCTGCGCCCGGTCCAGCTGGCGCAGATCGGCGAGGCGCCCACCCGCCGCGCCCTCTACCGCTTCTACCGCGACCTGGGCGACGCCGCCCCCGCCATGCTCCTCCTCGCCCTCGCCGACGCGGCCGCCGCCCGCGGCGGGGGGATGACGCGCGACGGTTGGTCAAGACAGGTGGCGTATATGAATGGCCTCCTCGTGCGTTCAAAGGAGGAGGAAGGTATAGTGCATCCGCCTCGGCTCCTGTCCGGACACGACATAATGTCCGAACTGGAACTGCCGGAAGGCCCCGCGGTCGGCCGCCTGCTGGCCGCCATCGAGGAGGCCCAGGCCGCCGGCGACGTGCACGATCGGGAAGGGGCGCTGGCGTTCGCACGAACGCTGGCGCGGGAAGGGGCCGCAGGCAGTTGAGCATCCGGGCCGAGATCGAACTGCTCGCCACAGTCGCCATCGCCCTGGCGGTGTACTGGTATCTCATCCGTCCGCGGTTCGAGAAGCGCGGGCGCAAACACGACATGCAGAACCTGCAGGTCGGCGACGAGGTGCTGACGACCTCCGGTTTTCTGGGCACTGTCAAGGATGTCTACATCCCGGACAGCGGCCCCGTGCAGATCGTGATCGATTTCGGCAACGGCGTCGTCGTCAGCGCGCTCTCGACGGCGATCGCCCAGCGCGTGGCGGCGGGCCAGACGATATACTCTCGCGGATTATCACAGACGGAAGGCAACGGTAGCTGATGCACAAGTGGCGGAGCCGGATCTTCGTTCTGGTGATCTTCGTGATCGCCGGGTTCTCGATCTACGCGGTCTGGCCCGACCAGCCCGATCGCTATCTCCCCACGGCCATCCCGTGGCCATCGGGCGGCGGCCTGCCCGGCAGCATCGGCCCCTTCGAGTTGCCGTGCCACTCCACCGATGCCGCCAGCACGAATCCGGCCAAAGACTGCAAGGGCATGATCCTCGGCCTCGATCTGCAGGGCGGCTCGCGGATTGTGCTGCAGGCCGACCTCACCGGCATTTCTGTAACTGCGGCCGATGTTGACGAGGGCCTCGATGCGGCGAAGCAGATCGTCGAGCACCGCGTCAACCCCATCGGCGTCTCCGAGGCGCAGGTGCAGCGCTCAGGCAAGGATCGCCTCGTCGTCGAGCTGCCCGGTGTCAGCGCCAAGACCGCACGCGACATCACCCGCCCGGCCGTGCTCATGTTCTGCGAGGGCCTGCAGCAGGGCGGCCAGGCCGGCGGCTCGGCGACGACGCCGCTGGCGGTGCTCGCCGACGCCACGAGCGTCGTCTACCGCCCCGGCACCTGCCAGCCCGACGTCGACGCCAACGGCCAACTGCTTGTGAAGAACGGCGACGGTACGACCTCGCGCGTCACGCCCACCTACGCGCCCGCCAATACGGTGCCGGGTGACAACGTCGTCTGGACGCCGGCGAAGGGCGACCTGAATGGCGCGCCCACCATCATGACCGGCTCGTTCCTCAAGTCGAACAGCCAGGTCATCTTCAACCAGCTCGGCGCGCCGCTGCTCACGTTCAACATGACCAACGACGGCGAGAAGGTCTTCGGGTCGCTCTCGCAGCGGATCATCGGCCTGCCCCTCGCGACGTTCCTCGACGGCGAGCCGGTGCGCGGCACCGACAACCGCGTCGTCGCCCCGATCATCCAGAGCCAGATCACGGGCTCCGGCCAGACCAGCGGCCTCTCGCTCGCCGACGCGCAGCGCCTCCGCACGTTCCTCAACAACGGCGCCTTCCCCATCCCCCTGAAGGTCATCCAGCAGCAGGACGTCGACGCCACGCTCGGCGACAAGGCGGTGCTCCACTCCGTCCAGGCCGGCCTCGTCGCCATGCTGATCATCATGGCGTTTATGACGCTCTACTACCGGCTCCCGGGAGTACTCGCGAGCCTCGCGCTCGTCGTCTACACCGCCGTCGTGCTGGCGATCTTCAAGATCGGCATCCCCGGCAGCGGCCCTGTGACGCTGACGCTCGCCGGCATCGCCGCGTTTGTGCTCTCGATCGGCATCGCCGTCGATGCCAACATCCTCGTGTTCGAGCGCACGAAGGAGGAGCTGCGCAACGGCCGCAGCCTCATCCCCGCCGTCGAGGCGGGCTTCGATCGCGCCTGGTCGTCCATCCGCGACAGCAACATCTCCACGCTGATCACCTGCACCATCCTTTACTGGATGGGCAACCAGTTCGGATCGAGCCTGATCAAGGGGTTCGCGCTGACGCTGGCCATCGGCGTCATGATCAGCCTCTTCTCGGCGATCACCGTTACGCGCACGTTCCTCCGGCTCGCCATCGCGACGCCGCTCGCGCGGCCGCTGTGGCTATGGACCGACGACAAACCTGATGCCGAGACGCCGATGTCGACGCGGCCCGTCGCGGGCATGGAGGGCGCCGAGAATGCTTAATCTCGTATCCAGGCGGAACTGGTTCTACCTCTTCTCCTTCCTCGTCGTCATCCCCGGCGTCTTCTCGCTGATGATCTCGCCGCGCCTGAAGCCCGGCATCGAGTTCACCAGCGGCACCACGTTCTCCTTCCGCTACGCCGAGACGACGAACAGCGATCAGGTCAAGAAGCTGGTCTCCGGCATCGGCCACCCCGAGGCGCGCGTCCAGCGCACCGGCGACAACCAGTTCCTCGTCCAGACGAACGAGATCGAGGGCTCCTCGACCACGCCGCCCGTCGGTCCCTCGCTGCCCTCCGAGCGCGAGCGGATCGAACTCGCGCTCAGCAAGGAAAACGGCGGCTTCCTTGATACGCAGGCCAAGCCGACCACGCAGTTCACCGAGTTCTCCTCGGTCTCTCCCGCCGTCTCGAAGCAGATCGGCAAGAACGCGGCCTACGCGGTGCTGCTCGCCTCGGTCTTCATCACGCTCTACATCTGGTACGCGTTCCGCAACGTGCCGAACTCGCTCCGCTACGGCATCTCCGCGATCGTTGCGCTGCTGCACGACGTGCTGCTCGTCGTCGGCGTCTTCTCGATCCTCGGCAAGCTCTTCGATGTCGAGGTCAACACCTTCTTCATCACCGGGCTGCTCACCGTCGTCGGCTTCAGCGTGCACGACTCCATCGTCGTCTTCGACCGCATCCGCGAGAACGTCTCGCGCGGCATGATCCGTGGCTTCCCTGACGCCGTCAACCACAGCCTGCTCCAGACCATGGGCCGCTCGTTCAACACGTCGCTCACCCTGATCTTCTCGATTGTCGCGCTGCTGCTCCTCGGCGGCGGCAGCATCCGCGACTTCTTGCTGGTACTGCTGATCGGCGTCTCGACCGGGACGTACAGCTCCGTCTTCATCGCCAGCATGTTCCTGGTGACGTGGGAAGAGGGCGACATCCCGAAGCTCTGGCGGCGCTTCACCGGCCGCCCGGCCGGCCCGCGCCCGATCGAGGCCGCGCCCGCCGAGTAGCGCACGCGCTGCGACGACGCCGCACGCCTGCGCCGCCGCCTGCGCGCGCCAGCCGCAGCCGCGCCACGAACGGAAGGATTCCGCCATGACGCTCGCCCGCAAGACCCTGCTCGCCGGATCGATGCTCGTGGCCGCGCTCCTGCTGACGGCCTGCCCCAAGCCCAACGGCTACACGGCCGTCGCCGTGTTTCCCCAGATCAACTTCGACCAGATGCTCGGCCTGCAGCCGATCCCCGGCGATGGCGCCTTCGCCGCCGTCGTCTCGAAGGACGGCGTCATCCGCCGCGCCAGCCTTTCAGACGACGCCGCGCCCGTCACGGTCTTCCTCGACATCAGCGGCCGCCTGATCCAGAACCCCGGCCAGGAGGAAGGGCTGCTCGGCCTCGCCTTCGCGCCGGACTACGCCTCGAGCGGCAAGTTCTACGTCTACTACAGCGCCGGCGGACCGCGCCGCGCCGTGCTGTCGCGCTTCATCGCGCAGGGCGACCACGCCGATCCGGCGTCCGAGCACGTGCTCCTGCAGATCGATGAGCCGTATCCCAACCACAACGGCGGCTCGCTCGCGTTCGGCCCGGACGGCATGCTCTACGTCGGCGTCGGCGACGGCGGTTCAGGCGGCGACCCGCAGGGCAACGGCCAGAACACCAACACGCTGCTCGGCAAGATCCTCCGCATCGATGTCTCCGGCGTCGAGTACGCCATCCCCAGCGACAATCCGTTCGCCGCGGGCGGCGGCCGCGGGGAGATCTTCGCCTACGGCCTTCGTAACCCCTGGCGCATCAACTTCGATGCGAAGACCGGCCAGCTCTGGGCGGCCGACGTCGGCCAGAACGCGTGGGAAGAAGTCGACCGCGTCGTCAGCGGCGGCAACTACGGCTGGAGTGTGTGGGAGGGCAAGCACTGCTACGCTGGCGCTCGCTGCGATGGAACCTCCGGCATGATCTTGCCCCGCGCCGAGTACTCGCACGAGTTCGGCTGCTCGATCACCGGCGGCTACGTCTATCGTGGCAAGGCCATGCCCGAGCTGGCTGGCTGGTACGTCTACGGCGACTACTGCTCCGGTCGCGTCTGGGCGGTCGACGCCGCCACCGACGCCGGCGCCGCGATCCCGCTCGCCGACACCGGCGCCAGCATCACCTCATTCGGCCAGGACACCGCCGGCGAACTCTACCTCGTCACCTTTAACAACAAGATCCTCAAGCTGACGCAAAAACCGTAGCAGCGCTGCGAGTGCCGCTCCAACGTGATGTCGGCCGCGCACGCGACTGTCACCTTGGGGCGCCGCTTGTCATCCTGAGCGCAGCGAAGGATCTTGTTGGGACGCGAACCAGGCCTCGCTTAGGTCATCCCACTCGGGGTTGACGGACTCGATCAGTGCGATCTTCTTGCTGCGTAGCCAGCCCTTGATTTGTTTCTCTCTTGCGATAGCGGCGCGGATGTCATTTGTTGTTTCCGCGTAGACCAGCTTCGTAATGTTGTACTTGGATGTGAAGCCGGGAGCTAATTTACGCCTGTGCTGGGCGACTCGGAGCGTGAGGTTGTTCGTGACGCCTGCGTAAAGCGTCTTCGATTGGTTCGCCATGATGTAGACGTAATATTGGCGCATTGTTACAGCCCCGACGAAGATTCTTCGCTGCCCTCAGAATGACAGACTCCCGCCGCCCTTCATAACGAACTCCCGCACTCCGTCACGTCCGGTGCACACAAGCCTCACGACTTCCGACTTCCGATTTCCAGCTCAGCCCGCGCAGTTCGCCGCCAGGCTCCCGATCGCCGTCACCCGCCGCCCCATCGCGATCATGTCAGCGAAGCCGTTGGTGACGTAGCCGACCGAGATGCCCGTCTCCGGGTCGCCCCACGCGATCTGGCCGCCCGCGCCGCCGTGCCCGAATGCGCGGCCCGAGCACGTGCGCCCGAACCCGCGCATGAACGCCTGCCCGTCGTCGCCGGCCACCACGACCGCCAGCGCGCGGTTCGTGTTCACCCGCAGCGACGGATCGATCAGCATCAGCGACTGGTCGATGTGGTGCGGCCGTGCCCGAACCTGCGTGGCGAAGTCGATCGTCTCCGCCTTCATGATGCGCTTGCCGCTCGCCGTCACGCCGCCGTTGATCAGCGGCTGATAGAACAGCGCCATCGTCGCTGCCGACGCCACGCCCCCGCCGCCCGGCACGCCCGCGGCGCGCACCCGCGGCTTGTTGAAGTTCAGGATCGCCGTAGGCGTCACCTCGCCCCAGCCGCCCGGCGGTTCGACCGGCGGCGTCACGTACCCCACGTCCGCGACGCGATGCTGTTGCTCCGGCGGGCAGCCCACGTACAGCTCGTCCAGCCCCATCGGCCCGGTGATGCGCTCGCGGATGAACTGCTTGTACGGCGCGCCGCCGCGCCGCAGGATGATCTCCGACAGCACCCAGTGCATCGACGTCGCGTGGTACTCGTAGCGGCTGTCGACCGGCCAGTTGAGCCGCCACTGCGAGAACGCGCTCAGCAGCGCGTCGCGGTCCTCCCAGCGCTCCGCCGCGAACGGCGCCAGCGGGAACCCGCCCGCGTGCAGCATCAGCGTCTCGACGTCGATCGCGTCCTTCCCGTTCGTCCCGAACTCCGGGATGATCTCCGCCACCTTCTCGTCGAGCCGCAGCTGCCCCGCCTCGAACAGCAGCCACACCGCTGCCGCCACAACGGCTTTCGTGCTCGAAAACACGTGATAGAGCGTCTCGTCCGTCGCGGGCTTCCCGACGCCGCCCTGCACCGCGGCGCCGAACGTGCGCATGCCGGCCAGCTTGCCGTGCCGCGCGATCGCCACCTGCGCGCTCGGCAGCGTGCCGTCGTCGACGTCCCGCTTCGCCCGGTCGAACACCGCCTCCAGCCGCTCGCTGTCGATCCCCAGCTCCTCCGGCTTCGATGCCATCAGCTTCGTGTCGATCATGTCCGTGCCTCCATCTGGTTCGGCTGGCGCAGGTGCAAAGAGCATACTCCCTGCGGCGCGCAATTGCGCAGCACACTGGCGCAGCATTCGGTGTGCGGGCCCCACTGTCACGCCTCGCACCCACGCCGCCCCAATCGCGAACCGACGCTCCCCCGCGGTCCCCTCGCCCCTCGTGGGAGAGGGGTGGCCGAAGGCTGGGGTGAGGGCCGCGCCGCAGCGCGGTCGCGCCACCACCAGTCACCAATCACCAATCACCAGCGGTACTACCGCAGCAGCATCACGGCCACCACCACCAGCCCGTACGAGATCACCGCCACCCGCAGCCACGTGCGCCCGAGCCTGCGCGCCACGCCGACGCCCAAGTACCCGCCCGCCACGGCGCCGCTCCCCATCACGATCATCGCCGTCCAGCGCACGGGCCCGAACGCCACGAAGTAGACCACCGCGACCCCGTTGATGATCAGCGACAGCATCCCCTTCAGCGCGTTGGAGTGCTGGATGTCGTCCGGCAGCAGAATGCTGAGGAACGCCAGCATCACGATGCCCAGCCCGGCGCCGAAGTATGCCCCGTAGATCGCCATCACGAATGTCGCGCCGAGCAGTATCAGCGGCACATGCTCGTCGCTCTGCGCTGACACGCGATGCGCCAGCGCAAACGCGGAGAGCCGGTCCTGGAACGCCATCAGTCCGCAGGCGAACAAGATCATGAAGGGCACGATTGTGCCGAACGCCGACTCCGGCGTCGAGAGCAGCACGATCGAGCCGACCAGCGCACCCGCCACGCTGGGCGGTAGCAGCGCCAGCAGCCGCCTGCGCTGCCGCCGCAGCTCGTCGCGATAGCCAAACGAGCCGCCGACGTAGCCCGGCCACAGCGCCACCGTGTTCGTCACGTTCGCCGTCTTCGATACGAACCCGAACGCGATCAGCGCCGGAAAGCTGATCAGCGAGCCGCCGCCCGCCACCGCGTTGATCGCCCCGGCCGCAAACGCCGCCGCCAGCAGCCCAATGTGCTGAAGATTCTCCATGCGCCCGTAAGATGAACGCTCCTGCCCCTAAGCGCCAACATCTCCGGTTGGACACCCAAGGCGTCCCGGTGGACATGCTCGATAGCCAGGATGGATACTGCCGCCATGAGCGACACGCCAGTCAGCGTACCGACGCCCCGATGGTGGCCCGCCAGGGCGAGCGCGATCATCAGTGGCGTGCTTGTAGCCCTCGCCGTTCCTCTTCTTGTGATCGGCAGTTGGATGTTTCTTGAGGTGTGGTTCGCCTCGCCCTGCGACCGATCTGCCCACCGTGGCAACAGCGACTATTGTGGGGACGTGGGCATCGCCAACGCGATTACGTTCATATTCGCCACATTTGTGGTCGTAGTCGGGGGCTCGATGATGACCGGTGCTGCTGTGCTGTTCCTGCGCCCCCGCCTCCGCGGACGCGTGATGCTCGCCATAGTGGGCGTGATCGTCGGGCTGCCCATTTTGTTTCTCCTCGCGTTGCGGCTCATCTCGTCGTCGCTCCGTTAACGCGGGCTTGTCGCCGAGACGTCGAGACATCGCGTCTTCGCGCCGGCTCGCACCCACGCGCTCCCCTTCCCACCCAGGGAAGGGGCCGGGGGATAGGTCCGGTGACGCACGCCGCTGCTCGGACTACACTGCCACCGAGGTATCCGACATGACTGCAACCACCACCACCGGCATCGACTTCGAGAACGTTGAGAGCCCCATCGGCCTCAACTGGTACGACGCCGACCCCAACCTCCAGCAGCTCGTCGAGCGCCTCGCCGCGCCCGAGGACCGCGCCTTCGCCGAGGAGCAGCTCCGCAAGATGGGCGGCGTCATCGGCGGCCCCGTCGCCGAGCGCGCCGAGATCACCGACAAGAACCCGCCCCGCCTCGAGAAGTACGACCGCGCCGGCAACGAGGTCAACGAGGTCGTCCACCACACCTCCGCCATCGAGACCAAGCGCGATCTCTGGGAGAGCGGCTTCCTTGGCCTGCGCTGGAGCGACGAGGTGCGCCGCACCCGCGCGGGCCACCTGCCGCCCGTCGTCAACACAGGCTTCCTCTACTTCCTCAACCAGGCCGAGACCGGCATGGCGTGCGGCATCGGCATGACCAGCAGCGCCGCCGGCATCATCAACCGCCACGCGCCGCCGGAAGTCCGCGACCGCTTCCTGCCCCACCTCACCACGATGGACTACGCCGAGGCGTGGGACGGCGGCATGTTCATGACCGAGATCCGCGGCGGCAGCGACCTCGCCAGCAGCGAATGCAGCGCCGTCAAGACGCCCGGCGGCTGGCGCGTCACCGGCGCCAAGTGGTTCTGCTCGAACCTCGACGCGGAGGCCATCCTCACCCTCGCGCGCCCCGAAGGCGCCGCGGCCGGACTGCCCGGCCTGGCGATGTTCCTCGTGCCGCAGCATCGCGCCGACGGCAGCCGCAACGGCATCCACATCCGCCGCCTCAAGGACAAGCTCGGCACGAAGGCCGTCCCCACTGGCGAAGTCGACTTCGAAGGCGCCGAGGCGTACCTCATGGGCGGCGAGCGCTCCGGCGACGACGGCGGCGCCGGCGACGGCCGCGGCGTCAACCGGATGATGGAGATGGTGCAGGGCTCCCGCTTCGGCGTCGCCCTCATGGGCCTCGGCATCATGCGGCGCAGCTTCATGGAGGCCGCGATCTACGCGCACCACCGCTACGCCTTCGGCCGCCCGATCGCCGACTACCCCCTCGTGCGCGAGACGCTCGTGAACATGGCGGTCGAGGTCGAAGCCGGCTGCGCGCTCGCGTTCGATGCCGCCGAGGCCGGCGCCCGTCACGACGCCGAGTCGAAGCGCCTCTACCGGATCCTCGTGCCGCTCGCGAAGCTGCGCTGCGCCCGCCGCGGCCTCGATCTGGCGTCGCAGGCGGTCGAGATCCACGGCGGCAACGGCTACATCGAGAACTGGCCCGTCGCCCGCCAGCTCCGCGACGCCCAGTGCCACACGATCTGGGAGGGCACCGAGAACATCATCTGCCTTGACGTGCTGCGCTCCATCGCCAAGGAGCACGCCGACGACGCCCTCTTCGGCCGCGTCGAGCAGGCGCTCGGCGGCGCCGAGCACCCGTCGCTCGCGTCGACGCTCTCGCTCGTCGGCCGCTCCGTCGACGAGGCGAAAGAGGCGCTGGCGTACATCGAGCGCGCCCCGCAGGACGTCCGCCTGCTGCAGGCGCGCCGCGTCGCCGAGTACCTCGCGGACGTCGCGCAGGCGTCGTTGCTGGTCGAAGAGGCCGTCTGGGAGCTGGCGCACAAGGGGTCGGCGCGGAAGGCCGTCGTGGCGCGCTACTTCGCCGAGACGAAGCTCGCCCAGCAGCCCCTGCGCGGCATCACCTCCACCGACCGCACCGTGCTCGACCACTTCGACGCCATCGTCCGCTACCAGCCCATCGCGAAGGACGCACTGGCGTAGCGCCCACCACCTGTTGGGACGTAACCATCGGCGTCTGTACACTGGCGCGATGAATGCAATATCGGTCTTGCGCGGACAGATCACGGCCGGCCACGCGGTCTTCACGGAGGCGGTGCGGGGCATCGCCCCGGACGAATGGACCGCCCGCCCGTACGCCGGCGCCAACCTCATCGGCTTCACCGCCTGGCACGTGCCGGCCGTGCAGGACTGGGCGCTCCACACGTGGTTGCGCGGCCTGCCCGAACTGCGCACCGGCACGGCCCTGGCGGCGCTCCCCGGCATCAACCCGCCGTTCGCGCCGTTCGGCATGTCGCTCGAAGACGCCGACGGCATTGCCGCCGCGACCTCGCCCGCCGCCGTCGTCGCCTACGCCGATGCGGTGCTCGCCGCCGCCGGCGCCCTGCTCGACGGCCTCACCGATGCCGACCTCGATGCCGTCGCCGACACACGGACGCATGGCACGCGCCTGCCGCAGCACCAGTCCGCCGGCTACCTCGAAGAAGTGGACGATATGTACGACATGCCGGCCTGGCGAGTGCTCGCGGGCCCCTGCTTCGGCCACGTCCGCGACCACGCCGGCGAACTCCGCACGGCGCTCGCGATCCTGCGCGCTCGCCAGTAGTCATTGCGCGGCAGAGAGAGCTGGAACACGTAGGGACAGGTCTTTAGACCTGTCCGCCCCGCCCCTCGAACCTGAAGTCTGTCTGTCTTCGTGCCGCCCTACTGCCGTGCCACCAGCAGCACGATGCCGGCGGTGGCCACCCAGCCGATCAGCGTCAGCATGATCGGCAGGTCGCGGAGCAGCACCTCCTCCGGGCTGCCCCCCTCTTTCTTCGTGTGCACCAGGTAGAGGTAGCGGAAGATGCCGTACAGCACGAACGGGATCGTCAGCATCATCGTGTGGTTCTTCGGCAGGCCTTCCGCCGTGAACGTGTAGAGCCCGTACGCCATCAGCACGGCCGCCGTCACCGTCGACCCCATCTGATCCAGCAGCTCCGTCGAGTATTCGTCGAGGATCCGGCGGTGATTCCCCGCACCATCCTGCAGCAGCTCCAGTTCAGCCCGCCGCTTGTTGATGCCCAGGAACAGCGCCCCCAGCGCGGTCACCACGTACAGCCACGGCGAGATCGGCACATCGATCGCCAGCGCCCCCGTCATCGCGCGGAGCACGAAGCCGGCGGCGATCACCATCAGGTCGATCAGCACCACGTGCTTGAGCACGTACGAGTACGCGACCATCAGCGTCGTGTAGGCCAGGATCACCAGCCCCATCTGCCAGTTCAGCGTGAACGCCGCCGCGTTGCCCGCGACGGCCAGCACGACGGCCGCGATCCACGCCGTCCTGATCGGCAGCAGGCCGGCCGGGATCGGCCGCAGCCGCTTGCGCGGGTGCGCCCGGTCGCTGTCGATGTCGCGTATATCGTTGACGAGGTAGTCGGCGCTCGAGACCATGGCGAAGCAGGCGAACGCCACGAGGGATTCGAGCAGCTTCGGCACCCAGGTCGATGGGTCCCCCAGGTGGTACTGCTGTCCGACGGAGAAGATGAACGCCAGGAAGACGATGCCGTTCTTCGTCCACTGCCGCGGCCGCATGGCCCGAATCAGATACCGAAGCTGGAAGAGGGTGCCCGAACGGCGAACCTCGGTCGTCGCCCAGTCGGCGGTGGGTGTCTGGCTGGCCGGCAAGGCCGCCTCTTCCTTGGCCATGATGCCGCCATCATAGCGCACGGCCCAATGGGGCCGAAACCAACACCCCGCCCCACAATCGGCCGATGCTTCCCCTAGGGGCACGATACCGGGGGGAGTTGAGATGGAACAGCCGCAAGCACTGAAGACGTTGCGCCTCGATGCCACGGCCGACGGCCGCACGGTCGAGAGCGCCTACTGGAACCTCGTCCACCGGGCGCAGGAGCGCGCCGCGAACCAGGATCCCGCCGCAGAAGCCGAGATCGAGGCGCTGAACGAAGCCTACGGCGCCCTCGTCCCCGGCGGCCGCGTCGCCACTCCGCTCAAGCAGCGCGTCGCCGCGCAGGAACAAGGCACCGGCATCCCCATCCTCGACTGGTTCGCCGATTGGGTGTCGGCCGAGGCGCTCCGCACGCGCCTGCGCTGGCCCCACCGCAACCCGGAGATCGCCCTGATCGGCGGCGGCGCGCTCGTGCTGATGCTGCTCGCCGTCGGCGCCGGCGCATCGCTCGCGGCGACGTTCCTCGCCGCCGGCATCGTCTGCGCCGCCATCTGGGCGCCGTGGCGCAGGCCGGAGTAGCACCCCGCGCGTCCAACGCAGAAGCAACGCGTCGAAGGCTCGCCGCGGCGGCGGTTAGACGCTCGTCTGCGCGTGGACCCCGACGACGAGCACAGTGCTCCGCGTGAGCCCCTCTCCACGCCGTGGAGAGGAGTGGCCGAAGGCCGGGGTGAGGTGCGTGGCCGCCGGCTGCGCCACAACGAAGAGCGCAGCACTCGTGGCGGAGCGATCCAGCCTCCAGCTTCCACCATCCACCATCCAGCGCCTAAGCGCTACAGCGGCAGGTTGCTGTGCTTCTTGGCGGGCCTGCTTTGCGTCTTCGTCCGCAGCATCTCGAACGCGTGGATCACCTTCGACCGCGTGTCCCGCGGGTCGATCACGTCGTCGACGTACCCTCGCGCTGCCGCGATGTACGGGTTGGCGAAGCGCTCCTCGTAGTCCGCGATGAGCTGCGCGCGCTCGGCTTCCGGCTCGTCGGCCTCCTGTATTCGTGAGCGGTAGAGGACGTCCACCGCCCCTGGGGAACCCGTGACGTAAATCTCTCCTTGCGGCCATGAGAAGTTCATGTCAGCCCCCAGGTGCTTCGACCCCATGGCGTCGTACGCGCCGCCGACCGCCTTGCGCAAGATGACGGTCACTTTCGGCACCGTTGCTTCCGCGTACGCGTACACCAACTTGGCGCCGTGCACGATGATGCCGCCGTATTCCTGCGCCACGCCGGGCAAGAAGCCCGGCACGTCGACGAGGGTCAGGATCGGGATGTTGAACGCGTCGCAGAAGCGCACGAAGCGCGCCGCCTTGCGCGACGAATCGATGTCGAGCACGCCGGCGAGCAACATCGGCTGGTTGGCGACGATGCCGACCGGTCGCCCGGCCAGCCGCGCAAATCCGCACGTGATGTTCTGCGCGAACTGCGCGTGCACTTCCATGAAGTCGCCGTCGTCGACGACGTGGTAAATCACCTCGCGGACGTCGTAGGGCTTCGATGAGTCATCCGGCACGATGTTGAGCAGCTCGTCAGTGCGCCGCGTCACGTCGTCACCGGCGTCCAGGGACGGCGGATCTTCCATGTTGTTGAGTGGCAGGAATGACATGAGGCGCCGTACCTCGGCGAGCGTGTCCTCCTCGGTTTCAATCGCAAAGTGGGCGACGCCGCTGCGGGTCGCGTGCACGGTGGCGCCGCCCAGCTCTTCCAGCGTCACTTCTTCGCCGGTGACGGACTTGATCACGTTGGGGCCTGTGATGCACATTTGCGATGTGTTCTGGGTCATGAAGATGAAGTCCGTGAGCGCCGGGGAGTAGACCGCGCCGCCCGCACACGGGCCCATGATGACGGAGATCTGCGGCACGACGCCGGACGCCAGCACGTTGCGCAGAAAAATGTCGCCGTAGCCGCCCAGGCTGGCCACACCCTCCTGGATGCGCGCGCCGCCCGAGTCGTTGATGCCGATCACCGGCGCGCCGGTCTTGAGGGCGAGATCCATGACCTTCGACATCTTCTCGCCGACGACCTCGGAGAGCGAGCCACCGAACACGGTGAAGTCCTGCGAGAAGACGAAGACGCCGCGGCCATCGATCTTGCCGTAGCCGGTGACCACAGCATCGCCGAGGAAGTGTTGCTCGTCCATCCCGAACTCGGTCGCCCGATGGATCATCAGCTGGTCCAGCTCTTCAAATGTGCCAGGATCGAGCAGAATGTCGAGGCGCTCCCGCGCCGTGAGCTTCCCGCGTTCGTGCTGGAATTCAATACGCTTCAGGCCACCGCCGAGGCGTGCCTGATCCTTCATCTTGAGCAGTTTGGAGAGCCGTTCTTCGTTTGACATCGCCCGGATCGTAGCAAAGCGATGAGCTACGCGGAACTCGATCGGGCTGCCGGTGGGCCGGAGATTGGCGCTCCAGCAGCCGGACGACGAATCTGCTCGAAGCTTCCATCCTTCTCCCGCCTCGTCCCGCCCGTCGTTACACTGCCCGCATGACAACTGCTGAACGGCCGGGCATCGGCATCAGGGCGCTGGTAGCCGCGGTCGGCCAGGGCCCGACGAACGGCCGTTACCTCACGCGCGAAGAAGCCCGCTTCGCGCTCGACGCGATCATGGACGGCACCGCCACACCCGCGCAGGCGGGCGCGCTGCTGATCCTCCAGCGCTACCGCAGCGAGGCGCCCGAGGAGCTGCTCGGCTACGTCGACGCGGTGCGCGGCCGCATGGCGCCGTTCGCGCCGCGCGTCGATGGCATGCTGGATATCGGCAGCCCGTACGACGGCAGATCGAAGCACGTCGTCGTCAGCCCGGCTGCCAGCATCGTCGCTGCGGCCGCCGGCGTGCCGGTGCTGATGCACGGCGAGCGCGACATGGGCCCGAAGCAGGGCCTCCCCGTCGGCGACGTCATCCGCGCGCTCGGCGTCGACACAGACGCCTCGCCCGACGTCGTCGTTCGCGGCATCGAGACGTGCGGTCTCGGCTACGGCCGGCAGGCGCGGCTCGTCCCCGCGCTCTACGCGCTCAAGCCGCTGCGCGGGGAGCTGGGGCTACGGACGCCGCTCCACATGGTGGAGAAGATCTACGGGCTGGCGCCGTACCACCTGATCGGCGTCGCCCATATGCCGTACCTCAAGCAACTCGCCCCCACGCTCGCGCAGCTCGGTTTCCGCCGCACGATGGTCGTGCAGGGCATGGAGGGCCACGAAGACGTCACGACGTCGCGCGGCGCCCGCGTGGTCGAGATCGACGACCGCGGCGAGCAGGATGAATGGCGCCTCGATCCGCAGGAGTTCGGCCTCGAGCCCGCCACCGACGACGACCTCGCGCCCGGTGATGCCGATCGCTCCGCGCGCATGACACTCGCGGTGCTCGGCGGCGAGGCCACGCAGGCGCAGACCGATCTCGTCGTCCTCAACGCCGCGCTCCGCATCAAGCTCACGGGTCGCGCCGCCGATCTCCCGTCCGCCATCGATGCGGCGCGCGCCGCGATCGCCTCAGGCGAGGCGATGCGCAAGCTGGAAGCGTGGCGCCAGGTCCGCTGAGCAGCGCTCGCTGCAACACTCACATCACCGGTCGCGATCCGAAACTGACGCGACGTACGAGCCCATCTCCCCTTTGTGGGAGAGGGGTGGCCGAAGGCCGGGGTGAGGGCCGCCCGCAGGCGGTCACGCCTGCGCCTAATCTACGCATCGCGATCCTAAACCGATGCCACGTGTGAGCCCCTCTCTACAGCGTGGAGAGGGGTGGCCGAAGGCCGGGGTGAGGTGCTCGGTCCGCATCGTCACTTCGACGCGCTGCCGATCGCCGGCCGCTGCGCCGCCCACGGCTGCGCCTGCTCGTACGCCCGCGCGGCGCGCAGCACCAGCGAGTCCTGGTACGCGCGGCCGACGATGTGCAGCCCCACCGGCAGCCCGCGTGAGTCGAACCCGCACGGCACGGACGCTGCCGGCTGCCCCGTCAGGTTGAACGGCTGCGTGTACGGCATCCAGCCGTATGGCGCCATCGCCTTCCCGCCGAGCTCCGTCGGCGCCTTGCCGATCGGGAACGCCGCGACCGACATCACCGGCGTCAGCAGCAGGTCGTACGTCTGGTGGAATCGCTGCATCGATGCCCAGATCGCCATGCGCCGCTCATCGGCGCGCACGAGTTCGACTGCGCTCCGCCGGCTGCCGAAGTCCAGGAACTGCCGTGCCGGCTCGTCGAGCAGCGCCAGTTCCTGCTCGCTCAGTTCGCCCAGCCACGCCGCATCGCTCGTCGCCGCGATCGTGAAGAACGTGAAGTCGCCCGACGGGTTGGCGAAGCCCGGCGACGCCTCCCCGACATCGCAGCCGAGATCCGCGAATCGCTTCGCCGCCGCCTCGCAGATCGCGCGCACTTCCGGGTCGACGGGCGCGTACCCCAGGTCGGCCGACCACGCGACGCGCAGCCCCCGCACGCCCAGATCGACCTCCTCAAGGAAGGACCCGGGGTAATCGATCACCGAGAACGGATCCGCCGGCTCGTGCCCCGCCATCACGTCCAGCGCCAGCGCCGCGTCGCTGACCGTGCGCGTCGTCGGGCCGCGATGCGTCATCGTCGACCAGCCGCCCGGGTTGCGCGGCACACGCCCGTACGTCGGCTTGATGCCGAAGACGCCGCAGAACGACGCCGGTATGCGGATCGAGCCGCCGCCGTCGCTGCTCAGCGCGATCGGCCCGAGCCCCGCCGCCACCGCCGCTGCCGCGCCGCCGCTCGAACCGCCCGGCGTGCACTCGAGATTCCACGGGTTGCGTGTCGCGCCGAACAGGCGGTTCTCCGTCATCGGGATGAAGCCGAACTCCGGCGTGTTCGTCTTCCCCAGGTGCACGCCGCCCGCATCCAGCATGCGCTTGACCACGAACTCGTACCCCGTCGCGATCTTGTCCTTGTACAGCAGCGACCCCTTCGTCGTCGGCAGCCCCTTCACGTCGAAGAGGTCCTTGATCGAGATCGGGACGCCGTGCAGCGCGCCCAGCTCGTCGCCGCGCATCACCGCCGCCTCGGCGTCCTTCGCCGCCGTCATCGCCATCTCCGGTGTCACGAGGCAGTAGGCGTTCAGCGCCGGGTTGATCGCATCGATGCGCTCCAGCATCGCCGCTGCCAGTTCCACGGGCGACAGCGTCTTCGCCCGGATCGCCGCCGCCATCTCCGTCGCGGGCATGAAGGCCAGTTCTTCGTGCATCTCATCCTCGAATCTGCGCTTGCCGTATCGATGCGGTACGCCAGGTTCCCGCCCGCGCCAGTGTAATGCGCCACCCCGTCCCAGACGACTACCCACTACCCACTACCGACTACCTCCTACCCATTCCTGCGAGCCATGCGCCAACCCCCACAGTGCTGCTAGAATCGCCGGTATGAAGATCACGCTCGTCGACTTCGACAGGCACCGCCACCTCGACCCTGCGGCCGCGCTGCTCGCCGGCCGCCACCGCCGCGACCGGGCGCGCGAGCCGCTGCTGCCGGCGGCGTTCGACGCGCCGGACGCCTGCCGCGCCCAGATCGAGCACGCCTTCGACAATCCCGGCTGGAAGGGCCTGCTCGCGGAAGTCGACGGCGCGCCCGTCGGTTTCGCGATCATGACCGCGCAGATCACGGCGCAGACGCACTTCCTCGCCAGCTTCTTCCCGCCCCGAGCCGCCTCGCTCGGCTACGCCGCGCATGCCACAAAGGCGGGCATGGAGTACGACGTCTACCGCGCCCTCTTCGCGGCGCTGGCCGAACCCTTCGTTGCCCTCGGCTTCTTCGATTTCGCGATCAACCTGCCGGCGTCCGATCCCGAGTCGCGCGAGGCGTGGGCGTCGCTCGGCTTCGGCCGCACGATGACCTGCGCGATCCGCGGCGTCGGCCCCACGGAGAAGCCGGCGGCGACGGCCGTCGAACTGCACCAGGTCAGCGCCGAGGACGCCGAGGTCATCTTCTCCCTCAACGAAGAGCTGACGCTGCACCACGCGCGCTCGCCGATCTTCAACCCCTTCATCCGCGAGTCCGACGCAAGCAGCCACGAATTCCAGCGCAACCTGCTCACCGAGCCGGCCGCGAACGCGCACTGGGTGGCGTACGAGGACGGCAAGCCCGTGGGGATGAATACGTTCATGCAGCCGTTCTTTCTCTCGCCGCTGACGGTTCCCGACAAGACGATCTATCTCTTCCAGGGCATCGTCCACGGAGGACGCACGTGCGGGCGGCGTCGGCACGGCCATCCTCGCGCAGGGCGCCGCGTGGGCCCGCGAGCAGGGCTACGAGCACATCGCGCTGCACTTCGCGTCGGCCAACCTGCCCGGCGCGAAGTTCTGGCAGAGCAGTGGCTTCCGGCCCGTCGAGTACGGCATGCGCCGTCGCCTCGACGAGCGCATCGCCTGGGCGAACAAGTAGCGTTTTGGGAGGGTGCCGCCATGGCCGGCTCGGCGTACGGCCTCCGGGCCCTGATCGATGACATCACGCGCGTCGTGCGGCGCGAGTCCCATCCGGACGCCCGCTGCGACGCCATCGCGCCGCACCTGCGCCGCTGGATGGACGGGGCGCTCGCGCTGCCGGAGCGATATACGCAGCCCTGCGATGGCGGCGCCTGCGGCCACCTCGTCTACACCGATCCGGAAGGCGAATACTTCGTCATCTCGGTCGCCTTCCCGCCGGGCACCAGCAGCGGCGTGCATTACCACGGTGCCTGGGGCGTCATCGGCATCCTGGCCGGCACCGACGAAGAGACGAAGTACGCCCGCGACGATTCGCCGGAACACGTAGCCGCCGGGCAGGACTGCCGGCTGCGCCAGGCCGAAAAGATCTACTCGCCGTCCGGCACGATCAGCTACTTGCGGCCGCCGCTCGAGGGGTTCCATCGCGTGCGCGCGGCCGGCGGCGAGACCGGTGTCTCGCTCCACATCCTCGGCGGCACGCCCGATACGCACCCGCACTTCGCGTGCGACGGCGCCACGAAGACACTCGTCGATTTCCCGATGTCAGGCATCATCACGCACGAGCCGCTGCTCCGCTGACCCGTGGTCGAATGAAAGCGGCAGTGCGGCCCGCCCGGCGTGGTTCCCCAGCGGAACCACGCCCGCCCTCGGTGGGCGAGCACGCGCTGCTGCCAGCGCAGCCCCGCGTCCAGATCCGCGCGCCTCGAGACGCGCAGCGCTAGCTGCCGCCCTTCTCGCGGCGGTGCTGCATGGTCCGGAACACCAGCGTCGCCATGCCGCCCGCGGCGACAAAGACGCTTCCGACGAGCAACGTAAACCAGAGCATCATAGTGACCCCCCCATCGGCTTGCCTGGATCCGCCAGGCTTCTCGCCCCGCCCTGACGCGGAGCACACTTACAGCATCGGCAGATCGCGCCGAACATGGCGCCGAAAGGCAGCTCTTTCTGGCGCGAACGCGCACTGCGGTGGTGGCAGGTCTGCGTCCGGCGTTGTTGTCGCGCACGCTGCTGGCGGCTTCTCTCCAACTCCTACCGCCTCACTGCGCATTCCACGACGCTCCCGCGATGCGTACCCTGCGCCCGTGAGGGGAGCCGCCATTGTCGTGGTTTGAACTGCTGCTGATCCCGCTGGGGTTCGCCGTCGGCGCCTACGGGACGCTGGTCGGTGCGGGCGGCGGCTTCGTGCTGGTCCCCGCGCTGCTGCTCATCTACCCCAGCGAAGACGCCTCCAGCCTGACGTCGATCTCGCTGGCCGTCGTGTTCTTCAACGCCGTCTCGGGTTCCGCTGCCTACGCGCGCCTGCGCCGCATCGATTACGTGACCGGCATGATCTTCGCCGCTGCGGCCATCCCGGGCTCGGTCGGCGGCGCCTTCCTCGTCGGCGCCGTGCCGCGCCAGGCGTTCGACCTGATGTTCGGAATCACGCTGCTCGTTCTAGCCGCCTACACCGCATGGGCCGCCGGCCGCACCGCCGCCATCCGCTCGCACCTCCGGGGCCGCGGCATCATCACGCGCACCATGCACGGCCACGAGGAGGGCGAGACCTTCCGCTACTCCTACAACCTCTGGCACGGCGTCGTCTACAGCGCCGGTGTCGGGTTCATCTCCAGCCTGCTCGGCATCGGCGGCGGCGTCGTCCACGTGCCGATCATGATCACGCTGCTGCGATTCCCGGTGCACGTTGCTGTGGCCACGTCGCATTTCGTGCTGGCGATCACCGCGGCCTCCGGGAGCGCCGTGCATCTGATGAACGGTGACCTCGTCGGCGCGAACCTGGCCCGGGCGCTGCTCCTGTCGGCCGGCGTGATCCCGGGCGCACAGGTGGGCGCGCGGCTGGCGCAGCGATTCCAGGGTCCGGCGATCGTGCGCTTCCTGTCGTTTGCGCTGCTCGCGCTGGGCATCCGCCTCGTGTTCGCCGGCGCGCGTGGCTGACAGCGAATTGAGAGGGCGTCGCGAAGCCGTAGGGTTGGCGTAGGCCTGGCGTCACGCGACCATGGCTCTCGTGCATGTAGTCTTCTTGCACTGGAGGTCGCACATGGCCCTGCACCGCACGATTGCCGCGGCCGTTGCCGTGTTCGCCGCGTCCGCGATCCTGGCCGCGTGCGGCGATGCGGGAACGAGCCCAGCCTCCACGGCGACGGCGATCATCGCCGCGCCATCCGGCACGCCGGACGCCAGCGCCACGAAAGTGACGCCGGATGAACTCCGCGCACGCCTGGCGGCCGGGCCCGCACTCGCGCCGATATTCGATGCGTTCGAGCACGGCGACGCCCGGGCGTTGCTGGCGTTCATCGATTTCAAGCCGTGGAAGTGCGGCGGGCGTGGCGACGACGGCTGCCCGGCAGGCGTGGCGGCCGGCACGGAACTGCCGAAGACCAACACCGGGCCTGACACGTTCTACGTCAGCGCCGAGACGCTCCAGCCATATCTCGAACTCGTGCTCGGGGGCCGACCGCTGGTGCTCGACTTCTTCGCGCGCTCCCGCACGGTGCCCTCCCGCTACATCCTGGGGTTCGACGGCGCCGTTAAGGGCAACGGGTTCCCGCCGCTCGAGGATCCTGCCACACAGCTGACCGGCGTGTTGCTGACCATCGACACATCGGCGCCGCACTCTATCCAGCGGGTCGATCTGCTGGCCGAATTCCGCCGAGCGGCCAGCGTCGGCCACGACGCTGCCAATGCACCCGGGAGCGATTACGTGATCGAGTTGTTCACACAGGTGAACTAGCGCCTGTCACGATTGTCAGAGGTCCGCTACGCCTTGACCGGCGCCGTGGACGGCGCCTGCGCACCCTCGGCGTCGTACCTGGCGAAGAGGTGGCCCCAGGGCGACTCTTCGCGCCAGCGCTCGTAGATCTTCCGCTCTTTCAGCGGCCAGTGGTAGTAGTCGTGGAAGACCTCGGAGAAGAGGTTGGTAGCGTGCACGAGCGGCGTGTGGAAGATCGCCTTCTGCAGCACCTTCGTCGGCCCGAACCAGGCGAGGTAGCCCATGAAGCTGTGCAGCGTGCCGCCGACCTTGAACCCCCACGACTCCTGCGACACGTCGTCGCCGACCAGGTCGATCTCGCCCGGATCGCCGATGCCAAGCCCCTGCTCGTGCGCGGTGCGGATGTACTGGATGCTCATCGGGTCGAAGCCCATCAGCTTCGCCGCCACCGCGTCGATCGCCACCTGGTCCGCGGACGCGAGGATCACGTTTTTCGTCGTCGGAAACATGATGCGCGGGCCCGGGCCGTTGCCGGCCGTCGACCCGTCCATCATCGCAAAGATGCCGGGGTGGATCTCCTTCTGGATCGCCAGCAGGTCCACCAGCGTCTCGTGGATGTGGCTGTGCGTGTAGTGACGGTTCGTGTTCAGCAGCCCGCCGAACGCGTTCTTCATCGCGCCGGTGGTGGTGGTGTAGATGTGGCACTTCACCGTCGGCAGATGGACGATATTCTTGCCGTGAAAGTAGTCGGGGATCTTGATGCCATCGGGGAAGATCTTGTCCAGCACCAGCATCGGGCGCTTCGGGCGGTACACCTCCCACTTCATGTCCTCGTCGCGGAAGTTGAACCGCACGGGGATCTCGTGGTGGCGGAAGACCGGGACGTAGTGGTTCAGGTCCTCGCCCTTGAAGGCGTCCGTGACCACCGTCTTGTTCTGCACGCAGACCAGGTCCTCGTAGCCCGCCTTGCGCAGCCCCACGATCGCGCCCTCGAGCTGCCACGGCGTCGTGTTGGCCGAGGGGAACGGGAAGTGCCACGAGATGTTGTCCTTGAGGATCGTCGTGGCCGACGGATCCAGATGCTGCTTGACGTCGGCCAGGTGCATCAGCCGCTCGTAGTCTTCGATGGCCGTCTCCGGCTTCGTGCGCAGGACGGCGACCTTGGCGCGGGTCGACATGGGAGACCTCCGGTGCGTTCTTGGTGGCTGAAACGTCGTCGATGGTCATCCGGCGGCGGGCTTGGGCCGTGCCGCCGTAGCTATATCGTGCAGCAAGGATAACAGATCGACCCGCGACGCCACTCGCCGCATTGCACCGTCGCCGTCCGCTGCAAATCGACATAACTACGACCGCGGCGCTCGTGGATGCAACTGCTAACCTGCCGCCATGCCGCAACTCCTCCTCGGGCTACACCTCGGCGCTGCGTCTCTCGATGCCGTCGCCATCGATGCCACCGGCGCGGTGCATGCGCGCGCCACAGCCGCGTACGAGACGCGGTCGCCGCAGCCCGGCTGGGCGGAGCAGCGGCCCGACGACTGGTGGCGCGCCTGCTGCGAGGCGATTGCCGCGCTCCGTGCGCAAGTCGCCTTGCGCCACGTCGCCTCGATCGGCCTGGCGGGGCAGATGCACGCCTCGGTCTTCCTCGACGCCGAGCACGAGGTGATCCGCCCGGCGCTGCTCCGCGACGACGGCCGCGCGGCGGCCGAGGCGGAGGAGATCGAGCGCGAGGTCGGCGCAGAACGCCTCTGGCGCATCACCGGCAGCCGCACGTCCGCCGCTGCCGCCGCGCCCAGGCTGCTCTGGCTGCGCCACAACCAGGCGATCGCCTACAAGCGCCTGCGCCACCTGCTGTCGCCGAAGGACTACCTGCGCCTCCATCTCACCGGCACGCTCGCCACCGACCTCGGCGACGCCTCCGCCACCGGCCTGCTCGATGCCGCCGCCCGTGCATGGTCCGTCGAGATCGCCGACGCCCTCGAGTTCGACCGGGCGATCCTGCCGCCGGTGTACGAGGGCCCGGATGTGACCGGCACGCTGTCGGCCGCCGTCGCGTCGGAGCTGGGCCTGCCGCCCGGCATCCAGGTGGTGGCCGGCGCTGGGGACGGCCAGGCCGCCGCTGTCGCCGCCGGTGCCGTCACACCCGGCATCGCCCTGACCAGCATCGGTACGTCCGCAGCACTGTTCGTGCCACTCTCCGCGTACGAGCCCGAGCCGGCCGGTCGCCTCGACACCATGTGCCACAGCGTCCCCGGCGTCTGGCACCACCTCGGCGTGTTTCCCACCGGTGCCGACGACGCATCGAGCGCCGCCATGGAGGGCGTGGCGTTCTCGCTCCGCCGGGCGCTCGACCTGGGCCGGGCCGCAGGAGCACGAGTCGTCGAGATGCGCATCATCGGCGGCGGCTCGACGAGCGCCGCGTGGCACCAGCTCATCGCTGACGTCTTCGAGACGCCGGCGGTCCCGCTCGACTCGGACGACGGCCCGGCGATCGGCGCGGCGCTGCTCGGTGCGGTCGGAGCCGGCGCCTTCGCATTTGTGCAGGAGGCGGCTGCCGCCTGCGTGCGCCCGGCCGCGCCTGTCGAGCCGCGCCCCGAGGCCGCCGCTGCGTACCGGGAGCAGTACGAGCGCTTCCGCCGCGAATGAACCCGCGCCCCGCCCGGACACTATCGCTCACGTGCCTGATCAGTTGACGGCGTCCCGGTTGACGGGTTCGGATCGAGGCTGTTATGCTCCCCGGCAGGAAAGGAGGTGATGCGGATGCAAGACCATAGTTGTGAGGCCTGCGTGCCGACCAACGTCCGCAGCACCTCGGGGGCTACCTGCTAGCAGGCCCCTCGGGGGTTGCAGCCGGGCAGCAGGCCTGGCAACAGAATCGGGAATGGCCCGGGCGTGTGCCCGGGCCATTCTCTTTGCCTCTTCGGATCGATGCGGCTCAACGCAGGTCGCGCAGCGGCAGCGACGCCAGGTAGTCGTGGATGGCGCCCGCCGCTCTCCGTCCGTCGGCCAGCGCCGTGACGACCAGGTCGGCGCCGTTGACGTTGTCGCCGCCGGCGAAGACGCCCGGGCGGCTCGTCATGAACGTCTCCGGGTGCACCTCGACGAGGTTCCAGCGGTTCGTGTCCATGCCCGGTACGGCGTCCTTGATGATCGGGTCGGCGTTGTAACCGATGGCGACGGCCACGCTGTCGGCCGGGATGACGAACTCCGAATGCGGGATCGGGATCGGCCGCCGCCGGCCCGACTCGTCGGGCTCGCCCAGCGCCATTTGCTGGCACTCGACGCCCGTCACGCGCCCCTCGGCGCTGCCGAGGAAGCGCAGCGGGATCGTCAGGAACTGGAAGTTCACGCCCTCCTGCCGGGCGTGTTCGCGCTCCTCGGTGCGGCCCAGCATCTCCGTCTCCGTGCGGCGGTAGATGCAGGTGACGTTCTCCGCGCCCAGCCGCACGGCTGTGCGCACGCAGTCCATCGACGTATCGCCGCCGCCGATGACGACGACGTCCTTCCCCATCTGCAGCGGCTCGCGCATGTGCTCCGGCAGCCGCTCCGGCGCCAGGTTGCCCCGCACGAGGAACTCCGTCGCCGCGTAGATGCCCGCGTGCTCCTCGCCCGGGATCGCCAGAAGGCCGCCGAGGCCGGCGCCCGTGCCGACGAACACGGCCTGGAACCCCTGCTCGAACAGCCCGTCGACCGTCACGTCCTTACCGACCCACGTGTTGCCGACGAAGCCGACCCCCAGCTTGTCCAGGTACTTCAGCTTGTCCTGCAGCACGTCCTTGCTCAGCTTGAAGTTCGGGATGCCGTACAGCAGCACGCCGCCCGGCTCCGGCCAGGCGTCGTACATCGTGGCCGAGTGCCCCAGCTTGGCCAGCTCCTCTGCGACTGCGATGCCCGCCGGCCCCGCGCCCACCACCGCCACCTTGTAGCCGCTGGGCTCGGGCAGCAGCGGCAGCGGCACGCCCAGGTTCTTGCGCTGGTAGTCCGTCACGAACGCCTCGAGCTTGCCGATCGACACCGGCGGCTCCTGGTGGCTGTCGGGCCGGATGGCGAACGCCACCACGCACTCGCCCTCGCAGAGCCGCTCCTGCGGACAGAGGCGGCCGCACAGCTCCGGCAGGTTGCTCGTCTCGCGGAACGTGTTCGCGGCGCCGTTCGCGTCGCCGATCTCCAGCAGCTTGAACGCACCGGGGATGTCGTTGTGCACGGGGCACGCCTGCTGGCATGGCGCCGTCGGGCACTGGATGCAGCGGCTCGCCTCGAGCTGCGCGGCCTCGATGTCGAAGCCGAGGAAGACCTCGTCCCAGTTCTTCTTGCGCAGCTCGGGGTCCTGCTTGCGGATCGGCACGCGGGAGATCGCGAGACGGCGCTGGACCTCTGTGTCCTTCGACATGACATTTCCTTCGGGACTCCCGTAGCCGACGCTGCGCGGCGGTACGACAAGTCTAGGGTGAGCGTGGGCAGATGTAAATGGCAGCAGCTTCGGATGGCGCCGAGGCGCCGCCTACTGCGACGGTGCTTCGGAGAAGGCCGAGCGGAGGAAGTTGACCATGTTCCAGATGTCCTCGTCGGAGAACGTGCCTTTGAACTTCGGCATCGCCGAGCCCGGGTAGCCTTCGGCGACGAACGTGAAGAACTGCGGGTCGATGTGCAGCGGCATGTGCTGGCGGAAGTCCGTCGGCGCCGGGCTCAGGCTCGCCGCCCCCGGCCCGTCGCCACGGCCGTCGATGCCGTGGCAGACGATGCAGTTCTGCTGGAACAGGTCCTTGCCCTTCGCTACCGACGCCGCGGTCGGCTTGATCGGGTTGCCCGCCGTCGGGTTCGCGACGGTCGTGTGCGTGTGCACGCCGAAGATCAACACGGCGCCGCCCACCATCAGCAACGTCGCCACGCCCATGCCGGCGCGATAGCCCGGTCGCCGCAGCCAGCGCAACTGGCGGCGATAGAAGATGATCGCGACGCCGCACAGCACAAGGACCGCGCCGCCGACCTCGTTCCAGCTGAAGTAGGTGAAGGGCAGCTCGTACGCCGTGCCCCGGTCGCCCTTCGCCGTCGCCACCGCTCGCCCCACCGGCAGCACGAACAGGTGCGAGACGTCGTCGGCGTCGGAGCGGCGGATATCGGTTTGGACACGCCAGTTGCCGGGCTGCGTGAAGTAGGCGCCGGCGCCGCGCCAGTCGCCATCGGCAAACCGCGTCAGGATGATCTCCGACGGCGCGACGGCGTTTTGCACGTCGTCGTAGGTGAAGCGCAGCCGCGCCTGAGTCACCGTCGTGCTCGGCGTGCCGTCCGGCTTCTGGATCGTCAGGTTGTACTGGTTGATCCCGACGCGGTTCGGCGAGACCTCCAGCGTCAGGCCCAGGTCGCCCAGCGCCGCGGTCTGGTTGAATTTCGCCGAGCCGGTCTGCCCGGCCTTCTGCTGCGCCACCTCGCCCTTCGCCGTGGCGGTCTGGCTCAGCACGCCGACGGCCGCGAACACGGCGACGATCAGCGTCACTTCGACGATGATCGTGCGCGGCAGCAGGCGCTGCAGCGATTCCACCTGCCGCTGCCACAACGATCGCTGCTCCGGTGTCCCCGCGCCGCCCTCCTGGTACGCGCCATCGATCGCCGCGACGAGCCGCGGCTTGAGGACGTACGCGTTGAATCCGGCGACCGCGAGTAACGGCGCCAGCAGCGCCAGCTTCGCCAGCAGCACCTTGCCGTACGTCGTGTCGATCATCGCGTCCTTGTTCGGCATCTCCGCGAGGCCGTTGAACGCGCCCGTCGCGAGGATGACGAAGACGCTCAGGCCGGCGATGATCGAGAAGCGGTCGAGGACGTTGGCCAGCAGCAGGAACCGCTGCGAACCCTGCATCTCGCGGCGGCTCCAGCGCACGAGCGGGACCAGCATCACCAGTGCGCCCAGCCAGCCCGCGGCCGCAGCCAGGTGCGCGAAATCGGACGCCACGGACCAGAACTTGCCCGTGCCCGACGCGCTGTGGCTCACCAGCGAGTACGCGAGCATCGCGCCGGCCGCGCCCGCCAGCAGCACGCCCACTCCGATGTCCCGGTGGCGCGCCGTGCGGCCCAGGAAGAGCGCATCGGCGCCGGCGAGCGCCACGACGAAGAGCAGCAGTTGCGCCAGCCGGTACTGTCCCGTGCGCACCGTCGTCAGGTAGTCGATCAGGCTGGTGCTCGTCCCGAAGCGGTTCACCGTGAGCAGCACGAGGAATCCCGACGCGATAAAGGCCGCCGGCAGTAGCACGTGCCCGATATTCACGACCCAGCGTTCGGCCGCGTCCGTGAGCTTGTTGTACTCCGCGTCTTCCAGGAAGACCGCACCTGGCCGGATGCCTGCCACCAGCATGAACGCCGCCCCACCGGCGATCGCCAGCGATAGCAGGGCGATCCACTTGAGGGCCGAGTCAAGGTTGCTCGGGAGCAGTTGGCCGCCGCCCCCATTGCCGCCGACCGTCGTGTCGAGCGAGACGCCTGCCGGGAATGTGCCGTCGGGGTTGAGGACGATGAACGGGTAGCGGCCGTCGTAGTTGTGGCCATCGACGCTGGAGACGTTGCTCCACTTGACGAAGTAGAGCCCCGGCGCCAGCACCTTCACACCCACCGACGCGAACGTCGGGTCGCCGTCGTCGAACGCCGTGCCGCCGTCGTCCTGGCGCTGGTCGTTCTTGTCCAGGACCTTGATCTGCGTCAGCCGCCGCTCGATGGCTTCGCTGAAGTTCAGCACGATCCGCGCCGGAGGGCGTCGGAGCGTCTCGTTGTTCGCCGGGCTCGATCGGACCAGCGAGGCGTGGGCGTACGCCGGACGCGGCGCCACGGCCATCGCCGCAAGCGTCAGCACGATGGCGAGCGCGGCGAGGCGGCGGCGTGTTCGCTTGTTCAACATGCCCACGCTACCATCCCGCCGCGCCGCCGCAAATTCATGTGCGTTCCCTCATCTACTGCCGCGCGCCGCCGCGTCGGGCGTAGGCGAAGCCGGCGGCGGCCAGCACGGCCGCCGCCGCGATCACACCCACCACAACGTAGAACGCCGTATTGCCGTTACCGCCATCCCCCGACTTCGAGGCGGCCGCAGGCGTCGCCGATGTGCGCGTGGGCGCCGCTGAAGTCGTGCTCGATGCGGTGCCGCCCGCCGCCGGTGTTTCTGCCGAGGCCGTGGTCTCGGGCTCGGCGCCAATCGACTCGAGCTGCCGGTCGTTCGCGAGGTCGTCCGCGCCCGGCTGCTTCTGGATGTAGAACGAGAACGCGCCCTCCGCCGGATCGTTGTCGTCGTCGGAGACGTTCGTCCAGCGCACGACATAACGTCCCGCCGCCAGCCCCGACTGGAGCGGCGCGCTCATCTGCGTGCGGTCGCCCTCGTTGATCGCGGCCGGCCCCGTCGCCACGCTGGCGCCGCCCGCGTTCTCGACGGCGATGCCGTACGCGCCGGCGACCTTCTGTATCGCCTCGGTGAACACGATCGTCACCTGCGAGGGCGCGGCCGCGAGGACCTCGCCCTTCGCGGGCGTAGAGCTCTTGGAGTGGGCGTGCGCCGAGGCCGTCGATACGGCCGCAACTGCGGCGATCGTTCCGGCCAGCAGCGCCAGCCCCGTGCTGGTGGGCCTCATCAGTGCCTCCTGGTCTGCGTCGCGCTGCGGGTCATGCCCGGCGCGACGCCTGATCAACGGCGATACCCGTCAGGAGGATACCGCCTTCAGTCATGCGAGTCATCGACCGCCCTGCCGTCCCCAGACGCGGGGCGGCTCGCTCGCGATCAGCCGGTCGCGCGGAGCGGTGGGCGGATCTCTGGCCGTCGCGTGATGCCGGCCAGCACCGGGATCGTCGGCAGCACCAGCACCGCAAGCATCGACGGCACGACGACCACCGGCGCACCGAACAGCAGCTGCCCCGGCCCCGATGTGACCGGCGCGTCGCTGCATGTAGCCGGGCTGGCGTGGCAATGCGATGCGTGCACCGCCTCCTCCGCCTCGCTCTCGCCCGTATGGAGTCCCGGCAACAGGTGGTCATACGGGAGCACCGACGACAGCACGGCGAAGAACACCAGCGCCGCGAGCGCGAGGGGTGCACTGGTGCGGATGGCCGTCCGCAGGGCCGGAACGTTCGACATGCGCCCTCCGAGCGCCAGTATACCGGCGCCGCACGCCGCCGGCCGCGTGCTCGCTCCGGCTATTGACGAGGCGCCGGGCGGGGTGCGGCACGGCCTTCCGTTCGCCCGGCGGACCGCTCCCGAGGGTCAGGCGTCCCCGGAACCGCGTAGAAGACGCCCGTTTGCATTGCAGACGGCGCGCGGCGAACGTAGAATAGGCGCACCCGCACGCTGATGTGCGAGCGCCGTAGCAGGAGGTCGCCCAGTGCCGCATGAAGATGCGCTTCGGAACGTAGATCTGTTCTCGCGGTTCGCGAACAAAGACCTGACCCGCCTGGGGCGAGCCGTCGTGGAGCGCACCTATAAGACCGGTCAGACGATCTTTAAGGAAGGGGACCAGGCGGTCGCCCTCTTCATCGTCACGTCCGGCAAGGTGGAAATCTCCCAGTCCGTCGGTTCCAAGAAGTCCCAGGTACTGGCCACCTTCGGCCCGGCCGACCCGTTTGGCGACATGGCATTGCTCGACGGCTTGCCGCGCTCGGCCACGGCGACAGCGGTCCAGGACACGACGTGCCTCGTACTCTCGCGCTGGGACTTCGTCGCCGAACTCCAGACCAACCCGCATATGGCCGTCGCCATGCTGCCGGTGCTCAGCCATCGCCTGCGCGCCGCCGACGCGAAGCTCGCCGCGACGCACTGAGATCGCGGTCCCGATCCCACCAGCAGGGCGGGTGTGCGGCGCCCGCCTTCGCTATGTGCGGCCGGATCGGCGGGCCGGCGCCCCCGACGGCGTGCGCGCGCCACTCGGCCGCCGATTCGCCCGCTTCCGAATGAGCGGCTCGATGACGCGGCGCTCTCCCGGCGTGATCGCATGCTTCATGCCCCAACCCGCGATCGTCGCCAACACCGGCTCCAGCGAGCGGCCTGCGTCCGTGAGGTGATACTCGGCGCGAAGCGGGTGCTCGCTGTAGATGCTGCGCTGTACGAGTCCGTGCGCTTCCAGCGACTTCAGCCGGTCCGCGAGGATCTTCGTCGGCATAGCCGGCGACTGTTCCATGAGCTCCTTGAACTTCGTCGATCCGAAGAAGAGGTCGCGCACGATCAGCAGCGTCCAGCGGTCGCCGATCAGATCGAGCGTGCGGGCGATCGGGCAGACCTGATCGTAACTACGGTTCACGTGGCCTCCCAGTTCAGCAACACGCGCTCAGCCTATCCGGTATTGACTAGAACCAAAAGTGACTGTATTATCTGCACTTACCCGCGATCATTCAGGGCGGTTTCAGTAGCGGATGAAAGGAAACACGCATCATGGCGCACCCGGTCACGCACTTTGAGGTCGTTGGCAAGGACGGCAAGAAGTCCCAGGAGTTCTACGCGAAGCTCTTCGGTTGGAACGTCGATGCGAACAATCCCATGTCCTACGGCATGGTCGCCGCGCCCGATGGCCGCGGCATCGGCGGCGGCATCACGCAGGCGCAAGACGGCCAGCCGCGGGTGACGTTCTACATCGAGACCGAAGACCTCGCAGCGACGTTGAAGCAAGCTGAGAGCCTCGGCGGCCGCACGATCATGCCGCCCATGGACGTCCCCGGCGGCCCGACGATCGCCATGTTCGCCGATCCCGACGGCAACGTCGTTGGCCTCGCCAAGGGGATGTAGCGCCGCCGGCGCCTGATGGCGTTCGGCGCTCGATGCCATATCACGTGGGCACGATGCAGGGGCAGCGCGTAAGCGCCGCCCCTGTATCATTTCTCGAAAGCGGGAACGAGCCACCCGAATCGAGCGAGGAGCGATGTGATGACACGGCCGCTGGTGTTCTTCGAGATCCGCGGGAGAGACCCGCAGAAGTTGCAGGAGTTCTACGAGGCCGTCTTCGGCTGGACCTTCGACAACGGGTCGCCCGGCCTTCGGTACATCGCACCCGGCATCGGCGGGCCCGAGGGGATCGGTGGCGTCCTGACGGCGTCGGACGCGCCTCGCGTTGTGGTCTACGTGCAGGTGCTCGACCTTGTCGAGACGCTGCAGAAAGCGGAATCGCTGGGCGGCGCCGCCATCGCGCAGCCGGTCGATGTGCCGGGCGGCCCCACCATCGCCCAGATGGCGGACCCCGAGGGCAACATCATCGGCCTCGTCAAGCAGTAAGGTCGTTGGTAGTCCGTAGTGGAGGAGCTTCAGCTCCGGCCGTGATGAACGGATCCCCTCCGTGGCGCGTAGGGACAGGTCTTTAGACCTGTCCGCAGGTGGCTACCGCGCACACACGCGTGATGCGACAGAACCGTAGGGACGAAGCTTCAGCTCCGTCCCCCTCAAGTCAAGAACCCGTGGCGTCGTGCCGCTACAGCACCAGCAGCAGCGGGTGCTCCAGCACGCGCTTGATCTCCGCCAGGAACTGCGCCCCCTGCGCTCCGTCGGTGATGCGGTGGTCGGCCGACAGCGCGGCCTTCATCATCTGCCGGACCGCGAGCGCGCCGTCGTGTACCGCCGGCTGCGCCGTGACGGCGCCGACGCCGAGAATCGCCGTCTGCGGCGGCTGGATGATCGCGATCAGCGTCTCGACGCCGTAGGCGCCGAGGTTCGAGATCGTGAACGTGCCCGCGCTCATCTCGTCGGGTCGGAGCGACCCGCCCTTCGCGCGCAATGCCAGGTCCTTCGCCTCGCGCGCCAGCTGCGGCAGCGGCTTGCGGCCCGCGTCCAGCAGCGCCGGCGCAATCAGCCCCGACTCCAGCGCGATGCCGATGCAGATGTTCTGCTCCGCGTGCAACTCCGGTAGCGCGTCGGCGCCGACAGTCGCGTTGAACATCGGGTGCGCCCGTAGCGCCAGCGCCGCTGCCTTCACGATCAGGTCGTTGATGCTCACGCGCCCGTCCTCGGGAAACACTTCGTTCGCCTGCTTCCGGAACGCCACCGCGTCCGTCATGTCGACATCGATCAGCAGGTAGTAGTGCGGCGCCTCGCGCTTGCTCTGCGACATCCGCCGGGCGATCGCCTGGCGCATCTTGCTCGGCGCCGGAGCCGATGCCACCACCTGCTGCGTCCGCTCCGCGCGCGCGGGCGCTGCAACCGGCGCCGCAGCATACGCCTCGACGTCGCGACGGATGATCCGCCCGTCCGGACCCGTGCCCTGCAGCGCGCCGACGTCGATGCCGCGCTCGTCGGCGATCCGCCGCGCCACCGGCGAGATCCGCGGGCGGCCGTTGGCGGGTTGAGCGACCGTCGTCGGTGGTGCCACCGGTGCGGCCACCGCCGTCGCTGCCGTTGTCGCAGGGGATGGTGCGGACGCCGCCGCCGCGCCGCCCGACGTATACGCGGAGATGTCATCGTCTGCGCCCGCCACGATGGCGATGATGCCGCCGACGGGAATCACGTCGCCTTCCTCCGCCAGCGTCTTGCGAAAGATGCCCGTCTCGAACGCCTCGATCTCGACGTTCGCCTTGTCGGTCTCGATCTCGGCGATGATGTCGCCGCGCGCCACGGCATCGCCCTCGTGCTTGAGCCAGCGCAGCACCGTGCCCTCGATCATGTCGGCGCCCATCTGCGGCATCACGACTTCAGAGATCATTGCTCGCTCCTACACCATCGTCTTCACGAGGCGCACGACCTCGGCTTCTTGCGGCAGCGCCGCCTGCTCGAGCGCGCCCGCGTAGGGCATCGGCACATCCGCGCCGGAACATCGCAGCACGGGCGCGTCGAGGTCGTCGAAGGCGTGTTCCTGGATCATCGCCGCGATCTCGCCTCCGAAGCCGCCGAACCGCCAGTCGTCCTCGATCACGATCGCGCGATTCGTCTTGCGCACCGACGCCAGGATCGCTTCCGTGTCGAGCGGCCGCAGCGTGCGCAGGTTCAGCACCTCGCACTCGATGCCCTCCGCGGCGAGCCGCTCCGCCGCCCCGACCCCCTGGTGCAGGCTTCCCGAGTAGCAGATCAGCGTCACGTCGGTGCCTGCGCGGTACACCTCCGCCTTGCCGAACGGGATGCGGTAGGGCTCGTCCGGCACCTCGCCCTTCATGGTGTAGAGCGCCGTGTGCTCGATGAAGATGACGGGGTTGCCGTCTTCGAACGCCGTCATCAGCAGCCCCTTCGCATCGTACGGCGTCGATGGGACCACCACCTTCAGGCCCGGGACGTGCGCGTACCAACCCTCGAAGCTCTGCGAGTGCTGCGCGCCGAGCTGGCTGCCGGCGCCGCCCGCCATACGGATGACGATCGGCACGTCGATCTGCCCGTTCGACATGTAGTGCAGCTTGGCGGCGTTGTTGACGATCTGGTCGATGGCCAGCAGGCTGAAGTTGATCGTCATCAACTCCACCATCGGACGCAGGCCCGCCATCGCCGCGCCGATGCCCGCGCCCACCACCACCGACTCGGCGATGGGCGTGTCCTTCACGCGGCCCTCGCCGAACTCGGAGAGCAGGCCCTTCGTCACGGCGTACGAGCCGCCATACGCGCCGATATCCTCACCCATCAGGAAGACGCGCTCGTCGTGCTGCAACTGGTAGCGCAGCGTCTGGCGCAGGGCCTCGCGGTACGTCAGCTCAGACATCGCGCGGCTCCTTGAAGATGTTCTTGTACAGGCTCTCGACGGGTGGCGGCGCGCTCTCTTCCGCGAAGCGCGCTGCGTCGCGCGCCATCTCCTCCGCGCCCGCCTGCATCTTCTCGACGTCGGCCTCGCTGATCACATGGTCGGCGAGCAGGCTGGCCTTGAGCGTCTCGATCGGGTCCAGGCGCCGCCAGCGCTCGACCTCTTCCTTCGAGCGATAGTGCTCGGCATCGGCCATCGAGTGGCCGCGGAAGCGATAGCACTTCGCCTCGATGAAGGCCGGGCCCTCTCCGGCGCGTACACGCTGCGCCAGGCGGCTCGCGGCCTCGTGCACGGCGCGCACGTCCATGCCGTCGACCTCTTCCGCCGGGATGCCGTAGGCCTGCGCCCGCTTGTGCGTTTCGACGACGGCGGAGACGCGCCGGATGTCGGTGCCCATCCCATACAGATTGTTCTCGTTGACGAACAGCACCGGCAGCTTCCACACGGCGGCCAGGTTCAGCGCCTCGTGGAACTCCCCTTCGTTCACCGCCCCGTCGCCGATGAAATTCACGGCGATGCGGTCCGTGCCCTTGTACTGCTCCGCCAGCGCCAGCCCGCAGGCGAGCGGCATGTGCCCCGCGACGATGGCGTAGCCGCCGAGAAATGACTTCTCGACGTCGAACAGGTGCATCGATCCACCGCGCCCGCCGCTGACGCCGGTCTCGCGCCCGAAGAGCTCGGCCATCACGCGCCGCGGCTCCAGGCCGCGGGCCAGCGCATGGCCGTGCTCGCGGTAGTGACTGACGATGTAGTCGTCCGGCCGCAGCGCGGCGATGGTGCCCGTCCCGACAGCCTCCTGCCCGATGTACAGGTGCAGGAAGCCCTTGATCCGCCCCTTCGCGTACATCTCCGCGCACTTTTCCTCGAAGCGGCGGATCTCCATCATCGTCCGCAGCAATGCGACCGGATCGGCGGCGGGGGTGCGCCCCGGCGTCGATCCTGCGCGCTGCTGTTGCGTCGTCTGCCCCATGCTCACTCCGTCCAGAAGTGGATTGCGGCGCCATCGACGGCGAGCGCCGCTTCCTTCACAGTCTCGGCGAGCGTGGGGTGCGCGGCCACCGTCCAGCCCAGCTCACGCGGCGTCGCCTCCAGCGTCATGCCCAGCGACACCTCGCCCAGCAGCTCCGTCACCATCGGGCCGATCATGTGCACGCCCAGCGTCTCGCCCGTGCCCGCATCCGCCACGATCTTGATCAGCCCGTCGATGGAGTTCATCGCCTTCGCGCGGCCGTTGGCGCGCACCGGGAACTTGCCCACCTTGATCTCCGCGTACTGCTCGCGCGCCTGCTTCTCGGTCAGCCCGATGCTCGCGACCTCCGGCTGGCAGTACGTCGCGCGTGGGATGTGCTGGTAGTTCAGCGCCGGCGTGTCGATGCCCGCCAGCCGCTCCACCAGCATCACGCCCATCGCCGACGCAACGTGCGCGAGATTCATGATGCCGGTCACGTCGCCGATCGCGTACACGCCCGCCGCTGCCGTCATCAGCTGGTCGTCCGTCTTCACGTAGCCGCCTTCAATCTGCACGCCCATCGCATCGAGCCCCAGCGCGGCGACGTTTGCCTCGAAGCCGATGCCGATCAGCACCAGGTCGGCTTCCAGTTGCTGCTCCTTGCCCCTGGCGCTGAACGCGACCGTCGCGCGCCCGCCCTTCGCGCTGGCGCTGGCCACCGTGGCGCCGGTGACGAACTTGATCCCCTGCTTCTTGTACGCGCGCTCCAGCTGCGTGCTGATCTCTTCGTCCTCCAGCGGCAGCAGGTGCTCCAGCGCCTCCAGAATCGTCACATCAGCCCCGTAGGCGCGCCAGAACTGCGCGAACTCCACGCCGATCGGTCCGCCACCGATGATCACGACGCTCTCCGGCCGCTCGCGCAGCGCCAGCGCGTCGCGGCTGTTGATGATCGTCTTCCCGTCAGTCGCCAGCCCCGGCAGCATGCGCGGCCGCGCGCCCGTGGCGATGATGACATTGTCCGCATCGATCACCTCGTCCAGCCCGCTCACCCGGAGCTGCTTCGGCGAGACGAACGTGGCCGCGCCGGCGATCGTCCGGACGCCGTTCTTGCCCAGCAGGAACTCGACCCCCTTCACCATCTGGTCGACGATCGCCCGGCTGCGGTCGATCGCCTTGGCGATGTCGAAGCGCACGTTGTCGAAGGAGATGCCGTACGTCTCCGCGTCGCGGACGAGGGTCACTACCTCCGCGTTCCAGAGCAGCGACTTGCTGGGGATGCAGCCCCAGTTGAGGCAGAGTCCGCCCACGCGCTCTTTCTCGATCAGCACGACGCTCTTGCCCAGTTGCGCCGCGCGGATCGCCGCCACGTAGCCGCCCGGACCGCCGCCGATGATCGCGATGTCGTACTTAGCCACGGCCGCCCACCTCTTCCAGCGGGATGATCTCGCTCCCGGCCGCACCCGCGGGCTGCGACTGCTTCTCGGCGTGGTACGACGACCGCACGAGCGGCCCGGCCTCGACGTGCGTGAACCCCAGCTCGCGGCCGAACGCCCGGAACGCCTCGTACTCCGCCGGGTCGTAGTAGCGGTCCATACGCAGGTGCTGCAGCGTCGGCCGCAGGTACTGGCCGATCGTCAGGATGTCGCAGCCGTGCTCGCGCAGGTCGCGCATGATCGCGAACAGCTCGTCCTGCGTCTCGCCCAGCCCCACCATGAAGCCGGACTTCGTCAGCATCGCCGGCGCGGCCTGCTTGGCGCGCCGGATCAGTTCGAGCGAGCGCACGTACACCGCCTGCGGCCGCACCTGCCGGTAGAGCCGCGGCACGGTCTCGATGTTGTGGTTCAACACGAACGGCCGCGCGTCCACCACTGTCGCCAGCGCGTCCCAGTTGCCCTTGAAGTCGGGGATCAGCACTTCGACGCGCACGCCGGGGTCGTTCCGCCGGATCGTCCTGATGCACGCGGCGAAGATCTCCGCGCCACCCGTCACCAGGTCGTCGCGGTTCACCGACGTGATCACGACGTACTCCAGCCCCAGCGACTTCACCGTGTTGGCGATGCGCAGCGGCTCCAGCAGGTCGAGTTCGTGCGGGCGGCCGGTGGCGACCGCACAGAAGCCGCACGATCGCGTGCAGATGTCGCCGAGGATCATGAACGTCGCCGTGCCGGCGTTCCAGCACTCGCCGATGTTCGGGCACTTCGCGTCCTCGCAGATCGTGTTCAGGTTCTGGTCGCGCATAAGCCGCTTCAGGTGCTGGTAGCGCTCGCCGCCGGGGAAGCGCACCTTCAGCCAGTCGGGCTTCTTCGGGACGGGTCGGGTGTCAGCGACCACTGGCTGCTCCTGTCAGTTGCTGCTCCGCCATGAACGCCGCGTCCCCCGGCTCGAACTCCAGGTCGAACTGGCGCGCAAATGCGTCGATGATCTCGTCCTCCACTGCACGCAGATCGAACGCCTCGCCCGCGAGTTCCCGCATCGATGTCACGGACGCGTCCGCGAGTCCGCACGGCACGATGTGCTGGAAGTACGCGAGGTCGGTGTTGACGTTGAGGGCGAACCCGTGCGTCGTCACGCCGCGCGACACACGCACGCCGATCGCCGCGATCTTCGCGTCGCCCACCCACACGCCCGGGCGGCCGACGCACCGTCCGGCGACGATGCCGAAGCGCCCCAGCACGTCGATGAGCACCGCTTCGAGCGACCGGACGTACCAGACCGGCCCCTGCCCGTAGGCGCGCAGGTCGAGGATCGGATACGCGACGATCTGCCCCGGGCCGTGGAACGTGACGTCGCCGCCGCGGTCGCTGTGGATCACCTCGGCGCCGCGCGCTCGCAGCGCCGGCTCGCTCAGCAGCAGGTGTTCGGCGTTGCCGCGCGCGCCCAGCGTGTACGTGGGTGGATGTTCGAGTAGGATCAGCGCCTGCGGGCCGCCGTCGCGCACCGCCGCGGCGATGCGCTGCTGCGACTCCCATGCCTGCTGGTAGGGCGTCAGTCCGGGCCGGAGCAGGGTGGTGCGGGTTCCCAACGGCCTTATTCTTCCCGAAAGCGGCACGCATGGCTCTCGTTTGAGATTAGCATACGGCCGGCTCTCCATTCGGAGTATCGGCGCGGTCTGCCTCCCGGGCGCATCGGGGCACCCCCTGTGAAGCTGCGCCGAGCCTGATGCTGGCGATGTCGCTGCGGGGGTGCGCAGGGGAATGCGCGGACCGGCTCGGGCAGCCAGCAACGACTCGTTAGGGAGAACGCTGAGCCGAAATAGAAGAGGCCCCGCTCGGGGGAGCGGGGCCTCATTCCTATCGTCGTTCTCGCCTAGTCGTCGTGGCCTCCATCGTCGTGGTCGCCGCCGTCGTGGCCTCCACCATCGCGGCCGCTCGGGGCCGCTGCGCCGGTGGCTCCGGTCCCGCCGCCGCGGTGCTCGTCACCCTCCCCGCCGTCGTCGTGCTCGCCGTCCTTGCGGTGCTCGGCACTCGGGCAGGTCGGACCGGTGGCACCTGTGGCGCCCGTCGCACCTGTGGCGCCGCCGCCGTTCTCGTCGTCGTCGTCGTGGTGCCTGCACACTTCGCCCAGGTGCCTGCCGCAGTCCGTGCCCGTCGGGCCGGTTGGTCCCGTCGCGCCCGTCGCTCCGGTCGCGCCCGACTCGTCTTCGTCATCGTCGCCATGCGCGTGCTCGCACTCAGGCTTGCAGCCCGCGCCGGGTGCGGTTGCGCCAGTGGCACCCGTGGCGCCGGTCGCGCCTGTACCACCCGTGCCGCCTTCGTCCTCGTCGTCGCACTCGTGTCCCCTGAGCCCGTCGACGTCGATCGGCCCGGTCGCACCCGTCGCGCCCGTTGCACCGGTGGCGCCCGTCGCGCCGGTGGCACCCGTCGCGCCGGTGGCACCTGTCGCACCGGTGGCACCTGTCGCACCGGTGGCGCCCGTCGCGCCGGTGTCCCCACACGCGCCCGTCGCCCCGGTGGCACCCGTGGCTCCGGTGGCACCCGTCGTGCCGGTAGCACCCGTTGCGCCGGTGGCACCCGTCGCGCCGCTCGCGCCACACGGATCCGTAACGAGCGGGTCTGCCGTGCCCAAGAAGCTGCTGACGCCGCCCGATGCGAACGCTCCTACGCTGGCGAGGGCTACCAGGGTGACCCCGATAGCGCCTCCGATAATCTTCTGTTTCATCGTTCTGCTCCTGACCCTTGTGTGTCTAGCCGAGCGGGCGCTGCTCTCTGCGCCTCGTCCTTTTAACTATCGGCCGGGGGCGCTGGTAACGGGTGGGGAGGAGAATTGTTACTGGAGTTTCAGCACAATCGTGTTCGCCGAGTGCGGCGCGAGTTCAATCGAGCCCGTACACGGCTGCGTGCGTTCCCTGATCTCGACATAATCCGGGTGTGCGAACGAGTTGACGGCATCCGTCGAAGCGCCGTTGATCTCGAATACCGTCACGTCGGACAGTGCGGCGACGCCAACGAGATCGAGCCTCGCGCTCGACGTGCGGTGCAGGTTGACGGCGTGGACGTACGCCGTGCCGGTCTCGGGCGCGTACGACACCGCGACGTCGACGTACGGCACGTGCTCGCCTCGCGCCTCGAACGTCTCCGACTCCGCCAGCGCGTCGAGCGCGATCGAGCCGCGCTGCTCGGCGTGCATCAGCAGCGGGTAGAAGATCGTCTGCAGGAACATTCCCTCCGGCGACGTGAAGATCGGCGCGATGACGTTGACCATCTGCGCCAGGTTCGCCATGCCCACCGCGTCGGCGTTGCGGATGAGCGTGTTGAGGTACGCGGCCACGCACAGCGCATCGGCCAGGTCGTACTGCTCCTCGTGCAGCGTCCCGTAGCGCGCGAAGTCGTTGCGGCGATAGAAGACGTTCCACTCGTCGACGCAGATCCGGATCGGCCGCCGGATCTCGTAGCGATGCCGCGCCGCAGCGATCAGTCCCCGCAGATCGCTGATGTAGCGGCCGCCCGTGTAGCCGCGCGACACCAGCGAGTAGTACGGGTCGCCGTCGGCGTCCGGCCGGAAGTAGTCGTGGTACGAGATGTAGTCGATGAAGTGCCCCGCCGTCTTCAGCACCTCCCAATCCCACTCCGCCTCGCCGCCGCCGCACGCGACGAGCCGCACGTCGCGGTCCGTCCAGCGCACGAACTTCGCGTACTCGCGCGCCTGCTCGGCGTACGTCTGCGCGCTCTTGTACCCGACCTGCCACGGGCCGTACACCTCGTTGCCCAGCCCCCAGTAGCGGACACCGTATGGCTCTGTGTGGCCATTGCGGATGCGCTCCTGCGAGGGCGGTGTCTCGCCGGCGCCGTTGCAGTACTCCACCCACGCTTGCGCCTCGTCCATGCTGCCGGTGCCCATGTTGAAGCAGATGTACGGCTCGGTGTTGAGGGCGCGGCAGTAGGCGATGAACTCATCGGTGCCGAACTGGTTGGACTCGAACTTGCGCCACGCCGTGTCCCGCCGCGCCGGTCGCCCGTCGAGCGGCCCGACACCGTCGCGCCAGTGGTACCCCGAGACGAAGTTGCCGCCCGGCCAGCGCAGCACCGGCACACGCAGACGCCGCGCGGCGCCCAGCACATCCGTCCGTAATCCCGCCGCGTCGGCCAGCGGCGAGCCCGGCTCGTAGACGCCGCCGTAGATGCAGCGGCCGAGGTGCTCAATGAAGTGCCCGTAGATCTTCGGATCGATAGCCGCAATTTGCCGCGCCGGGTCGATTTGTACCGATGCGTGTACCGTGCTCATCGATCAGGGCTCGTCGTCGGACGGTTCGTCCGGGATCGGCAGTTTCGAGTGGCCGTTGGAGCGGACGCAGGCATGGCCGTTCTGCTCCACCGGCAGGCTGCAGAGCGGGCACACGGGACGGCCGCCGGCGATGATATCGTCCAGCTGGACGCCGAGCGATGCGCACTGCTCCTGGCTCAGGCGGACGCGGAGCGTCGGGTCGTCTTCGTCATCGTCGGCCACGCCCAATTCGAACGCGTACACCACCACCGTCCGATCCGCCGCGTTGAACCCCATGCCCATGCGCCCGACGCGGAAGTCGTGGTCCGGCACGACCGGGAATTCGCCGGCGTCGGCGTCCGGCGGCTCCTGGTCGTACTCGAGCTGCGAGAGCATCTGCTTCAACGCCATGCTCATCGCCTGCATCTGCTCCTTCTCCATCCACAGTGACGCGGACTGACCGGCGCCGCCGACGATGCGCAGCCGGAACGTCCGCTGCCCTGGCTGGCCGAACGACTGCGCGTCGATGCCGCGCGCGACGTCGAAATCGATCGTCATGGCACGGCCTGGCTGGTCGTCGCGGTGCGGAGGGCGCAGGCAGCGGCGGTTGACGGCACGGAGCGCTCCTATGTGTGCGATTTCGCGTATCGACAGGATCACGTCTGCTCCACGCAGCGTCAAGACGCGGCGCCGCCACAGCGGCTCGATGCTCCCGGCCGTGCACCCGCGTGCGAACGCTACTCCTTAGCCGCAGCCTTCGCTACGATCGAAGCCAGATGCCGGGAGGCGGGCGCGCCTGTGGGTGGCGCCGCCAGGACGCTGATGAGCGCGCACCGCGCGTCGAAGGAGCAAGTGCGATGGCGAACGTCGAGGTGGGGCAGGAAGCGCCGGACTTCACGCTTCGGAACGAGAACAACCAGGAAGTGACGCTGTCGGCGCTGCGAGGCAAGCCCGTCGTCCTCTTCTTCTATCCGCTCGACTTCTCGCCGTTCTGCACCACCGAGGCGTGCGCCTTCCGCGACGATACCTCGCTGTTCGAGGGCAAGGGCGCGCAGCTCTTCGGCATCAGCCGTGACAGCACGTGGACGCACAAGGCGTTCAAGGAGAAGGAAGGCCTCACCTACAGCCTGCTGGCTGACATGCAGGGCAAGGTGGCGAAGCTCTACGGCTGCTGGAACGAGGCCATCGGCATCGCCGACCGCCTCACCCTCGTCATCGACGCGGACGGCATACTCACCTTCGTCGAGCACAACGGCCCCGGTCAGATCCCTGACCAGAAGAAGGCCCTCGCTGCGCTCGGGTAGCCGTGCCGGATCTCGCGGCACCGGTCAAGTTCGCCCCGGTGCGCTTTACAGCGGCCGTCGATTGGAGTAGAACGGGATCGTATGGTGCTCGAACGCAAGCTCGTACTCGACGATAACGACCTCTACTGCCCGGTCCGGGCGACGCTTGCGCTCCTCGGGCAGAAGTGGGTGCCGCATATCGTCCACGAGCTCATGGGCGGGAAGCGCCGTTTCAACGAGCTGGCGCACAACGTCGGCGGCTGCAACTCGCGCACGCTGCGTGACCGCCTGAAGAACCTCGAATCGCTCGACGTCGTCAGCCGCACGATCGTCGCCGTGATGCCGCCCTGGGTGGAGTACGAGCTGACCCCCAAGGGCCGCGAGCTCGGCGGCGCGCTGATGGACCTCGAGCGCTGGGGCACCGCCTACATGACCGCGCCCTGCGTCGATTAGCGCCGTCTCCTCCGCATCGTCGGTCTCGATTCCCCGAACGACACCCAACAGAATTGACATTCGCCGAAGCCGCGCCGTAGCGTTAGGGCGATGACCTCGCCCGTACCCACGTCGATCTCCGTCTTCCCCCGGGGCCACGAATTTCCCGAGACCACGTTCACGCTCACGGACGAGCGCGTGTCGGCGTACCTCCGCGCCACCGGCGACGGCAACCCGTACGGTGCCGCAGTGCCGCCGCTCTGCGCCGTTGCGCTCGCGCTCAATGCGCTTCAGGAGCAGATCGCCCTGCCAGAAGGGTCGCTCCACACCGGGCAGGAGGTTGAGCACAGCGCGCCCGTGCCGATGGGAGAGCCGCTGCGGCTGACCGGACGGATCGCGCAGCGGTCGGAACGCCAGGGCTTCGTGATCAGCGTCATCGAATTCGAGGTGTCGAGCGCATCCCGGCTCGCGGTGCGGGCGCGCACGACGATCATGGCGCCGGGAGCACCAGCATGAGCATCGACGTGCAGCCGGTCGTCCGCACGCTGACGCAGGATCAACTCAACGCCTACGCCGACGCGTCTGGCGACCACAACCCGATCCACATCGACCCGCAGTTCGCGGCGGCGACGCCCTTCGGCGGCACGATCGCCCACGGCATGCTCGTGCTCGCCCTGATCGGCGAGATGCTGTACGCGGCGCACGGGGACGCATGGCTGGCGAGCGGGAAGCTGAAAGTCCGCTTCAAGGCCCCCACCCGCCCGGGCGACACGGTGACGGCGTCCGCCGAGCTGTCGAAGGACGCAGGCGGCACGCGTGAGTACGCCGTGCAGTGCGTCAGTCAGCACGGCGAGGTCCTCATCGAAGGCCGTGCTACGGTGGCCGCATGAGCGAACCGGAATCGCAGCCCCGACTCTGCTTCGCCTGCGGCACCTCGAACGAGCAGGGGCTGCACATGGAGTTCCGGCGCGAGGGCGAGCGCACGATCTGCGACTACACCCCCTGCGACTTCCAGCAGGGCTACCCCGGCCGCATGCACGGCGGCATCGTCTCCACGCTGATCGACGAGGCGCTGGCCTGGGCGGCCTACCACTCCGCCAAGTGGGTGGCGACGGCGCGGCTCAACGTCCGCTTCCGCAAGCCCATCTATCTCGACCAGCCCCTCCGTATCGAAGCGTGGGTCGTCCGCGAGCGGCCGCGGCTGATCGAAGCGCGCGCCGAGGTGCGCGACGCCGCCGGCTCCCTGCTCGCCGAGGGCGAAGGCACGCTGATGACGATCGATCCGCGCATGGCGGCCGAGATGTCCGAGTCGGCCCGGCGCGCGGGCCGTGATGATGCTCCGGAGGTGGTGATGTGAGCGCATACGTCAGCGGTGCGTGGCTGCAGCAGCGGCTCGCCGATCCCAACGTCCGTATCCTCGAGGCGAGTACCGTCCAGGGGACCACCTACGACGCGGCGCACATTCCGGGCGCCGCCTGGGTCGATTTCCACGGCGATCTGCTCCGAAACGGCGATGAAACGTCGGGCGCCATCCTCACGCCCGAACAGTTCGCCGCGCTGATGAGCAGGCTCGGCGTCACGCCGCAGACCACCGTCGTCTGGTACGGCGACCGCCACAGCTCCTACGCCATCCGCGGCTTCTGGATGCTCGACTACTATCAGCACCCGGGCGGCTGTTACGTGCTGGAGGGCGGCCGCGAGCGCTGGCTCGCCGAGCAGCGGCCGCTGACTACAGAGGTGCCGTCCACCGCCCCGGTGAGCTACCCCGTGCCAGTGCGCAGCGATCCTGCTAACGAGGCGTCGTGGCAGGACGTGCTGGCCGCGATCAACGCGCCCGACCGCGTCATCCTCGACGTGCGGGCGCAGGAGGAGTACGACGGGCAGTTGGTGCGGGCGAAGCGTGGCGGCCACATCCCCGGCGCCGTGCACATCGAGTGGACCGACGCAACGGCGGGCGACAACGTGCTGAAGCCCGCGGCCGATCTTCGCGCCATCTACGAAGCGCGCGGCGTCACGCCCGACAAGGAGGTCATCGCCCACTGCCAGCTGGGGATCCGGGCCGTCCACACGTGGTTCGTCCTCAAGCACGTCCTCGGCTATCCGAACGTCAAGAACTACGACGGCTCGTGGCAGGAGTGGGGCAACCGCGACGACCTCCCCATCGAGCAGTAGCCGCGATCAGTAGGCGTCGATCTCGCGCAGCCGGTCATCGCTGATCCCGAAGTAGTGCGCGATCTCGTGCCGCACGACGTGCCCGATGCGCTCGCATAGGTCCGCCTCGTCGCGCGCGATCCGCTGCAGCGGCTGCTGGAACACGACGATCCGATCCGGCAGCGTCAGGTGGTAGCCGGCGTGCCGCCTCGTCAGCGGGATGCCGCGGTACACGCACAGCAGCGTCGTGCTCGCCGGCGAGTTCGTGTGGGCGTAGTCGTCCGGCAGCGCCCAGTCCTCGACCGCGAACTCCACGTTGGCGATGCGCTCGCGGAACGCCTCCGGCAGAGCATCGACGGCGTCCGCTACGACCGCTTCGAAGCGCTCGCGCTCAATCTCGTACATGGTGCGTGGCACGGCTCACAGCGTCACCAGGTCGGTCCGCCGCCAGAGGTACCACGTACCGGCGCTGCGGTAGGGTCGCCACGCCTCGGCGATCGCTTCCATCTGCGCCGGCTTCGGCTGCGCATCGAGGCCGTATGCGTCCCGCATCGAGTTCTGCACGCCCAGGTCGCCGACCGGCAGCACGTCGGGCCGCCCCAGGCAGAACAGCAGCAGCATGTCCGCCGTCCAGCGGCCGATGCCCTTCACCTGCGTCACCATCTCGATCACGTCGTCGTCCGGCGCGCGGCGCAGCGCCCGGTCCGAGAGTGCGCCCGACGCGAAGTGTGCCGCCAGGCTGCGCATGTACCCAACCTTCTGCCGCGAGACGCCGGCGGCCCGCAACGGCTCATCGGTCACGGCGGCCAGTTCGTCCGGCTGTGGGATGCCGCCGAAGATCGCCAGGAACCGCCGCTCGATGGCGGACGCGGCGGCGCCAGCCAGTTGTTGGTAGAGGATCGACCGGAGCAGTTGCTGGTACGGCTCGCCTCGGACTTCGATCTGGTACGGTCCAACGCCTTCGACGATGCCGCGCATCACCGTGTCCGCGCCGATCAGGTGCATGCGCGCGACATCCGCGTCGTACGGCAGCGGACGCTTTCGCATCCGGGCGCGGAGGCTCACGTTCGGCGCGGCGTCGGTGCGATTGCGGTCGGCGGGAGTTGCTGGCACTGCCCCTACTTGCTGCTCCACATGCCGGCCGCCGCCATGTCGATCGACGCCAGCGCCTCGGCCAGCGCGGCGTTCACCTCGGAGTCGCCGTCCGACTCGATGCGCTCGATCAGGCTGCCGAGATACTCGCGCACCGCCTCGAGGCGGTCGACGACTTCCTCCGCCGTCGCGCCGCCCAGCGGCTCCTCGAGCTGCGGCGTCGTGGCGAACGTCGCGATCGGCTTGCGCTCCGCGTGGACGAGCAGTTGGAGCACGTCCGGGCGGGCATAGTGCCCCGCGATGTCGTGAGAGTGCTTCTCACGGATCGCCATCTCGAGGTCGATCTCGGCGTAGATCGTCTCTTCCTTGTCGTAGATCGGCCCGGCCAGGTACTCGCCGTCCGGGCCGATGATGCCGCTGCCTCCGCCCGGGCGCAGCGCCTCGCCGCCCAGGCTCTTCGGCAGCGACCCTTTCGTGATCACGCCGCACGACGAGATCACGAAACAGGCGCCCTCGAAGGCGTACTGCCGCGTACCGAAATCGATGTGGTTCTTCTGGCCCGCATACGCCGGCCACATCGCGCAGTGCACCTGCTCCCCCTGCGCGTACAGCGCGTACTTCGCGAGGGTCATCTCGTGCTCCCAGCAGATCAGCCCGCCGATGCGGCCCAGCGGCGTATCGAGCACCTGGAGGTCGCTGCCGTCACCCATGCCCCAGATCGTCCGCTCCGTAAAGGTAGGCATGAGCTTGCGGTGCCGGTGGATGACCTCGCCTGCGGGGTCGATGTAGAGCTGCGTGTTGAAGAGCGTGCCGCGGCTCACCGTGTCGCGCTCATTGATGCCCATCACGACGTAGGCGTTGGCCTGCTGCGCCGCCTGCCCCAGGCGCGCGGTCGACGCCGACGGGATCTCGACGGAGTTCTTCCAGAGATCGGCAAACGTGCTGGCCGAGAACACTTCGGGCGAGCTATGCCAGAACGGATATCCGGGCACCCACGTCTCCGGGAAGACGATCAGGTCCGCGCCGGCTTTGCCGGCCTCGGCGATAAGCTCGCATGCTTTGTCGATCGTCGCTTCGCGATCGAGAAACACCGGTGCTGCTTGCACAGCGGCGGCGGTGAATTTCGGCAACATGTCGCCCATGGATCCTCCCTGCGCGTGGCCGTTACGTCGAGCACGGCAATATAGCACGGCGCACGGGAGGCCATGGATGGGGAGAATCGCGCATGGAGGCCGCGGAGACCACCGAGAAGCTGCCCGGTGCGTTCCCTGAACTGAAGACTGAAAACTGATAACTCCGGCGTAGCCGTCAGCACGTGCCGAACAGCTTCGCGATGATCAGCAGGTCCGTCGTGTTGATCTTGCCGTCCCGGTTCACGTCGAAGTCGAGAACGTAGCCCGGCTGCGTGATCGACCCGAACGCCTTCGCCGCGATGAGCAGGTCCGTCGGGTTCACCTTCGTATCGTTGTTCAGCGATGCGGCCTCTCGTCCGTCGCTGCAGATGTCGCCGTCGCTGTTCGGATTCAGCGGGTCGCTCCCGTAGTAGAGGAACTCGACGCCGTCGTTCAGCCGGTCGCCGTCGCTGTCGACGATCGCCCGATTCGTTCCCAGCACCACCTCCAGCGTGTCCGGCAGCCCGTCGTGGTCCGCGTCGCCCGTCGCGAACGATGCAGGCGGCTTGGACAGGGCGTCCACCGGATCGAAGCTCATCAGGCACTCGGCGCGGTCCGTGAAGCCGTCGCCGTCCGTGTCGAGCTTCAGCGGGTCCGTGTTCGCCGTGGCGGAGAGACACTGATCATGGAACGGCCCGCCCGGCCCGAGCCCGGCCTCGACGTCGTTCGTCAGCCCGTCGCCGTCGATGTCGGGGTTGCAGGCGTCGCCGAGCGTGGTCGAGTTGACCCGCGTGGTGTCGTCGAAGAGCTTGCCGAAGACGTGCAGGTTGATGAGGTCAGGGCGGCTGTTCGCCTGGTCCGCGTTCGCCACGTTCGGGCAGTTGTCGAGGGTGTTGCACACGCCGTCACTGTCGTCGTCCGGTAGGACGCACGGCGTCGCCGTCGCCGTCGGTGTGAACGTCGCCGTCGGCGTGAATGTGGCGGTTGGCGTCGGCGTGATGGTGGACGTAGGCGTGGCTGTCGCCGTCGCCGTCGGTGTGGGCGTCGGCGGGATGCAGCCGGCTGCCGCGGCCGCGGCGAGCGCATCGATTCGCCCCGAACCGTAGGTGTTGTCCACGCCAGCCGTTCCCAGATCTACGGCGGTGCTGAGGATGCTATTTCGCAGCGCCGCGCGATCAGCAGCTGGACTATCGCCGGGCTCGCCGGACTTCAGCGAAGGCTTGCAGCTCAGGAGCAGCGCGGCGACGCCCGCGGCGTGCGGCGCCGCCGCCGACGTGCCGAAGAACGGGTTGAAGAACCCCCCGTTAGCGGTCACCGCGACGCCATCGATGGCAGACGCGTCAGGCTTCGTCCGCAGGTCGTTCGTCGGTCCGATGCTGCTGTACGTCTCGATGTTGAGATTGCCGGGATCGGCCTGGTTGATCGCGCCCAGCGATACGACGCCCCCACGCGCGTCAGAGTTGTTCGACACGCTGCTGCTCCGCGTGTTGAAGTTGTGCTTGGCGTTGCCGGGGTACGTCGCACAGATCGTGCAGAACACGAACATGTCGAACGTCCGCGTCGCCGCGAGACCCTTGTAGTTGCCGATCATGATTGAGAACGCCGTCGCGACGGGGTACGGGTTGCTGATGAAGAAGTGCTCCTCCGGGTTAGCTCCCAGGCCTGTCTGACGGGTCGCGCTCATGATGAAGGTCCCCGGGAAGCCCGAGTCGAACATGAGGAGGTCGTAGTCGTTCGTGGAGTTGCCCCACGGGTCGTTCCACTGCAACTCTACGCTCAGCGTTCCTCCGGCGCCGAGCGTCACCGGGTCCCCGCAGAACACGCCCGCGCTGCACGACAATCCGAGGCCGCCGTCCGTCGTCTTCGCCGTCGCGGCGAAGCGGTGCAACCGCCAGGAGTCGATCCCCGTTCCGGTGACGTTGAACCCGCTGTCAGCGAACGGCTCCTCGTAGTGATTGCGCGCGCCGTTCCCGACCGCCGTGTAGTATCCGCGCACCGGGTTGGCGACGTTTGCGAGCGAGTTCGTCGCGTTTGCTGAGACCGAACTCGTACCGTCGTACAGCCCGACGTTGAACCAGCCGATGTCGTCGACGACGACGTCGTTGTGCTGGTCCAGGCAGTTCACCGCAGCTATGAAATCGAGTTCGGTCGACGTACTCACGTTAAACCCGAAGTACCCGATCATGATCTGCGCGCCGGGCGCGAGGTCGTGCACGATCTCGCTCATCGCCGTGCCCTCGGCGCCGGCGCCGGGACTCGTCGTGTTGGCTGGCTCTCCTGGAGGGGCAGACGCGATGACGTCGCAGGTCGTCGTGTCCACAACGGGTGGAAGGTCGCCGGACGCGATCGACGCCGCGCTCCCTTCCGCGCCGTCGGAAAGCACGCCGACTCGTACGCCTGTCCCGTCGACGCCGTACGTCGACCTCAGGAGATTCGCCTTGAGGATCGCGTCGCCCTGGGTGAGCTGCGAACCCGCATTAAGGCGGGCCCGCTCCGGCGGTGCGACCGATCCGACGCCCGGCAGCCCGGCACCACCCTCAAGCGCCACGATCGGCATCATGCCCTGCACGATGTTGTACTCGCTGCTCACGCGCTGGATGTCCATCCCGAGCGTCGCGAGATCGAGCGCGACCGGCACCGGGTCGGTCGTGGTAAAGACGAACACCTGCACGCGCCCGGCATCGTCGATCGCCAGCCGGTGGCCTTCGACCTCCGCCTTCAGGTCGTTGGGAAGCGATCCAACCCTGCCGCGGCTGATCGGGTTGCCGCTCGCGGTCGCGAGCAGGCCGAGCCGGTAAAGTTTGTCGAGGTCCGCCGTCAGACCGGCCGTCTTGCGCATGCCGTTGTCAGCCACCACCGATGCCAGCTGCTGCGGCACGCCGGTCGCCGGCGCGACCGGCTGCGGATCGCCGCCGCCCGGTGCTGGCGGCGCTGCAGGCTGGCTGACACTGGCCAGGAGGCCGGGGCGGGCGTCGCCCTGCGCGGACCCGCTGTTGATCCGGCCGAACGCGAACGTCACGGCAACCAGCACCGCGAAGGCGACAGCAAGACGAAGCGTGCGACGGCGCATGGGACGGAATCCTTCGTTACCAGCGCGGGGCTGCGTGCAGCGTACGCCTCGCTAGCGAGCGTGTCAATCGTTTCGAATGAGACGTCGTCAACGTTCCGGACCCCCGCCGCGCCGCACACCACATGCGATCACGTGGTCTGCTCGCGTCATCTCCCGCGTTGGACGCGCCACCCCTGCGTGGTAGGCTGGGACGTGGTCGTGCTAGGCGGGGAGCCAGCGGTGCCCTGTACCCGCAAGCCGCTATAGCGGGGCTGAATTCCCGCTCGAGGTGAGTGTACCTGGGAACTGGCTGCGCCGAGCGGCGTTGAGGGCCTGATCCTACGCGGCGGAGCGCTATGAACCCCGTCAGGTCCGGAAGGAAGCAGCGGTAAGTAGTTAACTTCGGGTGCCGTAGGGCCATCGGGCCGGAGCTAGTTAGCGCGGTTAAGCCGAAGGGCCTCATCGACAGCGGGTGCACGACCATATACTTCTTCTCGGCGCCCACGAGGCGCAGCGATCGATCCATCCGCACGGCAGCGAGTAGCACAGGAGGACGCGTGCCGCTCACGCCCGGGCCGCAGCGCGGCCTGCGCCGGTCTTTGCCGGACGCCCCGCGACACAGCCTGCTTCTGGATCGCCGCCGCCGGCGGCACCTGGCCGTGCTGTCGGCCGTGATCGTGGTCAGCGTCTTCGGCTACGGGCTGCTGCAGCCGCGCAAGGTGCGCGTGCTGGCCGACGGCCGCGAGATCGTCCTGCACACCCGCTCCTCCAGCAACACCGCGGTCCTGCGCGGCGCCGGCATCGACCTGCACGCCGGCGACCGGCTCACGGCGCTCGACGGCGGCGACGCCGACGTCCTGCGCGTCGAGCGCGCGCGCCACGTCGTGTTGCAGGTCGACGGCACCACGTACGACATGCGCACCCACGCCGCCACCATCGACCAGCTCCTCTCGGAAGCGAATGTGGCGATCGCCGGCCGCGACTCCGTGCTGCAGGACGGCGCGCTCGTCTCCACCAGCGCGCCGATCGATCCACCCCGCCTCTTCGCCGTGCACGCCGTCCCCGCCGACTCCACGAGCGCGCCGCGGATCGAGATCGAGGTGCGCCGCGCCGTCACGTTCACGATCGTCGAGGACGGCCGGGAGGTCCAGACGACCACCAGCCGCCCCACCGTCGCCCAGGCGCTGCGCGAAGCCGGCAAGACCATCGGCCCCGGCGACAGGGTCGTACCCGACGCGCAGGCGGCGGTCGAAGCCGACGCCCGCATCGACCTTCGCCATGCGAAAGCCGTCACGGTCACGCTGCCTCACGACCACCAGGTCCTCTACACGTTTGAGGCCACCGTCGGCCAGGCGCTCAGCACCGCCGGCATCACGCTTCCCGAAGGCGCGTTCGTCGATCCGTCGGCGGACACGCCGATTGGCGCCGGCATGTCGGTGCGCGTCGTCCAGCTCTCCGCCGGCAGCGACATCGAGACCGAGTACATCGAGAGCCGCACCGTCTACGTCTCGGATCCCTCGCTCGGGCCCGGCGACACGCGCACGGAGCGCGGACACGATGGCGTGCGCGTCCGCCATTACGACGTGGCCTTTGTCGACGGGGAAGAGGCGGGCCGCACCCTGCTCGACGAGACGCTCGATCCCGAACCCGTCGACACCGTCATCTACTATCCGGTACAGCGTGGCGCCAACGATGCAGGTCCCGCGGACGGCAGCGCCGTCGTGCGGTCGCTGCGCGTCTACGCCACCTGGTACAACCCGGCCAGCAGCGGCCGCGCCTCCAGCGACCCCGCCTACGGACACACCGCCACCGGCTCCGTCGTCACATACGGTATCGTGGCGGTGGACCCGAACATCATCCCGCTCGGGACGAAGATGTTCATCCCCGGCTACGGCTACGCCGTCGCGGCCGACACGGGCGGCGCCGTCAAGGGCTATATCATCGATCTCGGATACCCGGATGGAGTGCAGGTTGACTGGCAGTCGAAGTGGGTCGAGATCGATATCCTCTCGTAGCGGCGCGGCCGCCCGCCCGCGCCCGAAGAAGCGTTTCGGCCAGCACTTCCTCTCCGACCTCAACCTCCTCACGCGCATCGTCGATGCGGCCGATCTCCCCGCCGGCGCCACCGTGCTCGAAGTGGGCCCCGGCCTCGGCTCCCTGACCGCCGTGCTTGCCGACCGCGCGGCGCGCGTCGTGGCGGTCGAGGTGGACCGCGACCTCGTCGCCGTGCTGCGCGAGCGCTTCGCCGGCCGCGGCAGCGTCGCCATCGTCGAGGACGACGTGCTCGAACGCACGCCGGGTGACCTGCTGCGACAGGGCGGAGCGAGTGAGCCGTACATCGTCGTTGCGAACCTGCCCTACAACATCGCCGCGCCCGTCCTCCGCGCGTTTCTCGAGGGCGACGTGCGCCCCGACCGGCTCGTCGTCATGGTGCAGCTCGAAGTCGCCCAGGCGATCGCCGCGACGCCCGGCCAGATGAGCCTGCTCAGCGTCGCCACACAGGTCTACGCCGACGCCCGCCTCGTGATGAAGGTGCCGCCCGGCGCGTTCTCACCGCCGCCGAAGGTGCAGTCGGCCGTCGTCCGCATCGACGTGCTGCCGCAGCCGCGCGTCGATGTGCCGCTCGATGCCTTCTTTCGCGTCGTCCGGGCCGGCTTCGGCAACCCGCGCAAGCAGCTGCGAAACAGCCTGTCGTTCGGATTGCACGTCAAGCAGGACGTGGTCGACGATGTCATGCGCGCCGCCGGCGTCGACGTGACGCTGCGCCCGCAGGTGCTATCGATCGACGACTGGGCGTCGATCACGCGGTCCTGGCTCACGAGGAGTGCGACAGAATGAAGCGGATTCGAGTTCTGGCGCCGGCGAAGATCAACTGGACCCTCGAGGTCGTGCACATCCGCCCCGACGGCTACCACGAGCTACGCAGCGTGTTGCAGACGCTCGACCTGCACGATGTGGTCACGCTCAGCCCCGCAGACGACATCTCGCTCGAGATCAGCGGCGACGCCGGCATGCTTGCCGACAACCCGCCTGAGTCAAACCTCGCGTACCGGGCCGCCGCCGCGTTACGCCGCCGCATCGGCTACGCCGGCGGCGTCCGCATAGAGCTGGAGAAGCACGTGCCCGTGGCCGCCGGCCTGGGCGGCGGCAGCAGCGATGCGGCGGCGGTGCTGCGCGGCCTGAACCTGCTCTGGGGCGCCGGGCAGAGCGACGCGAATCTTATCGAGATTGCCGGCGAGGTCGGGTCCGACCCGCCGTTCTTCATCCTTGGCGGCACGGCCATCGTCACCGGTCGCGGCGACCACGTCGATCCGCTGCGCGACGCGCTCGCGCCGGCCATCCTGCTCGCGACGCCGCCGCAGAACGAGCGCGGCGAGAAGACCGCATCGATGTTCGCCGCGCTGACGCCGGCGCACTACGCCGAGGGCTACGTCACCATTGGCCTGCGCGACATCATCGAAGCGGGCCGCATGGTCGTCGATGAGCACCTCAACAACACCTTCGAGCACGTGACGGCCAGCATGCAGCCCGAGACGGAGCTGCCGATGAACGCGCTGCGCTCGGACGGCTACGTGCCGCACCTCGCGGGCGCGGGGCCGTCGTTCTTCCTGCTGTTTGGCGGCGGCGCCGATCTCGGCGACGAATTGTCGCGCCGCGTCCGCGAGCTTGGCTTCGAGCCGCGCGTCACGCACGCACTCCGGCGCGAACAGGCGCTGCGGATCGAGGAAGTCTAGTGGCCGCGGTCTTCGCCGGCTTCGTCGTCGGCTACGCCCTGGCGCTCGTCGCCGGGCCGCTCGCCGCCGTGCTGATCGTCCGCTCGAATCACCGCACCGGCGTCGCACAGCGCATCGCGCCGCCCGGCACCAGCATGATCGCCCTCTCCCTCGTGCTGCACTTCGCCGCGATCCTGCTGCTGACCGCCCTCGGACTCGTGCTCGGCATGGCGCTCCACGGCCTCGAAGCGCGGCGCCCGGAGGGCGGCCTGGGCAGCCCGAACCTGCTCTACACGCTGCTCGTCACGGCGATCACGGCCGTCTTGGTCATCCCCGCACTCGCCCTTCCCGCCGTCCGGACGTACGCGCTGGCGGCGGCGATCGTGCTACTGGCCGCCTTCGGTTGGCTCATGCCCTGGGTCGCCCGGCTAGGCTGACCGCATCGAGCCTGCGGCGCGCCGCTGCTATAGTGCCTGCATGCCCGGAACCATCCTCGACATGCACATCCACACCACCAACGGCGCCTCCGACAGCGGCCTCAACCCCGAAGATCTGGCCGAAGAGGCGAATCTGCGCGGGCTCACCGGCCTCAACATCACCGAGCACGACCGGCTCTGGGACTCGTTCAAGCTGACGGAGTACCGGCAGCGCCACGCGCCGCTCTTCGTCAACAACGGCATGGAGGTCTCGACCGACCTCGGGCACATGATCGTCGTCGGGCTGAAGCAGTACGTCGCCGGCATCCGCCGCGCTGAAGAGCTGCGGCGTGTGCTCGACGACATGGGCGGCTTCATGGTCGTCGCCCACCCCTTCCGGCACTGGTTCGACCCCGTCTACTTCCGCAAGCAGGGCAAGGAGCCGTTCACCATGACGCCCGAGCAGGCGGCCGAACGGATGCCCGTGTTCCAACTCGTCGACGCCATCGAGGCGCTCAACGGCGCCAACACCCCGCGCGAGAACCTCTTCGCGCTGCGCGTCGCCAAGGTGCTGGGCAAGCCGGTCACCGGTGGCAGCGACGCCCACTCCCGCTCCGGCATCGGCTTCTACTGCACCGTCTTCGAGCAGGAGCTGAAGACGCCCGAGGACATGCTGCGCGAGCTGCACGCCGCGCGCTTCCACGCCCACCACGGCCTGCTGCAGGACAAGCTCACCTACTTCACAGAAGACAGCCTCGAGGAAGCGGCCCCGGGCCTCGCGACGTAGCGGCGGCCGTCGTCGCGACCCGATCGCTCGTGCTAGACTTGCCGTAACAGCGCCGTACAGGGATGGACCGGCGTGCCGCGCTTCCCGCTTCGCGTACCCGGCCTCCGTCATCCTTCCCGTCAGTCACTAGATCGTCACCACCGATGTCCTATGTATCGCTCGATCTCGAAACGACCGGTCTCGATCCGGAGGTCGATGAGATCGTCGAAGTCGGTGCCGTCCGCTTCGACGCGTCCGGCGTGCTCGACACCTACCACTCGTTCGTCAATCCCGGCCGCAAGCTCGAATACCGCATCGCCCTCCTCACCGGCATCCCGCCCGAAGATCTGGAGCGCGCGCCTCACTTCGGCAGCATCGCGCCCGAGATAGAGCGCTTCGTCGGCATGGACCCCATCGTCGGCCAGAACCCGACCTTCGACACCGGCTTTCTCGCCCGTAAAGGCGTGCAGCTCGTCGGCCCCACGTACGACACCTTCGACCTCGCCAGCCTGCTGCTCTCCGGCCTGCAGCAGCACTCGCTCGGCGCCATCGCCGATCACCTCGGCATCGAGTTCACCAACCGTCACCGCGCGGACGCCGACGCTGAGGCCGCGATGCGCGTCTTCGCGGCGCTCCGCCAGCGGCTCGCGGCGTCGCCGCCGCATCTGCTCGTAGAGGTCGACCGCATCGCCTCGGCGAGCGACTGGCCCCTGAGGCATCTCTTCCGCGAAGTCGCCCTCGATCACCAGCGCGGCCCCAGTGACGGCGAGCACGAGGGCTTCGTGCACGGCTTCGTGAAGACGCCCGTCGCGATCGACGAGCCGCCCCCGCCTTCGACCCGCCGCGTCGCCGTCCCGCCCGACGAGGCGGCGGCGCTGATCACCTCCGGCGCGGCGCAGGCCACCATCGCCGAGTTCGAGCAGCGGCCCGAGCAGGCGAGCATGGCGCGCGCCGTCGCCGAGGCGATCGCCGAGGGCGATTCGCTGATCGTCGAGGCGGGCACCGGCGTCGGCAAGTCGCTGGCGTATCTTTTGCCGTCTGCGCTGCACGCCGTGCGCAACAACTCGCGCACCGTCATCTCCACGAACACGATCAATCTGCAGGAGCAGCTGTTCGGGCAGGACATCCCCATCGCCCGCCGCCTGCTCGCCGAGGCGGGAATCGCGCCCGGCGACCTCCGTGTGGCGCAGCTGAAGGGGCGACGGAATTACCTGTGCCTGCTGCGCTGGTCCGGGACGAGCCACGCAGCCAATCTGAGCAGCGACGAGGCGCGCGTGCTCATCCGTTTGCTGTTCTGGTTAGGCCAGACCGACACCGGCGATCGCGCGGAGTTGAACCTGCGGCGGGAGGATGACGCGGCCTGGAGCCGCATCAGTGCCCAGGACGGCGGCTGCTTGTCGATGCAGTGCGCGTACGTCCGCGACGGCTCCTGTTTTCTGCTGCGGGCGAAGAAGCGCGCCGAGGCGGCGCACTTGCTGATTGTCAACCACGCGCTCCTGCTGTCGGATGTCCGCACCGGCGGCAACGTTCTGCCCGAATACCAGCACCTGGTCATCGACGAGGCGCACCATCTCGAGGACGAAGCGACGAGCCAGTTCGGCTTTACGACGTCGGAGGTCGAGGTAATGGCCTGGGTCGACCGGGTGCACATCCGCGCGGCGCGCGACCGCGAGGGCGGCCTCGTCGGCACCGTATTCGCCGCCACCCGCGTCGCCCAGCAGGCGATCGGCCCCGCGCCGCAACTGCAGTCGATCGCGCGCGCGCTCATGCAGGCCACCACGCGCGCCCGCGACCGCGTGCCGGCGTTCTTCCGCGCCCTGCAGGAGTTCGGCCGGCAGCAGGCGAGCGGCCGCAACGACTACGATGAGCGAATCCAGATCAATCGCGGCATGCGCGTGCAGCCCGACTGGGCCGGCATCGAGACCGCGTGGTTCGATGCCGAGGCCGCGATCGCCGGCGTCCTCGGCGTCGTCGAAGAACTGCACGCCGCGCTGATGCAGGTCGACGCGGACGACATCCTCGATCGCGACGCCGTGATCGCCGAGGCGGCGGACCTGTTCGACGAGGGCGAGAAGCTGCGCGCCGGGCTCACGCAGATCATCGGCAAGGACGACCGCGACACCATCTGCTGGCTGACGATGTCGCGGCGCGATTCGTCCCCGTCGCTGGCGAGCGCGCCCCTCTCCGTCGCCGAGACGCTGCGCGCCGGGCTCTTCGCCTCGAAGGAGAGCGTCGTCCTCACCAGCGCGACGCTCAGCACAGAGGAGAACTTCGACTACATCAAAGGCCGCGTCGGCTTCGAGGACGCGCGCGAACTGCTGCTCGGGTCGCCGTTCGACTATCACACCTCGACGCTGATCCTCGCGCCCAGCGACATGCCGGAGCCGAACCAGCAGGGCTATCTCGCTGCGCTCCAGACGGCGATCATCGAGCTCGTGCGCGCGAGCGAGGGCCGCGCGCTCGTGCTCTTCACGTCGCACAGCGGGCTGCGGGCCGCCTACCAAGGGATCAAGCGCCAGCTCGAAGAGCAGGACATCCTCGTGCTCGGCCAGGGCATCGACGGCGCCCCGCGCCAGCTCCTGGCGACGCTGAAGGACAACCACCGCACCGTCGTCCTCGGCGCGGCGAGCTTCTGGGAGGGCGTCGACGTCACCGGCGAGGCGCTGTCGCTGCTGATCATGGCGCGCCTGCCGTTCCCCGTACCACCCGACCCGGTGTTTCAGGCGCGTTCCGAACTGTTCGACCAGCCGTTCGAGCAGTACGCCGTGCCGCAGGCGATCCTGCGCTTCAAGCAGGGCTTCGGGCGACTCATCCGCCGCAAGACCGACCGCGGCGTCATGGTCGTGCTGGACCGGCGCCTCCGCAGCAAGCGCTACGGCGACGCCTTCCTGCGCTCCCTCCCCGCCTGCGACCTGCGCGAGGTGCCCCTACGCGAACTCGGCGGCGAGGCAGCCGCGTGGCTCGCCGCCCCGCGCGCCGCAGTCGACGCGTGAACGTCACTCTGCGGCCGCTCGCACCACGCGACATAACGTGGCTCGACGCGTGGCTTGCGCCGGTCGCACCCTCCGTCGGCTACGACCGCATCCCCCCCGGCGACACCGGCGCCTCACTGATGGCCCGCGCCGCGAAAGAGCCGACCCTCCGCGCGCGGATCATCGAGCGCGCCGCCGAACCCGTCGGGCTGCTGATGTACCGCCTGCACGCGCCGCGACGCCGCGCTGCGATCATCGAACTGGTCGCGACGCCGGCGGCGGAGGCGCGCCGCGGCGCCGGCATGCGTGCTGCCGCGCTGGTCGAAGAAGAACTCCGGTCGGAGGGCGTAACCGCGATCTACGCGCCCGCGCCCGCCAGGCACGGCATCGCGGTCTACTTCTGGATCCGCCTCGGCTACCGCCCCCTCATGCGCCCCGACTGGCCGTGCCGGCGCGAAGGCGTAGCCTGGCTCCTCCGCGAGATCGCCTCACCCTTCCCCGGGTAGGGGCGGGGCTTGCCCCGCCCGCCCACTTCCCATCGTCCGACCTCCGCCGTCCGACTTCCAGCCTCCCGCATCCGGCATCCCGACCCTCACTCCCCCGGGTACACGAGCTCCTCCTCGAAGTCCTCCGGCAGCGCTTCGCCGCGGGCACGCGCGGCGCGGCGACGGCGCACCCGCCCGGCGACGACGAAGTTCGTCACCAGGATGTGCGCCAGGCAGTAGCCGAACCCCAGCAGCGCCGCCAGCAGCAGCAGAAACGCCAGCGGGTTCACCGTGCCCTCGTTCACGAAGAACGCCAGCAGCATGCCCGTCACGAACGCGAAGAACACCGGAAACGTGCGCCACTGC
>Ga0315281_10000401_pt1 | contig 59922 bp, 66 predicted proteins | sample YL17G07_0_MG_FD_204540 | JGI IMG/M metagenome (GOLD analysis project Ga0315281, IMG submission 204540) | Sediment microbial communities from Yellowstone Lake, YNP, Wyoming, USA - YL17G07_0 | ecosystem: Environmental > Aquatic > Freshwater > Lake > Sediment | place: USA: Wyoming | collected...
TGGACAGCCTGTTGACCTTGCGTGGAGGAATACCTGCTTACGAGTACCTCCTCCTCATTTTATTCGGGGCATGCGTGTTCGCCATCGGTGCGGTTCGCGGCGGGCGGCGGTCGTCTGCCGGAGTGGCAGAAGTATAAAGGGCATCTCTAAAAATTCAGAGTTCGCCCAAATGCCCCACAAGGGGACGCCGATCCGCTACGGGCAAAACCAGCCCGTGCGGAGTCGTCAGCAAGGCGCGGAAAAAATTTCGTAGCGCCGCATATGTGTGATATGTAAGCAAGAAATTTTTTCCGCAACGCAGCAGTTGGGATGAAATGTGGATTTTTAGAGGTGCCCTAAAAGCAACCGCACCCTTCCAGCTATCACACCGCCGTCATCCGCAGCAGGCATCCGGCAATTCAGCCAAACGGAACTTCCTAACTATCGCATGCCGGATCGCTTCCGGTAAACCGGAAGAACAACTGGGTGCCATTGCATGGAGTTTAAAAACGCGTCCGAGGAAATCGCGCGAGTTCTGGTCACCGGCTGAGGTTTACAGCGAACTCCTGCTCAATATGGAACTCACTAAACCCGCTACTAAACATTAACTGTTGCGGTTGGTTCTTGACTTCGCCGTCTATTTCTTTTGGAGTTACACGACCCCCAGTAATTCCTGTTTCCACTTCTATTATATTGGTCGGGGCGAGAGGATTTGAACCTCCGACCACTTCACCCCCAGCGAAGTGCGCTACCAGGCTGCGCTACGCCCCGAAGGGACGGATTATAGCAGAGCATCAAAATGCATGAAAAAAAGTTTGGGCCAAAAATTTTGGCCAAAAAAAGTTTGAGCTAAAAAAATAGATTTCATCGAGACAACAGATAAGCATGCGCATATACTTCGAGTATGCCAATCGCACTAATAACAACTTTGATAAATCTGCCGTTGACAGCAATGCACGGTTTCTCAATACTATCGGCTAAGAAAGATTGCAGTAGAGAGTGAAACATGACGAGTAATGAAAAAAGCGTAACACCAATGAGCAACCCGCAGGAGCCAGAGGTTGATCAAGCAGCACCGGTTGATGATCGGACGTGCCTGATCGAGCGCCCTGATGGCTTCTACTGGCAGGAAAAGCTCACTGGAAAAATATATGGCCCATTCCCAACCTCGACCGAAGCGATGCTGGATATGCAATACCAGGAAGACAGCGATTACGAGGAGGGTGAGTCACTCCATGAAGCAGAAGAGGAAATTGGCATCGCCGACTGGATTGACCCGGATACGGGCGAACTGGCGGAAGGCTCAACACCACATCTTTGCGACGAATAATTTCCCCATTCCTGGAAAAAGAACAAACTCGATACAGTCTCTGTCTCATGATTTAGTTCATTGTTAGGTAATCACTGTGGGCTGCTCGCGCCCGGTGCGTTGCTTTAGTTCTGATACTTGCAGTGCGATCCGAATCAGTTCGGCCAGTGCCGCTTGCGCGTCGAGGTGGTGGCGTGCAACGTCCGCCTCAAACGCTTCCAGATAGACGCGCAGTGTTGCGCCTTCCGTGCCGGTGCCGGAGATGCGGAACACGATACGCGAGCCATCCGTGAAAATGATGCGCACGCCCTGGCCGGTACTCACGCTGCCATCCACCGGATCGGTGTAGCTGAAATCGTCGCAGAATTTCACCGTGTATTTGCCAAACTGAGCTCCGGCCATCTGCCCGAAATTACTTTGCAGATGACTCATCACATCCTGTGCCGCAGTGGTCGGCAATCCCTCATAGTCGTAGCGCGAATAAAAGTTGCGTCCATACTTCGCCCAGTGCTCGCGCACAACGCTCTCCACCGGCTGCCTGCGAGCCGCGAGAATGTTGAGCCAGAACAGCACTGCCCACAGGCCATCCTTTTCGCGCACATGGTCCGAACTGGTGCCGAAACTTTCCTCGCCGCACATGGTGACCTTGCCTGCATCCATCAAATTACCGAAAAATTTCCAGCCGGTGGGCGTTTCGTAGCAGAGAATATTCAGTGTTTGCGCCACGCGGTCAACTGCGGCGCTGGTGGGCATCGAACGGGCCACACCAGCCAGCCCTTTTTTGTATCCCGGCGCCAGCGTGGCGTTGGCCGCAATGACAGCGAGGCTGTCGGAAGGGGTGACAAAAAAGCGCTGCCCCAGAATCATGTTGCGGTCGCCATCGCCGTCCGATGCCGCGCCGAAATTCGGTGCTTCATCGCCGTACATGATCTCCACTAATTCATGCGCATATGTTAGGTTGGGATCAGGATGGCCGCCGCCGAAATCCTCAAGCGGCACGGCGTTCATCACGCTGCCCTCTGGCGCACCCAGACGCCGTTCCAGAATCTCTTTTGCGTAAGGCCCGTTTACCGCGTGCATGGCATCGAACTTGATACGGAAGCCGCCAGAAAGCAGGTTGCGGATGGCAGCAAAATCGAACAGCGACTCCATCAGTTCGGCGTAATCGCTCACCGGGTCGAATACCTGCACTTTCATGTTGCCCAGCAAAGTTTCGCCGACAGCATCGAGCGCCACATCAGCGGCGTCGAGCATGCGGTATTCGCTGATGGTTTTGCTCTTGGCATAAATGGCTTCGGTCACCTTCTCCGGTGCCGGTCCGCCATTGCCGATATTGTATTTGATGCCGAAGTCGCCGTCCGGCCCGCCGGGATTGTGGCTGGCGGAAAGGACGATGCCGCCGAAGGTTTTGTATTTGCGGATCACGCACGATGCGGCCGGGGTGGAAAGAATGCCGCCCTTGCCCACCATCACCTTGCCGAAGCCATTGGCTGCCGCCATTTTCAAAATAACCTGAATCGCCTCGCGGTTGTGGTAGCGCCCATCACCGCCCAGCACCAGCACCGCCCCCTGCGGGGCGGCGATGCTGTCGAAAATGGACTGCACGAAATTTTCCAGATAGTGCGGCTGCCGGAAGACCGGGACTTTTTTGCGCAGCCCGGAGGTGCCGGGTCTCTGGTCAGAAAACGGCTTGGTGGAAACAATACGGATGCCCATGAAACGTCCTCGCTGAATGATTTCCTTTTGCGAAAGAAAACCCGCTATTTTAAAAGCGCGTTGGCAATATCGCGCTTGTGTTCTTCCTCCTGGATCAGGATATCTTCCAGCACCCGCCGCAAGCCATATTCCTTGAGCTCCTCGGCTTGGCCGATGCGCTCCTTGTAACGTGCAATGGCGTTTTCCTCGCCCACCAGATCCTGCTTGAGCATTTTAAGGCTGTCCGCCGAGACCTCGCGTTTCTCCACGTCCACCGTGGGCACGCCGCCGAGAAAGTCGATCTGCTCGGCCAGCATGACGGCATGCTGCATCTCCTCCTGGGCATGGATCAGCAGCTCCTTCTGGATGGAATCGAATTGCGCGCCGTTAATCGTGGCCGCGTGTTGCACATACTGGATAGCCGCCGCATATTCCCATTCCAGATCCTTGTTGAGTTCCGACAACAGTTTTTTCAGGGTGATTTTCATTTGGCATCTCCTATCGTTTGACAAAAAAACTGTTACATCTTATCTATTCGCCGGACTGTGCGCCACCTGCATCCGTGCATGGCCCCTCGACGGCCTCTGGCGCCATGCCGGAAACAAGCATGTCTTCCAAAGCCCGGCGCTACAGGTCAAGCGTACACCCATTTCTAATTCCTTGAACAAACGCCATGCCAAACCATCTGAACCTCTAAGCGTCCGGCAATAACAGCATGAGAAGATAATGCCAGATTCGATGCCATCAGGTTTCCAGGTGCTTGTAAAATGCCTCCCATATTTCTCCTCCGTGCACCTTTCGCCCTTCCAGCGCGGCACTCTCCATAGTGCGGATCATCACGGAAACCAAGGCAAACAGTTCCGCTTTCGTTATTCTTTCACGGGCATTTGACGCATACACGGCCTCAGTATCCGCCGGACCGAAAATCTTGCACTCCGACGCCAGTTGCGCCATTGCCGCCTCATCATGCCAATCCAGCCCGAGAGCAGCCATTTTTCTTATCAATTCGGTTTCTATGTGTAAGACTTCGGCCCCATGATTTTCAATCTGGCTCATTTGCATCCTCTTGCTGGCGAAGGTCAGAGTTACTATTGTAGATGAGTTTGATGCCGAACAAGAGGACGCACAAAAACAGGGCCGCCCGCGAACAACTTCGATCGAGAGTGTCGTAGCGCAGATGGGTAATAAGTTAAACTAGCGCATCTTTAACAACTTCCGAATAACAGCCATGGCCCAATACGTAATGTCGATGCTCCGCGTGAGCAAGATCGTCCCACCCAAGCGTCAAATCATCAAGGATATATCGCTGAGTTTTTTCCCCGGCGCGAAGATCGGTCTGCTCGGCCTGAACGGCTCCGGCAAATCCACCGTGCTGCGCATCATGGCGGGCGTGGACAAGGAATACGACGGCGAGGTGCAACACCTGCCGAATATCCGCATCGGCTATCTGGCGCAGGAGCCGCAACTGAATATCGAGCACACCGTGCGCCAGGAAGTGGAGGAGGGCTTGGGTGAAGTGACGCAGGCGCAGAAAAAACTGGATGAGGTGTATGCCGCCTACGCCGAAGAAAATGCGGACTTTGATGCACTCGCCGCCGAGCAGGCGCGGCTGGAAGCCATCATTGCCACCAGCGGCGCGGATTCCGAACATCAGATGGAAATCGCCGCCGATGCGTTGCGCCTGCCGCCGTGGGAAGCGGTGGTCAAGAATCTTTCCGGCGGCGAAAAGCGCCGTGTGGCGTTGTGCAAGCTGCTGCTGGAAAAGCCCGACATGCTGCTGCTGGACGAGCCGACCAACCACCTCGACGCCGAATCGGTGGAATGGCTGGAGCAATTTCTGGTGCGCTTCCCCGGCACTGTGGTGGCGGTAACGCACGACCGCTACTTCTTGGATAACGCCGCCGAGTGGATACTCGAACTCGACCGCGGCCACGGCATCCCGTGGAAGGGCAACTACTCGAGCTGGCTGGAGCAGAAGGGCGCACGGCTGGAGACCGAGCAGAAGCAGCTCGACGCCCACGCCAAGTCGATGAAACAGGAACTGGAATGGGTGCGGCAGAATCCGAAAGGACGCCAGGCGAAATCCAAGGCGCGTATCGCGCGCTTCGAGGAACTCAATTCGCAGGAGCACCAGAAGCGCAACGAGACGCAGGAGATATTCATTCCCGTCGGCGAGCGCCTCGGCAACGAAGTCATCGAATTTAACAACGTATCCAAGGCGTATGGCGACCGCCTGCTGATCGACGACTTCAGCTTCAAGGTGCCGCCCGGCGCGATCGTCGGCATCATCGGCCCGAACGGCGCGGGTAAATCGACATTGTTCCGCATGATCACCGGCAAGGAAAAACCGGATTCCGGCGAAGTAAAGATCGGGACTACCGTAAAAATCGCGCACGTCGATCAGGCGCGCGATTCGCTGGAGAACGACAAGACCGTGTTTGACGCGATCTCCGGCGGCAACGAGATTCTCACCGTAGGCAAATATGAAACTCCGGCGCGCGCCTACATCGGCCGCTTCAACTTCAAGGGTGGCGACCAGGCCAAGATCGTCGGCCAGCTCTCCGGCGGCGAACGCGGACGCCTGCACCTGGCGCAGACACTGATCTCCGGCGGCAATGTTTTATTACTCGACGAACCTTCCAACGACCTCGACGTGGAAACCCTGCGCGCCCTCGAAGACGCGCTGCTCGAATTCGCCGGCTGCGTGCTGGTCATCTCCCACGACCGCTGGTTCCTAGACCGCATCGCCACCCACATCCTCGCGGCGGAAGGCGATTCCAAATGGAATTTTTTCGATGGCAACTATCAGGAATACGAAGCGGACAAGAGGAAGCGGCTGGGCGAAGAAGGCGCGAAACCGAAGCGGATACGGTATAAGCCGATTAGCAGGTAAGCTCGTCATTCCCGCGCAGGCGGGAATCCAGCGAAATAAAATTCCTGCGAAGCAGGCAAATAATTTTGTCCCGCTTTGCGGGAGCTATTTGACCAACTGGATTCCCGCCTGCGCGGGAATGACAAGGTCACCTCTCCCATACCTGTAACAGGGCTGGGGGAGAGGGGGAAAGCATCGCCCACCACAGATTGCAAGCTGGTGTAGAATTCCCTAGTTGAATTCATGATCGCAAGTCAGAAAAGCAGGAGGTAATAATGAGCGACCGCATAACCATAGACCCTGCCGTATGCCATGGCAAGCCTTGCATCCGCGGCCTGCGCTACCCGGTGGAAAACGTGCTGGAGTGGCTGGCCAGCGGCATGACCACTGACGAGATTCTGAGAGACTACGAAGACCTGGAGCGCGAAGACATCCTGGCTGCACTTTCTTACGCCGCGCGACTGACCCACGTAAAACGGCTCGAACGCCTGGCAGCATGAAATTCCTGGTCGATGCGCAACTTCCCCGGCGCTTCGCAAACTGGCTGAAAGAGGCGGGACACGATTCGCTGCACACCCTCGACCTTCCCGGAAAAAATCACACCTCGGATAGCGAACTCATTGCATGCGCCATGCGGGAAGGACGCATCGTCATCAGCAAGGATGCAGACTTCGTACAGTCCTTCCTGGTTACCGGTGAACCGCCGTTGTTGCTAATCTCCACCGGCAACATTTCCAACGCAGAGTTGGAGAAAATTCTGCATGCTAATCTGAGCGGGATCGAGACAGCCTTTGCATCCGGCAGGTTTGTTGAAATTACCCGCGAAGCGCTGGTGGTGCATGAATGAAAATAATTGCGAAGCTGACCCTGTTTGGTTCGAAACCTAAGCGGACTCGGTATAAGCCGATTAGTCGGTAATTTTTGAAATGTGGCATCAACTTGCACAATTTGGTCGCGCTCCTTTCTCGGCTAGAAGAAAGATTGGCGATGCCGCAAGACTTCCTGAATATCAAATATTTGCTTTGGCCTGCTATTTGAACAATAGGGGGAAAGCAATTCCCCCGCATGCTGCACTGGAAGAATGTTTAGAAAATTGCTGGCGAGTGTATTTGGCGGCGTATGTGAGCAATCCTTCTCTTCGCCCCTACAGAAAACCGATATTGCGAATTATTCGCGAGGCGTATTTAGTTGACCCAGAGAATGGGCAGGTTGTGAAAAGAAGTAATCGTCTTCGAAGTGCTGTTCGCGAAATGTTAGTAGATGAAGGGGGCGAAAAAATTTCGCGTGACTCAGCCCAATTAGCTGAAATTGTAAAAGCAGCTATCCCTGATTTGCCTTGGTTGGTCAAGGATTACATACACAAGCCTTCGTGGATTAAGAAGCGCAAATCCAAAATAAAAAAGATAGAGGAAATTCCCTCAAAGGATGCACAAGATAATTCTGAAGATGATGAGGAAATAGCTGAAAGCGCGATTTCAAATGTCGAAATTGAGGCCAATGAAGTTGTCGATGATGATCTTGTCCAAGAATCACTTGAGGGGCGCATCAAGTATGTAATACATAAGCGGCGCGAAAGGAATCGCGAGTTGACCGCAGCCAAAAAACGGTCGTTTTTAAAGATGTTTGGCCGACTGTATTGTGAAATTTGCAAATTTGATTTTGAACTAACATATGGTGCCGTAGGAGAGGGTTTTATTGAATGTCATCATGTAGTTCCAATTTCAACATACAAGGAAGAGTCTATTACTCATCTCAATGATCTAAAGTTACTTTGTGCGAACTGTCATAGGATGGTTCATCGATTGCCAGAAGGTGAAATACTTACCTTGCTTGATCGGTGAGTCCGAGAGCTAATGTGGTCAACATCGCAATAGTTTTTCGTTAGAAAGAAACCATGAGCCCCTCGGCACACAACAAACGCATCGTCATCATTGCCGGACCGAACGGCGCAGGCAAAACGACTTTTGCCCGCGAGTTTCTGCCGACCGATGCAGATTGCCCCAACTTTGTGAACGCCGATTTGATCGCCGCCGGGTTGTCGCCTTTCGCACCTGATGTGGCTGCCTTCAAAGCGGGGCGCTTGATGCTGGAAACGATTGCGGATTATGCAAGACGCGGCGAAAGTTTTTCTTTTGAGACGACACTTTCAGGTTTGACCTACGCGCAGATGATTCCGGTGTGGCGCTCTTCTGGGTATTTGGTGAAGCTGATTTTTTTGTCCTTGCCGAATGTTGAAATCGCTATGGAGCGAGTGGCTACCCGCGTGATGCAGGGTGGACACAATGTTCCAGAGGATGTTATTCGTCGTCGCTTTGCGCACGGCATCGAAAATTTCGAGCGTTACAAGCTGCTGGTGGATAGTTGGCAACTGTACGATAATTCAGGCGCACCCCCCGTTTTATTGGATGAAAGTTGACTGCCATGAAAGCACCTGTCTCACACTCGAAAGACCCCGACCTGCAAAAAGCCCCGCAAGCGTTGTTGCGCGCTTCCGAGAAGGCGCGCCAACTGGCCGAACAAACCGGCACGCCGTTTGTCGTGCGCAAATCCGCCGTACCTTCTGCCAAGGCTGACAAGCAGAAATAGTCCGGCAGGACGTCACCATGGAAATGAAGAAGATCAATTCGGGCAGGTTGCGCGCCATCGGCTACGATGCGCGCGCCCGGTTGCTGCAAGTCCAGCTCGGCGACGGCAGCACGCTGCAGTATGGCGGCGTCGGCGAGGGAATCTGGCAACGCCTCAGCAGCTCGGGCGCGGCATGGAGCTTCTATCGCGACAACATCGAGGAGGAGTTCACTGCTGCGCGCGTTTCCGGAAGCGCCCCTGCAGGCGAGAACCCGCTCGACGAGTTATTCCGGAAACCCTAAAAATAAAAGGCACCGGAGCCAATTTGTTTTTGCAGAATGCGTCCACCACATACATGGCATTCATGATACCCCTACGTCTGCTAGAACTCTCGGATGTACCTGATAACGACATCAGGGAATTTCGTGCTTCCTCACCTTGGCTGACCATGTTGCTGGTGGGGTTGGTGGTCGGATTTTGCATCTGGGTCGGATTGCAGGGGGGCATCCGTTTTGGCAAAGGCGGCGCCTTGCCCGGCTTTCTCGCATGGTGGATTGCCTTCGGGCTGGGGCTGTATTGGCTGCTTGTGGCCAATCTTTGCTTGAAGTCACTCAAACCCTCAGCGTGGCTGGTGCGCGCCGATAGTCAGGGTCTATACATCAAATGGCGTTCTTACCAAAATATGGCATGGCAAACGAAAGGCCCGCAAGTGGTCTACGTACCTTATTCCATCATTGCCGAGGCAAGACGCCACAAGCGCCGCTGGTCTACCCCGGAACACCGGCATGGCGGCAATATGGAAGTACGCAATACTTTTCTGGAGCTTCAACTGCGAGATGTGGACACCACCCAGCTTTCGCAATACCTGGCCGAGGAACGCGCCGGACGTCCGGGCGGGAAACCGGTGCGCAAAGCGAGATGGCAGCATTTCCCAGTTGCTCTGGAACCCAACGGTCATGGCAAATATGCCGCTCTTGATGATGAAACCCGCCATGCCAGTTACCCCCACCCCAACCCTCCCCAGGAGTCCGAAAAGCTTTTGGCCGGGCACCCGGGAGAGGGGGCAAACGAATCGCTACGCGAACCTCACGTTAACGATCTGTTAAGAATCGAGTGGCGCGCAAAACCGGGGATCAAGATCGTGCTCGAACTATTGCGCGAACACGGCGTCACCATCACCACGCCCATGAGTACCCAAAGTGACCTCACCTCTCATGCCGGTGAAGCCGATCTGAAAGAGTTGGCGCGGCAAGGCGAACTGATGGCGATGATTCGTGTGATGCGCGCCAATAGTGATCTGAGTTTGGAGGAAGCCCATACGCGAGCCAAAGCCATGATCGCCGAGATGCAAAATACGCCCCCGCAGGGCAAGGCATGAAACCACGGCGCTCCCAGATGAATTGGCCGGAGGTAGTGCGTTCCGGTCTTGCTATTGCTTGCTTGATATTTGCGTTTGTGTTCCGTGGCGAAGGCGCTGAAATTGCTGGCATCATTCTGTTCGGCATCTCCAGTATGCTTGGGCTTCTGGCCTGGCTAGGCAACCTCAAGTTTTATCGCAGCCTGCATGATACGCCCACCTCCCGAATCGCCTCTGCCGCACAAGGCTATGTGAAGCTTGATGGCTATGTGGACGCCTTTCCCGACCGTATACTTAATAGCCCGATCACCGGAACCGAATGTGTCTGGTACCGTTGCTCCGTACCGGGAGGCATCAAGCACGGCATTGAAACAAGCGAGAGCGATGCGCCATTTTTGCTGGTTGATGGTGAAGGCCAAGGCCAATGCGTCATTGAACCAGCAGGTGCGGAGGTGTTCACGCATCGTCGCTCCGAATGGAGAGAAGCGGAGGAAAGTCTCCTGCGCTCAAAATCCGAACGGCAACAGCCTGAGTCTGGAGTAAAACCCAACCTTGTTTACGTTGATCCTGCCCAGCTGAGTGCCGGAGATAGAAGCGACCATTTTGAAGAGTGGCTGCTGCTTCCTGGCGATCCACTGCTCGCCATGGGATATTTCATCTCTGGAGAGGTCAGTCATCAGGAGCCGCACATCAAGGCGGATATTTCACAGCGCCTGACAGATTGGAAGGAGGACAGCCAAAACCTGCTGGAGCGCTTCGATCTTAACGGTGATCAAAAGATGGATGAGCGCGAGTGGCAACTCGCACGCTCTGCGGCTCGTCGCGAAGTGCTGCGCGAACACACCGCCACGCAATCAGGAGGACAACAGCATAAGCTCAGCCTTCCACTGGATGGGCGCCCGTTCTTGTTGGGCACATTTCACCCCCAGTTGCTTGCCTGGCGCTATTTGTTTTTTGCGCTACTCAACCTGGCAGCATTTTTTGTCGGTCTTTGGGGATTCGGTTCTGGAATACAATTGCTTCATTGACACTGAGCTCGGCCAATTGTTCGTTTGGGATCAAGGCGTGGGATTGGGGTTTCATTTCTTGAGCGTGACTGGCTTGAATAACAAATAATTTGGATTTCATCATGAAAATTATATTCAGCATTTTTATCCACCGCCCTCCCGAAACCGTTTGGACTTTTCTGGCAAATCCGGAAAACATGCTGCTCTGGAACGGCAATGTTACCCATGTTTCTCCATCGAGTTTTGCAGACATTAAACAGGGCTACCGCTATACGATAACCTATCATTTGCACGGGAATTCAAACGCAACGCAGTTTCAGGCGGAAATCGTTCATTTTGAGCCGCCATCGAAGCTGGTCACACGCCATACAGAGGGACAATCCTCTCCTCATAGCAACAGAGTTATCGAAGAAACGTATGAACTATTGGAGCGCAACGGGGGAACGTTTTTGACACAAACAATGCGGATCGAAAATTCAGGTGTCAATATCTTCCTGAGGCTCCTGACATGGCTTCTTCTAAAATTTGGCAAACCCACAGGCACACCTTATCTCAGTCCCCTTCGGGATATTATTGAACGAGATGAAGATAACATTTGATGCCGGAACCGATTCGTTGTTGAAGACAATATATAAAGCGTATTGGAAAAATTCGTCTCCGATACATTTCCTTTCTTGATTATCAATTCGATAAATTGCCATGCGTAAAAAAACATGGCTTAGTTGGAGCAGCGGCAAGGATAGCGCATGGGCGCTGCATGTATTGCGCCAGTCCGACGAATATGAGGTGACTGGGCTGTTCACCACGATTAACTCTGCATTCGAGCGTGTTGCCATGCATGCCGTGCGTGTTGAGTTGCTGCGTGAGCAGGCGCAGGCGGTTGGCTTGCCGTTGTACCTGATTGAAATTCCTTACCCCTGCTCCGATGAGCAATATGCGACCGTGATGGCAGATTTTGTGGCGCGAGCCGGCAACGACGGTGTACGCTGCATGGCGTTCGGCGATTTGTTTTTGCAGGATGTGCGCCGCTACCGCGAGGAGCGCATGCAGGGCACCGGAATTGAGGCGGTATTTCCATTGTGGGAAAAGCCGACGCGGGATTTGCTGGCAGAAATGCTCACGGGTGGTTTGCGTGCCTGCCTCACCTGTGTCGATCCGCGGGTGCTGTCTGCGGAATTTGCCGGGCGCGAATTGACGCTGGAGTTGCTGGACAGCATGCCATCCAGCATTGATCCGTGCGGCGAAAACGGGGAGTTTCACACCTTTGTCTTCGACGGGCCGATGTTCACTCGGCCCCTCGATATTGAAATGGGCGAAGTGGTCACGCGCGACGGTTTTGTCTTTGCCGATTGCTGGCTGCGCGGGATGGAGCCAACCTGTTCGATAACTCAAAGCACAGGCGAATGAATAGCTAATGGGGTCAGCATCACATTTGTTTTTGGAAATAATAGGGAACAGACCACGGTTCCCAAGCCAAGCTAACGTGGTCAGGCTCGAGTCAGTTTTCATCCCCTCATGGAGGTGCAAATGAATCATTCTGTACTTCGCATCATTCTCGCTTTCATGCTGGCCGCTGCCAGCATGCATGCCGCATCTGAATCTCTCTCCGGTCAGGCTCTACAGCTATACGAGCGCGCGACACAGGAAGCAAAACTCACCGGCATGATCCCGGAAGTGATTCCCACGAAAGATGGGCGCAGTTTCTTTCTGGTGTGGGAGCCGCAGGCCATCAGGGGGAAGCCACACAAGTGGATCGTTTCGCTGCATGGCAGCAACGGTTTCGCGACGCGCGACCTGGAGATATGGAGCCGTTATCTGCAAGACCGCAACATCGGCATCATCAATCTGCAATGGTGGTTCGGCAGTGGAGACAAGACGGAGGATTACTACTCCCCATTCGATATCTACCGCGAGATCGACCTGCTGTTGCGGCGCATGGGAATCAAGCCGGGCGATGTGATGCTGCAAGGTTTCAGCCGCGGTTCGGCGAACATCTATGCTGTGGCCGCGCTGGATCGCAATAAGGGGCAGCATTATTTCAGCCTGATCGTCGCGAATGCGGGCGGGGCATCGCTGGACTATCCGCCGACACGGTCGGTCGATACCGGCAGATTCGGCGACATGCCTTACAAAGGCTCTCGCTGGATCACGGCCTGCGGAGAGCGCGACCCGAACCCGGAACGGGATGGCTGCCCGGCCATGCGGCGCACCGGCAATTGGCTGAAGAAACTGGGTGCCGAGGTCGTGTTTGCGATTGAAGACAGCAACGAAGGGCACGGCGCTTTTCACCGCAATCCCCAAAACGCAAGCCGGGCGCTGGACTGGTTTTTGCGAAATCCGTAGGCACACTCTTTTTTGGCACGCGCCGTATGTTTCAGCGACAAATCGAATTAAAAGGGCATGGCTCGAAATAGTTTTGACAGATGGAGATAGAAATGGCGAATTCAAAAAACATCGCAGGTTTGCTTGGCCCCTCTATCGTTGCGGTCACGGCCTCGGAAACGGTGAATATCCATATCTGGGCTGGCAATACCGCTGCCGGTGTTCATTTCAATGGCGCAGTGCCCTTCGTCACCGGACTTGCTATCGTCCGTGCGCATAATCTCTGGGTTCGTGGCTGGCCCGCTGGTTGGTTTCTCATGCTCTTGGGCCTGTTCAGGATGCCCTTTCCGGAACTGCAACTCGAAGGCGCCAAACATACCTCCACCGTGAGCACGGGAACGATGCTGCTTCTCGTGATCGGAATATTGTTGACCTTCATAGCCTTTAGGCGAGAATAATCGGGAGCGAACAATCGGACAACAATCGAGGATAGACCATGCCTCCTATACTCCAGTGCAGCGCCAGCTTGATGCGTTACAATCTTGACCAACCAGGCGGGCATAATTTTTCAACTATTGGGCTTTACATCAAGTGAACGACATTAGAGAAATAACCGAATCATTACTTGAATTTCGTGATGAGCGGGATTGGGCGCAATTCCACAATCCAAAAGACCTCGCGCTGGCGCTAAATATTGAAGCCGGTGAGCTTCTCGAATCTTTCCTCTGGAAATCTTCTGAGCAGGCGGACATGGGTAAGGTTAAGGAGGAGCTAGCAGATGTTTTTGCGTTCGCTTTCCTGCTGGCTGAAGAATATGGTTTTGATGTTAAACAAATCGTGCTGGAGAAGATTGAAAAAAACGCCCTGAAGTATCCTGTTTCAAAATCAAGAGGCACCGCAAAAAAATACACCGAGCTATAGGGCACATGCCCCTTATCAACCGTTATTTTGCTATTAGCCTCCACAGCGATGTGAGTTCTGCTGCACGAGCCGCGTGCAGCGGGTCACTGGTATCGGAGACACGCGGGTGATGCGGCTTTACATCTGATTTATCCAAGACTTTCAAGCCCGCCGCATCAATAGCGGCAAGCAACTCGGCGCGCGTGCGCAGACCCAGGTGCTCGGCAAGATCGGAGAGGATCAGCCAGCCCTCACCACCCGGTGCCAGGTGCGCGGCCAGTCCATTGAGAAATCTTCGCAACATACGGCTCTCCGGGTCGAATACGGCGTGCTCAAGCGGCGAGCTTGGCTGCGCTGGAACCCACGGCGGGTTGCACACTATCAGTGATGCGCGCCCTTCGGGAAAGAGGTCTGCTTGCACCAGATCAACCTGCGCAGCGAGACCCAGCCGCGTCAAATTTTCGCGCGCACAGTTAAGCGCACGCAAATCCTGATCGGTGGCGACGATGCGCTTGATGCCTCGGCGCGCCAGCACGGCGGCCAGCACGCCCGTGCCTGTGCCGATATCGAATGCCGCTGACTGAGCCTCAGTAAGCTCGGGCAAGGGGGCTTCGGCTACCAGCCCCACGTACTCGCCGCGTATCGGTGCGAATACGCCATAATGCGGGTGAATACGTGCCCCCAGTGCTGGAATCTCTACGCCATTTTTGCGCCATTCGTATGCGCCGATTAACCCCTGTAGTTCGCGTAGCGAAGCGATGTAGGGCTCTTCTGTTTCGGGGCCATAGGCCTCTGTGCAAGCCAGACGCACATCGGGTGCGCGGCGCAAGGGTATGCTGTGGTCCGCATCGAACGGCAGCAGCAACATGCCCAGGGTGCGGGCGCGCTGCGATTGGGCCTGGCGATGCAGATGAAAGGCTTCGGCAATTGTGGATACTGTTTTTTTGCGTTTGCGTACACTTGGTTTTTCATCTGCGCGCCGCGCCATTGCCTGCAGCAATTGCCGCGCGTTCTGAAAATCGCCCCGCCACAGCAGTGCAGTGCCCTCGCAGGCCAGACGGTAGGCGGTGTCGGCGGTCATGCGATCATCGGCTACCATCACGCGCTTGGGCGGCGGCGTGCCGCTTTCCGAGCGCCAACGGGCAGATTTTTCTTCTCCAGCCTCGTTCCAGTTAATGACGGGATAATTGCTCATCGTGCTAGGCGGGTTAATCGCGGATGGTGGGGGATGTCCAGAAAACAGATGTATAAATGCATGGCAGGGTTAGAGGGTGGATTCAAGAGCCAACCGCAACCGTTAATATTTAACGTGAACATCGCGTAGCGATTCCTTGTCCCCCTCGCCCGCTTGCGGGAGAGGGCGGGGAGAGGGGAACGAGCATGGTATGTTTCATTTAATAGGGGCGACGTATTTACCATGCACGTTAGCAGCAATTTTTGCGCAGGATTTAAAGAGCGGCGGCTTCAGGCAATACGGCAAGCCTCGTTGAATTCCAAGCGCGGGCTGCGCGGGTGCACCCCCGCAGGATCGCCATAGCCGAGATTGCAAAGAAAATTCGATTTCACCGCGGAGCCTGCAAAGAAAAGCTGGTCCACCATCGCATTGTCGAAGCCTGACATCGGGCCGCAGTCGAGGCCGAGGGCGCGTGCCGCAACGATCAGGTAAGCTCCCTGCAATGTGCCGTTGCGAAACGCATGGGTGAAAGCAGTCTGCTCATCCTTATCGAACCAGCCGCGCACCCCCTGCACATGGGGAAACAGTTGCTCCATTTTTTCGTAGAATTTCATGTCGTAACCGATAATCGCCGTAACCGGTGCCGCTATGCTCTTGGCGCGGTTGCCCTCGGCCAGTGCAGGCTGGAGTTGCTCCTTGGCTTCTTTGGTTTTGACAAACACGATGCGCGCCGGGCAGCAATTGGCTGAGGTTGGCCCCATACGGAATAAATTGTAAAGCCGGTGCAGCAACTCATCCGGCACAGGGCGGCTTTGCCAGGCGTTGTGCGTGTGTGCGCCCAGAAATAATTGGTCAAGCGCGGTTTGATTTAGGGGGGAGGGCATGATTTTCCTTTTTTCAATTTGGTTTATCCGGATTTTCCATAGGCGGCTTGCACCGGATACAGGTCAAGTCAGCCGCAATTGAAAGAAATACCGAAACAGGTTAAAGACAAACCTGAGTTTACGCTTAATTTGCTGCCGAAGAAGAAACGGATGAACTCACTCAGGGTGCAACAAGCCTGCCACGAGCACAGTCGATGTGCATAGCGCATTGCCCCGTATCCAGAGTGATATGGGTAAGATACACGCACTGACAGGGGTATATCAACTCGCCCTCCTCGTGCCATATGACAACCGGACAGATTGCGTGCTACAAAACCGGGCAGATCAAAAACTCGCAATACACGAACTGATAGCTGTTTGCCAATCCGGCGAAACAGGCTAATAATTAAAAGCAGACCACGGTTTTTAAACCATACAGCGGAGATCGAAGATGAGTTGCTGCAACTGATGACGCGCCGGAGAGCCATTGGGGGAGGGTAGATGAAGATCAAAAGCGGATTGGTCCTGATTGCGGCGGGCGCATTGTCGCTGCCCGCTTGCACCACGCAGCAGGTCATGCAGGTGGCGCGGGCGAAAGACCCGCAAAAGGCGCTGAAAAGCATGGCTGATAGCCGTGTGAACGCTTATAAATACAACCCTGAACTGATCCTTGCCGACCTCAATAAAGCCCAGGCCGAGTATAACCGTCTGATCGGCAAGGTGCAGAAGGAGAGCGGCGCGAAGTGGGGCAAGCACGAATCCGGCACGCTGCCGAGCCGCACGCGTTACGTGAAATATACCGAGAACTACAAGAACCGCGTGGTGGTGGATTATGACGCGGGCTCCATCCTGATCGAGCATCTGGATGAAGACAAGGCGACAGAAAAATTGCGCAATGCGGCAGTGGTGGCGTTGCTCACACCGGGCGACCCCGGTGCGGTCGATTTGTTTTCGGACAAAGAGATCGCGCTGACCGGCAAGCCTTATCTGCAAGAACTGGTGATGGATCAGGACAATGCCGTCATCAAGACGCGCGAAGAGGTGGAGCGTTACGCCGATTACCTTGTCGCCAACAAATTGCAGAGCCGCACCATCGATGCCAACGGCGCCAGAAAAAACGTACTCTACGTCCAGATGAACATGGTGAACGCACACATGGATAAACGCGCGCTGCAATATGCGGCGACGGTGCGCAAGAATTCGGATAACACGCAAGTCAGCCGCAGCCTGATCTATGCCATCATCAAGATCGAGAGCTCGTTCAATCCCTACGCCGTATCCAGCGCACCGGCCTACGGCATGATGCAACTCGTGCCTTCCAGCGGCGGACGTGAGGCGTATCGCAAAGCCAAGGGCGAGGATACGATTCCGAGCAAGGAATATCTGTTCGATGCCGCCAACAACATCGAACTGGGCTCAACCTACCTGAGCGTGTTGCTCAACGATAGCCCGTTGCATCAGGTCCGCGACCCGGTGTCGCGTGAATACTGCGCCATCGCCGCTTACAACACCGGCCCCGGCAACGTGTACCGCGCCTTCAGCTCGCTCAGCGGCAAGGCAAGACAAGAAGATGCGCTGGACAAGATCAATTCGATGCGACCGGGCGAGGTGTATGACGCGCTGCGCACCAAGCTGCCTTACGAGGAAACGCGCGGCTATATCGTGAAAGCGGTGGATGCCAAGAAACGCTACGCGGCGATGTAGGCAAGGGAACCACTATTTTCAGCCCGCCACCAGCAGCGCACGTTGCCCCTCGTCCAGATAACACCATTCGCCTTCCGCCAGCCCCAGCGCATCGAGTTTCAATCCGCCGATCTCCGTGCGTCGCAATGCCGCGCAATGGTTGTCGGCGGCGGCCAGCATACGTTTCACCTGATGGTATTTTCCCTGCTCCAGCACGATCTCAAGCTGGTGCGTGTTCAGCATGCGACAGGTGATTGCCGCCAATGGCGCGGGTTCGTCGTGCAGCTTCACGCCGCCCAGCAACTGCGCGATCAATTCGGGCGTCACCGGGTCGTGGGTGGTGGCGACATAGACCTTGGAGATGTGGCGCCTGGGTGAGGATTGCGCGTGGATGAATGCGCCGTCGTCCGACATCAGCAGCAGGCCGGTGGTGTCGTGGTCGAGGCGGCCCACCGGCTGCACGTCGCGCCGGGCGAATAGTTCCGGCAGCAGGCTGAGCACGCCGGGGTAGTGGCTGGGCTTGCGCGAGCATTCGTAATCGGCGGGCTTGTTCAGCGCGATGTACACATGCTCGCGGTAGCGCTGCGGTTCGCCGAAGACGATGAATTCGAGGCTATCGGTTTCGAAGCTGGCATGGCTGTCGGTGACGGTTGCACCGGCGATACCTACTTCACCGTCGGCGATCAGTTCGCGGCAATATTTACGGGTGCCGAAGCCTTGCGATTGCAGGATGCGGTCCAGGGGCAGTTTGCTCATGGCAGGGTGGAAATCGCGGCGGCAGTTCCAATGGGCGGATATACAAAGTCGTTCACGGGGAGGAGTATAAGTGTTACCGAGTTGGTTCGCGGGTGTTAAAGTTGTTCAGAGGTCAGCTTCAACCCTGATCCATTAGAACCAAACTGTCCCTTCCCCCTTGCAGGGGGAAGGTTAGGATGGGGGTAGAACAGTGGAAATTGGAGTTTCTACCTCCTCCCTAGCCCTCCCCCTGCAAGGGGGAGGGGATATAACGGCTAATGGATTAGTTGGCTTCAATTCAAAAATTCAACGCACCGTTATTCACATCCCGCCTCGCGCCACACGACGGTTGGATTGCGACGAATACAGCAAAGCGGCAGCGTTGAAGCCGAGATAAACGAGATAGCTGACCAGATAAAGCAGCGCTGTCCGTTCCAGTGTCATCCCGTCGGCAAACAGCTGCAGCAGCAGCGCAAAAAGCGGAAGCGACAATACTTCTCCCGCCACAATCAGCCAGGTGCGGTGCGCGGCGAACAGGCCGTAGAGGAACAGCCACGAGGCGATGCGTATCCAGCAGCCCAGCATGAACAGCGCGGCAGTTTGATTGCTCACCACGAAGCGCGCATCGTATAGCGTTGCCAGCATGGCGCGCTGATTGAAAAAGATCAGCAGCAGCAAACACGCCGCCGGTATCAGCACGAGCACACCCGCACGCAGCATTTCACTCTTGAATCGCGCCGAGCCGTAAGTGCTGCTGAAGCGCGGCAGGAAGATCAGCGACAGCACTCCGGCTGCCGTGGCTGTCACCCACTCCGTTGAGCGCCACAGCGCCTGCATAAATCCCACATCGTTCCAGGAAAGCATGCCGGACAGCATGCCGCGTATCAGCAGCATCGAGACCGGGCTCATGATGCCGATGGCCAAGCCGACCGGCACGAACTCCAGCAGCTTTTGGAAATATTCCGCTCCATCCGCTTGCCCCTCGCCAGCCTGCGACAGCTTGCGCAAGTAACGCCAGATCACGCTGCCGATGACCAGAAATGCGCCGCATTGCACCAGCATCAGCCCGCGCAGGGACAGCCCCGTCCACGCGCCCGCCGCCACCAGCAGCCAGACCATGCCGGCCAGCAGGGCCAGCCCCAACATGCGCTGCTGCTGGTGTTTGCCCAGCCAATAAGAACTGAGCGTTGCGGGGATGACCGCGATGCAGCCGATCCATGCAGCCAGCAAAAATAAAAGCGGTTCGATTTTTCCTTGGGTGAGCCACGTTGTCAGCGCAGGTGCGGCCAGCACTACAACCAGCGCCACAGCCAGTGAAGCACCCATCCCCAGCTTGAGTGCAGATTGCAGCAGGCCGCGCTCGTCGCGCGAGTCGCGCACTTGGGTAACCAACACCGTTAATCCCTGCAATACTCCCGCCAGTGCCACAGCGTTGACCAACTCCACCACGGATTGCAACTGAGCCCACAGTGCTACCATGGCAGGGCCACCGGCCAGTGCCAGCACCTTGTCCAGCCCCGCGCGCCCCAGGAGGTCAATCAGGATGATGGCAAACGCAGCCAGAACGCTTTGGATGGAAGTCAATACAGTCCTCTGTGATGATTTATGTTGGAACCGATGTGCGCAGGAAGAGCGTACATATGATACTCCGCAGCTCTGCAGCCTCAGAAGCTTCTCAGGGAATTGCCCACCCTTGGTACAATATCGTCCAGATGAACTGGCCTTAACCTTGAAATGAAAATTCGTTCAACCTCATGGAACTGAAACTGAAAAATCGGCATGACCTGAAGGCGCGGGCGCTGTTGCTGGGCGACCGGCTGGATCTGAAATTGTTCAAGATCGCCGATTGTCTTTCCACTACACCATTGACACTGGAGGTGGATGCAGACGGCGGCATCGCGGTGTTGTTCCGCTATGGGGTTGTGGTATTTTTTGGGGTGAAGAGCCTGGACGAAGTCAGGTTCATCGATTCGCTCAAGCCGCTGCTGACCAATCCTTACCAGTCGCCGGAAATAGAGGAACTGGAAATCCATTGCGGCATGAACAACATCGGCATACAGAGCGGCGCGGTTTCGCTGGACGAAATTTCGCTGGAGAAATTGCAGGTGATCGCCGATGCCTTGAGCAAGAACCTGGTGCTCACGCTGTATGAGAAAAAAGTTGCCGGGGAGTTCGACAAGATCGAGCCGCTGGCGCAGGAGTTGGCCACGTATGGCAAGGTGAGCGCCGATTCCAGGGAGCTGTTGTCCAAGATCGGCCACATGCTGCTGATCGAGCATCGCATGGTGGGGCGCGCCGAGATCGGGGACAAGCCGGAAACGCTGTGGGATTTCCCGCATCTGGGAGGGCTGTATGCCAGCATGGAAGACGAATTCGAGCTGAAGGAGCGGCAATCGGCGCTGGACCGCAAGCTGGGGCTGATCTCGGATACCGCGCAGACGCTGGCCGACGTGTGGGACAACAAGCAACTGCACAAGCTGGAATGGTATGTGATCGGGCTGATCATTTTTGAAATTGTCATCAGCCTGTTTGAGATGGCCGATAAGTTTCTGCGCTGACGGAATGGCTCGCGCACGGCAAGAACGGCGCTGCAATGCGCATTGCATAAAACGATACGTTCCGAAAGAAAACCCGACAGAATTTCAGTTAAAATAGCGCGGCTGCAAAACGCTTTCTTCGATTGCGATGATTTTAAGGTATACCACAGGAGTTTGTGATGGCATTAGCATGGTCGGAAGAACTGAGTGTCGGGAATGCAATGATTGATTCCGAGCACCAAAATTTGATCGATATGGTCAACAACGTAGACCGCGCGATCAGGGCAAGGGACAGTTCAGCCTTGCCGCAAGCATTCGAACAACTCGAAGAGTGTTTATGCGCTCATTTTATAAACGAGGAAAAGATGGCGCAGGCAATAAAATATCCTTTTATAAATAACGAGGTGGAGCATAAATATGTACTGAAGGCGCTGCGCCTCATAAGAGATGCGGTGGCAGCCATGGCAGCCCCAAACGGCGTGTGGGCCGAAGACGCGGTGGAACATTACTCCGAGTTTTTGTGTGATTGGTTAACCAATCATGTCATCAGGGAAGATATGCTGATGAAGCCAATGTTGCAAACCTATCCATACGATTTCAATCCCGGTTCAGGGGTGGGCAGTTATTCATCCGCCATGCACACCCCGGAAATGACCATGCCGTTAGCACGACAAGAAGTGAAAACCAGCTAATGAGCGAAGACCTGCGGCAAATGATAGAGGAAGCCATCAAGCTGGAGCTTAATGTGGCTGAAATCTACCTCAGCTTCCACCATAGATTCCCTGAAGACGCGGGTTTCTGGTGGAAGATAGCCATCGAGGAAAAAAATCACGCCGCACTGCTCAGGAACGGAAAGCAGTTTTTCCTGGATGCCGGAATGTTTCCGGATGAACTTGTGGGCAACTCCCTTGCGGCTCTCATTGACGCCAACAATGACTTGAAAAACATTCTCAGGCAGGAGAAAGAGGCTCCTCCATCGAGGGACGTTGCGCTCAATCTTGCCTTAAAGCTGGAAGAATTGGCGGGGGAAATACACTTCCAGCATGCCATGCATGAGACAGGACAGCTTTCAGAATCCATCAAATTATTCCAGAGTTTGAATGAGGACGACAGGGATCATGCAGACAGAATTCGCAACTACATGCGTCAGCATGGCATTGAGGAGACTTGATAGCGGATGTAAAGCTCAGGCAGTAACCTGTTCGTCTTTACGAAGAGATTCTGATTAAGCGCCAAGCTGAAAATTTTTCATAGGCATGAAAAATAATGAATATCTGCGTTAAGGTGTAATTATTCCAATCGTCAGCGTGGTTTTAACGCTGCCTTCTCCGCCAGAAATAGCCAGGTTTCCACCACGGTATCCGGATTCAGCGACACACTCCCGACCTTAAGAAGACACCCGCAGTTCAAAAAAGCATTAAGAGAGATTGAGATATACATCGCCCTTGTCCACGCGCGCCCGGTAGCGGTGCGCACAGCCGTGGTCAGGTGCAACGGCCTCCCCGCTGTCGAGCTGCACCGCCCATCCGTGCAGCGGGCAGGTCACCCTGCGTTCAAATACGATGCCCTGCGATAGCGGCCCGCCCTTGTGCGGACATTTGTCACTCAGCGCAAAAACTTCGTCCGAGCCATTGCGAAACACTGCGACATTACCCTTCGCGGTTTGCACTACCCGTGAACCCAGCCTGGGAATATCTTCAAGCGGACATACCCTTATCCATTCACTCATGGACATCTCCTGAAACGTAATTTTTCGATTGAAACCTGATGGGCACGAACTCCTGCGCTTCCACGCCGCGCACGCGTTCCTGCCATGGGTCTTTTTCATCGCGTAACGCATCTTTCAGCCGTTCATGGAGAGCCTGACGCCCCGCTGCATCTTCCACGATACGTTTCTTCACATAGCCCATGCCGACGCGCTGCACCCAGTGCACGGTGCGGTCTAGGTAACGCGCCTCCTCGCGGTAGAGCTGGATGAAGGCGCTGGAATATTCCATCACTTCCTCCGCGCTCTTCACCTTGACGAGAAACAGCGACACTTCCGCTTTGATGCCGCCATTGCCTGCGACGTAAATTTCCCAGCCCGAATCAACGCCGACAATGCCGACATCCTTGATGGTGGCTTCGGCGCAGTTGCGCGGACAACCGGAGACGGCGAGCTTTACCTTGTGCGGCGCCCACATGCGGTCGAGCACCTTCTCCAGGGCGATACCCAGATTGGTTGAATCCTGCACACCGAAACGGCACCACTCCGAGCCGACGCAGGTCTTGACCGTGCGAATCGATTTGCCATAAGCGAAGCCGGATGGCATGTCGAGATCGGCCCATACTTTCGGCAAGTCTTCCTTCTTCACACCAAGCAAATCGATGCGCTGGCCGCCGGTGACCTTTACCGCCGGCACTGCATATTTTTCCGCCACTTCGGCGATGCGCTTCAGTTGTGCGGGTGTTGTCATCCCGCCGTAGATGCGCGGCACGACCGAGTAAGTGCCATCCTTCTGGATATTGGCGTGAGCGCGCTCGTTGATGAAGCGCGACTGCGGGTCATCTTTGTAGTCATGCGGCCAGGCACACAACAAATAGTAATTGAGCGCCGGACGGCAGAAAGCGCAGCCGTTAACATTGCGCCATTCAAAAAAACTTATTGCTTCTGGAATTGATTTCAACTTGCGCTCAATAATCGCTTTGCGTATCTCTTCGTGGGTATAGTCGGTGCAACCGCAAAGGGGTTTTTTGGTGACATCCACAGGCTGGTAGGCGCCGCCTATGGTGGAGGCGAGGATCTGCTCCACCAGCCCGGTGCATGAGCCACAGGAGGCGGACGCTTTGGTGTGCTTGCGCACATCATTCAGGGTGAACAAGCCCTTTTCCTTGATCGCCTTGACGATGGCGCCCTTGCACACGCCGTTGCAGCCGCATACTTCCATGTCGTCCGGCATGGACGCTGCATTGTTCTGGCCTTGATGCCCGCTGTTGCCGAGATGACTTTGGCCTGACATCAGGCGGGCGCGCAACTCGTGGATATTCTGGCGGTCGCGCAATAGCTGGAAATACCATGACCCGTCTGCGGTATCGCCGTACAGCACGCTGCCGACAATTTTGTCGTCCTTGACCACCAGCTTTTTGTACACGCCGCCGGATGGGTCGCTCAACACGATTTCCTCAGTCCCCTCGCCGCCCGTGAAGTCGCCGGCAGAAAACAGATCAATGCCGGTGACTTTGAGCTTGGTCGAAGTGAAAGAGCCGGTATAGCGGCTGATGCCGAACTGCGCCAGATGATTGGCGCACACCTTCGCTTGCTCGAACAGCGGCGCCACCAGGCCGTAGGCGATACCGCGATGCGACACGCATTCACCCACCGCGTAGATGCGCGGGTCATAAGTCTGCATGGTGTCGTTCACCACCACGCCACGGTTGCAATGCAGGCCGGCGGCTTCGGCCAGTTCGGTGTTGGGGCGGATGCCGACCGCCATCACCACCAGATCGGCGGGTAGCGTTTCGCCATCTTTGAATCGAATGGCGCCCACGCGCAAATCCCCCCTAACCCCCCTTTCCCAAAGGGGGGAATGATGGAGGTGACCGGTGTCCCCATTCCCCCTTTGAAAAAGGGGGGAGCGAGGGGGGATTTCCTCCGCTGGCAGCAGTTCGGCAGTCTGCTTTTCCAGCTTGAATTTGAGCCCTTTGGCTTCCAGCGATTTTTGCAACAGGCTGGCGGCGGCGCGGTCGAGCTGGCGCTCCATCAGCCACGGCATCAGGTGCACCACGGTCACGTCCATGCCGCGCAGCTTGAGGCCGTTCGCCGCTTCCAGACCGAGCAGCCCGCCGCCGATCACCACCGCGTGGCGGTAATGCGATGCGGCTTCTATCATTTCGTTGGTGTCCTTGATGTCGCGGTAGGAAATCACGCCGGGCAAATCTTTTCCCGGCACCGGCAGCATGAACGGATTGGAACCGGTGGCGAGCAACAGGCGGTCATAATCGGCTTCGGTGCCGTCGGCTGCGATCACTTTGCGCCGCACGCGGTCGATCTGCGTCACCTTCTTGTTCAGATGCAAGGTGATGCCGTTTTGCGCGTACCAATCGACATCGTTGAGCATGATGTCCTTGATCGTCATTTCTCCGGCGAGCACCGGCGACAGCAGGATGCGGTTGTAGTTGCCATGCGGCTCGGCGCCGAACACGGTAATGTCGTACATATCCGGGGCAAGCTTGAGCAATTCTTCCAGCGTGCGTATCCCGGCCATGCCATTGCCGATGACTACCAACCTTGTTTTTTTTGTAGCCGTCATGCCGTCCTTTCAGTTAAAAAAGCGTCGCCCAGCCCTTAAGCTGAAGCGATGCCTTGTCTAACATAACCTTCATGACCCGTCGCTGCTTATTACACTGCAATAGTCATGCCAAACATCTCGGTTACCATTTTCCTGTGTTTCAAGCGATTGACAGTGGCTACAGCAATACAGCACCGCCACAATTCCGCGCAAGTGCGGTGCGTTGTGCATGCAATTGGTGCAATAGGCGTTTACCCGCTCAGGCAAACTCAAGAAAAGGGCACCTTGCGGTGCCCTTGAAAAGGAGCCTGGAGGCTCCGGGAGGAAACGGTTTAGAGGTTGTAAGCGCGCTCGCCGTGGGAGGTGGTATCCAGACCTTCACGCTCCGCTTCTTCCGGCACACGCAGACCCATCACCCTGTCGATCAGTTTGAACAGCACGAAGCTGACGATGCCCGACCACAGAATCGTCATACCCACGCCCCATGCCTGACTGGTGACTTGGCCGATGATGGAGTACTCCGCTACTTTGCCCGCAGCGTAGTCATACACGCCGGTGCCGCCAAGGCTCGGTGATGCCAACACGCCGGTACCCAAAGCGCCCAGAATACCGCCCACACCGTGGACGCCGAACACGTCCAGCGAATCATCGATGCCGAGCAATTTCTTCAGGCCGGTGACGCCCCAAAAGCACAGTACACCAGCCATCAAGCCCAGCACGATGGCACCCATCGGGCCGATGAAGCCGCATGCCGGGGTGACGGCAACCAGGCCGGCAACCGCGCCGGAAGCCATGCCAAGCATGCTCGGCTTGCCCTTCAGCAGCCATTCCGCGAGCATCCATGAGAAGGCGGCAGCAGCCGTTGCGACCACGGTATTCACCATCGCCAGCACTGCCGTGCCGGTGGCTTCGAGGTTGGAACCGGCATTGAAACCGAACCAGCCCACCCACAGCAGCGATGCGCCGATCATGGTCATGGTCAGGCTATGCGGCGCCATGGCTTCCTTGCCGTAGCCGATGCGCTTGCCCAGCACGATAGCGCCCATCAAAGCGCCCATTGCCGCGTTGATATGCACCACCGTACCGCCCGCGAAGTCCAGCGCACCCTTGCCGAAAATGAAACCGGATGGATCAGCATAAGCCGAAGGGCCGCCCCAGAACCACACCATGTGCGCCATCGGCAGGTAGGAGAGGGTGAACCACAGCGCGGCGAACACCAGCAGCGCGGAGAATTTGATGCGCTCGGCGAAACCGCCCACGGTCAGCGCCACGGTGATCGCCGCGAAGGTGAGCTGGAACACCATGAACAACATCTCTGGAATCACCACGCCCTTGCTGAAGGTTTCAACCGTGGAGTCGGGAGTCATGCCAGACAAAAATACTCTCGATAATCCGCCGATAAAGTCATTCATGCTGCCGCCTGCCGTGAACGCCAGGCTGTAGCCATACACCACCCACAGAATCGCGATCAGGCAGAAGATGGCGAACACTTGCGCCAACATCGACAGCATGTTCTTGACGCGCACCAGGCCCCCGTAGAACAGCGCCAAACCGGGCAGTGTCATCATAATCACCAACACCGTGGCAACCAGCATCCAAGCGGTGTCGCCCTTGTTAGGCACAGGGGCGAGTGCGGGTGCGGCTGCCGGAGTAGCAGCGGGTGCGGCAGTTGCAGCCGCCGCAGTTGCTGCGGCTGCCGGAGCGGCATCTTCAGCATAAGCCGCTGCGGATAAGCCACACAGCACCGCCACCAAGGTAAAGAGCGCAAAAAACTTTCTCATGACATGGCTCCTTATAGGGCTTCTGCGCCGGACTCGCCGGTGCGGATGCGGATCACTTGTTCGAGGTCGTGGACAAATATTTTTCCATCGCCGATCTTGCCGGTGCCGGCAGATTTCTCGATGGCTTCGAGCGCCTGATCCAGCAAGTCGCTATTGATAGCGGCTTCCAGCTTGATCTTGGGTAAAAAATCCACTACATATTCCGCGCCGCGATAAAGCTCGGTGTGTCCCTTTTGCCGCCCAAAACCTTTGACTTCGGTGACGGTGATGCCCTGCACACCAATGGCGGACAAAGCTTCACGCACTTCGTCGAGCTTGAACGGTTTGATGATTGCGGTGACCATTTTCATGACATTCTCCTATTTGTAAGGGCGCGATTTACCTCGAAGAGGTTCTTGTACCCTGTGGGTATAACGCCCGGGTTTTAGTTAGAACGAGCGGCTGATGGACAGCACAGCCGTACCACGGCCTAAATCCCTGCCTTGCAGGCTGGTGTAGAAACCGCCAGAAGCCGCATTGGTCTTGCTATATGCCAAACCAAATACGTAACCACTAAAATCCTTGGTGGCGCTCAGCTTGTAGTCGGCATAAGTCGGCGTACCTGCAACGATAGCGGCGTTGTGCTTTGCAGACGAGCCTTGGTAGGTTTGCTTGCCATAGTGCGCACCCAGCGTAACGCCCGTGTCCGGAATGGCGTAGCTGGCACTAAGGTCAAAGTAACTGGTGCCCTTGGCATCGGGAACGCCGAAGGTATCGCCCAAGGCGTAGGAATACTTTGCCGTTATCCACTTATAACCAATGAGGCCGTAAATTTCATCCGTGTCGCCTTTGGTTGCACCAGCCACATAGGTGCCGGGGTAGTTGTAGCGCAGGAAGCCGACATCGTAATTAAAATCTGTGGCGAAGCTGCTCTTGAAACCGAAGTAGGTGTCCAGTTCCAGGCTGGCGCTAGCGGCTACCCCGGCATCACTCAACCAACTGATGCTGGAACCCCAGACGCCGGCATAGAAACCTCTGGAGTGGGCATAGTCGAAGCCGCCTTGTATTGCGGGCTTCTGGCCGGTTTGCGAAATGCCGCGATAAATATAATCGGTGACCAGGCTGACATTGCCGGTAACGGTATGCTCACTTGCCGGAATAACGTGGATATCTTCTTTATGCTGCGTAACTGCGGCCTCCTCGGCCAGTGCGGGTAGTGCAAACAATGCGCCCAGAATGGCGACGAGCAGTTTGGTCTGTTGCATGATGTTTCCTTTCTGTTTGGTTGAAAACGGAATAACTATCCACGCCATATTCTCAGCAGGTTACATGCCACCACCTTTTGTCTATATAAAACAATTTGTTGCGCCACAACAACAAATTCCATGCGATTGTCTTGCACCAATTTCATGCAGGCACCATGTACGCTTGCACCTATCAGGTGCGCCGATTAAACGTGGAAAATTTGCTGCACAGCATGCGCACATGAGAGGGGGTACGTCATGTTCACTGGATTATTGTAAAATGGTTCGCTATGCTTTAAACATGATATTCGCGCGCCGACCCTAATATGCAGACCACATGACTGATCCAACCACCGGATTTCTTGAACGCATCGGCAGCCTCGAGTTGCTCACACAACTGGCGTCACAGGCCAGTTGTGACCAGCCGCTTGCTTTGCTCTGGATTAACATAGACCGCTTCAAGCAGGTAAATGAATCCCTTGGGCACCTCGGCGGCGACATAGTCATCGTCCAGATCGCCATGCGCCTGCGTGAGAAAACCGCCGGGCGTGCCGAATGGTGCCGCATGGGCGGTGACGAGTTCGTCTGTTTCGTTCCGGACAGTGATCTGGATCATTCCAGGCAACTGGCATTCGATTTATTGCGGGCAATTGAAGCACCCTTGCCTTTCGGCGACCTGTTGCTCCGCCCTTCGGCCAGCATCGGCATCGCCATTCTCGAAACCAACGAAGATCCCTTCTCCTGTCTTGAACGCGCCGACCGGGCCATGATCACGGCCAAGCGCGATGGTGGCGGGCGTGTTGTTGTATCCGGCGATGAATCGGTACCGGGGCGACTGGGAGTCTTCCTCGCACGCGAGGAGCTGGAAATTGAGAACATGCTGCACATTGCGCTTGAAAGCGGCGGATTGAATCTGCACTACCAGCCCATCGTCGGCTTTGACGGCCGCATCGAGGCCGTCGAAGCGCTGATGCGCTGCACAGCTGGCGGCAGCAACATCTCGCCGGCCAAGTTCATACCTGTCGCCGAAAAAACCGGTTTGATCATTCGTCTCGGAGAATGGAGCCTGCTCGCCGGAGCGCGGCTCGCACATAGCCTGGATGCGGGCGGGCATCCAACCAAGGTGGCTATCAATGTCTCCCGCGCGCAACTTGCTTCGCCAAAATTTTCGCAAGCACTCCATGCCGCACTTTTATGCGCCAACGTAAAGCCGGAACTGATTGAACTCGAGCTAACCGAATCGCTGTTCATGGACGTTTCCGAGACTGTCCAGAAGAATCTGCATGCCGCCATTGACGCCGGTGTCAGGCTCGCCATCGACGATTTCGGCACCGGCTATTCGTGCCTGGCAAACCTGAAAGACATTCCCTCCACCAAGCTCAAGCTTGACCGTGCCTTTGTCGTCGTGCTTCCGCATGACCGCCGCGCTTTTTCCGTAGTCAAGGCGATGACTCTGCTTGGCAAGGAACTGGGTATGACGGTCGTGGCTGAAGGTGTTGAAGAGCAGGAGCAGCTCGATTCTTTGCGCGAAGCTGGCGTTGATGCTATCCAGGGCTATTTCCATGCCCGCCCCATGCCTGAAGAAGCACTGTTGCAATGGTTACAGAATAGGAGAGCAACATGACAACCCTTGCCGCTACCCCTTCTGTCGAGGCGATGCTGGAAAGCTCGTTGCTGGATATTGGCATTCCGCCCCGACCGGAAATCCTGGACCGCATCCGTATTGAAATGCAGAAGGATGAGCCAGATTTCAACCACCTTTCCCACATAATCTCTAGCGACGTCAGCCTTTCGGCCAGCCTGATCAAAACCGCCAATTCGCCTTACTTTGGCAATCGCAGCCGGGTGAGGTCGGTCAGGGAAGCATTGATGGTGCTCGGCCTCGATGTCGCAAGCCGGGCGATTGCCGGTATCATCCTGCGCAAAATATTCACCGGCTCGCCACATCTTGAACGCTTCTGGGATGCCTCGGCCCGTATCGCCCGCCTTTCCGGCTGGCTCGCGCAGCGAGTCGCCCAAAACAGGCTGCGCCCAGACGATGCCTACACCTTTGGCCTGTTCCGCGATTGTGGCATCCCCATTCTGCTTGCTCGCTTTCCCGGCTACGATGGTGTTCTGGCTAAAGCCAATCGGGAAGCCAATCTCGGTTTTACCGCGATAGAGGATTCGCACTTACCCACCAATCACGCCATGGTGGGCTGCCTTCTGGCACAAAATTGGTGGTTACCGGAGGAAATCTGTCTTGCCATCCGCCACCATCACGATGTCTCGGTTATTGAGTCACTTTCCATCAACCCTCCTTTGAGCAGCCGCTATCAGATCGCGGTCGGCCAGTTTGCCGAGTATCTGTTGCAACAGCATTCTGGGCTCAGTCAAACGCAGGAATGGCCCAAGCTCGGCTCTGCCTGCCTGCGCCTGCTGGAGATTTCTGAGGCGGAAGTGGAGAATATTCAAGCCGAAGCCGTAGCCGTCATCGAAGCGGAAGATTAGGCGGTTATTCCCCGGCAAGAAGACTTCGTGGCACGGGGGCAGATATTGCAATCAACACTCGGCCAACTCTCGTTCGGGTAGAGCCACTTTCTTAATTGTGTGCGTCGCGCAACGCCTCGGTAAGCTGGTGCACCGACATGGCGTAGAAGTCGCTGTTGTTATAGCGGGTGATGACATCAAAATTATTGAACGCCAGCCAGAATTCCTTGCCTTCCGCCACCGTAAAATCAATCAAACGTGCGGTTATATCTGCTGCTACCTGCCTTTCCGGCTGCACGCCGGAAGCCGCCCAACCTGCCACAGTATGTGATTCCACCAAGCTTCCCGCGCGCGCGCCTTCACCGCCACTGGCACGCGCCGCCACTGGCACACCGCTTAGCCAGCCGTATTCCTTGAGATAATTCGCCACGCTGCCGATAGCATCCACCGGGTCGTGCAGCAAATCAATCTTGCCGTCGCCGCTGAAGTCCACCGCATACTTGCGGTAGCTGCTGGGCATGAATTGCGGGATGCCCATTGCGCCCGCGTAAGAACCCTGCACCTTGAATAATTCAAAATCCTGCTCGCGCGCCAGCAGCAGGTATTGCTCCAGCTCATTGCGGAAAAAATCGGCGCGGCGCGGATAATCAAATGCCAGCGTAGTCAGTGCGTCGAGCACGCTGAATTTGCCGCTGTTATTGCCGTACATGGTCTCCACGCCGATCAGCGCGACAATGATTTCCTGCGGCACACCGTATTGTTTTTCCGCACGTTGCAGCGCATCCGCATAACGCTGCCAGAACTGCAGCCCGCCGCTGATGCGCTTGGGGTTGATGAAAGCGGCGCGGTATTCCGGCCATGGTTTGGTGGTGGCGGGTGTGGAAATGGCGTCAATGACGGCCTGGCGATATTGTGCGCGGCGGAATACCTGCTCCAGTTCGTCACGCTTGAACTGGTGCCTGGACACCATTTCGTCAATAAACCGGGGAATGCCTGGCAAATCAGCCGCACACACATACGGCGAAACAAGCAGCAGCAACAAGGCAAGAAATAGGCGAAAAATCATAGCCCGCGCATTTTACTCGACAGGCAGGCGCGCCACTGTTAAATTTCGTCCTCGTTTGCAACCTGAGCAGAAAGCCCTGTCATGGAAAAATCAACCCAGCATCATCGCCTCCTCATTCTCGGCTCCGGCCCCGCCGGCTATACTGCCGCTGTCTATGCCGCGCGCGCCAACCTCAACCCGGTGCTGATTACCGGCATGGCGCAAGGCGGGCAACTGATGACCACCACCGAGGTGGATAACTGGCCCGCCGACCCAAACGGCGTGCAAGGCCCGGAATTGATGGCGCGCTTCCAGCAGCACGCAGAGCGTTTCAATACAAAAATTATTTTCGACCACATCCACACCGCCAGGCTGCAGCAAAAGCCGTTCCTGCTGGTGGGTGACGCAGGCAGCTATAGCTGCGACGCGCTGATCATCGCCACCGGCGCTTCGGCGCAATACCTCGGCCTGCCATCGGAAGAAAAATTTATGGGCAAGGGCGTGTCGGGCTGCGCTACCTGTGACGGCTTCTTCTACCGCAACCAGGATGTGGCGGTAATTGGCGGCGGCAACACGGCGGTGGAAGAAGCAATGTATCTCGCCAACATCGCGCGCCACGTCACGCTGGTGCACCGGCGCGATGCCTTCCGCGCCGAGCGCATCATGATTGACCACCTGATGGAGAAGGTGAACGAGGGCAAGATCACGCTGCAACTGAACCAGGTGTTGGATGAGGTTTTAGGTGACGACAGCGGCGTAACCGGCATGCGCATCAAGCATGTGAAAACCGGCGCAACGCAGGACATCGCACTGACCGGCGTGTTCATCGCCATCGGCCACAAACCCAACACCGATCTCTTCACCGGCCAACTGGAAATGGACAATGGCTACCTGAGCACTCATAGCGGCCAAGCCGGCAACGCCACGGCAACCAGCATTCCCGGTGTATTCGCGGCAGGCGACGTACAGGATCAGATATACCGCCAGGCTTGCACCAGCGCGGCGACAGGCTGCATGGCGGCGCTGGATGCGGATAAATATCTGGCGGCAAAGCAGAGCAAGCATTGAGGGCACCTCTAAAAATCCAGATTTGCGAGCATCTGCTTCGCAGATTGCCTGCTTACCCCACTTCATCCCAACTGCTGCGTTGCGTAAAAAATTTCTTGCTTACATATCACGCATATGCGGCGCTGCTAAATTTTTCCCGCGCCTTGCATTTGGGCGAACTCTGAATTTTTAGAGGCACCCTTGAAAGAAAAGAAAGAACCACCAGTACCGCAGGATTCCGAGCTGTTCCGGCAGGCAGTGGATGGCGTCGTTCCGTTGACGCCATCCAACCGTATCACTCCTCCAGAATCTCCACGCCGCATACCGATACACAGCACCGAACCACCACTTCCCATTGCGGATACCCTGTCCGACCACGGCGCGGGCGACACGCCGCTCACCGAATTCCTGCGCGATGGCATATCGCGCATGACGCTACGCAAGCTGCGGCGTGGGCAATTTCCATTACAAGACAGCCTAGACCTGCATGGCCTCAACAGTGATGAAGCACGCAAACTGCTGCTGGAATTCCTGCGCGATGCGACGCAGCACGGCCTGCGCCATGTGTGCGTGATACACGGCAAAGGGTGGCATGCGGATGGCGGCGAAGGGGTACTAAAACCCCGTGTGCGCCATTGGCTGACCCAATGCGCGGAGGTGCTGGCGTTCTGCGAAGCGCCGCCGAATGCGGGTGGGGGCGGTGCGGTGCTGGTGCTGCTGAAAAACGTGTAGGAACGGGCTATGCCCACGACAACGAAGTTGCACGAGCCTATGGCCGCGGCGAGCGGTGTCAAACAGCGCCCGATACTTTCCACTAATCAGCGTCCAATTTTTTCCACTTTTCAGATTTTCTGAGAACGATTTTTGCGATGCTTGAATCGGCAGGAATCATTACCTGTTTCCAGGATGTCGCAATGATGGGTAATGCGATCAAGCAAGGCCGTCGTCATCTTTGCGTCGCCAAACACTTGTCCCCACTCACCGAACGATAGATTCGTCGTAACGATCTCAGCACGGTTAATAACGCGTAATGATTCTGCTTCCCGGCACGCCGTTTATGGTGTAGCTCATTGCTCCATTGTTTGCGTCAGTGAAGGCGAAGCTTATCGTTCCCACCCTGATTGGCGCGTTTGTGGCACGCCATACGCTGGTCAGGGGGGAGCCTCCTGTAACCTGATAAAGGTCACTTGTGGTACAGCCACTACCCGATACCGTGCAAGTTCCCACGTACCAGACTGCTTTTCCGGTTGCGTCGTAGCTGTACCACGCCGTCCGCCCGCAGAGCTTTATGGTGTCCTACATCTTTGCCTTGGGCGGGTTGGCTTGCTGATCATGCATCACGATGCGCGCGACGAACATAATCGCCAACACATTCGCCGTCATGGCAATATATCCTACCGTTGCATATCCGACGATTTGCCCCGCGCTGTTTTGTGTGATGATATAACCTGCCAGCGTGGTGGCCAAGCCCATGGCGAGTGATTGCATGGTGGCGTTGAGCGACATGAAGGTGCCGCGCAGTTTCGGTTGGGCAGCCGAGGTGACGATGGCCATCGCCGGGATCATGCGCCCCGATACCAATACGAAAAATGTCGTGGTGCAAACCAGCCACAGCCATAGCGGCACGACCCCGATCTGGGTTACCACAAGCAATGGCAACAGCGCGGCGGCGGCGACCAATCGATAGATTTTGACCTTGCCGCGCAGGTCAGCCCAATGACCGATTAGCCGCGCGGTAATTAACGTTGCCGCGCCGCCTGCGAGGTAGACGAATGGAATATCAAGTTGCGAAATGCCGACGTTGCCCACCGCGTAAAGGGTGATGTATGGAATCACCGTGAAGCCGGAAAAAATGATCAGCGCGGAAAGCAGCAAGGCGCGCAGATGGTTGGCATCGCGCAACACGGCAAACATTGCCGCAAAAGTATGGGTGCGTTTATTCGTGCTGATGTGCTGGCGCAGTTCCGGCAGGATGCGCAGGCCGACGATGACGAACAATGCGGCCATCCCCGCAATCAGGATGAAGGGCGCGCGCCATCCTATGTAATTGGCCAGCCACAGCGACAGCGGCACACCGGCGACCGTGGATAGCGAAAAGGCGGTTGATACCACGCCGCTGGCGCGTGCGCGGCGTTCGAACGGAATCACATCGCCGACTATGGTTTGCACCATCGCCCCCATTATGCCGCCGAACACCCCCGCCAGACCGCGCGCGACAAGCAGCGTGGCATAACCGGGAGCCAGGCCGCATGCCAGTGTCGCCAGACCGAACAGAACAAATAGGGTCAGCAACAGCCGTTTGCGCTCGAAACGATCTACAAACGTCGCGGCAAGCAGGCCGGACAGCGCAGCACTGAAGCTGTAAGACGCGACCAGCAGGCCGAACTCATGTGTGCCAATGCCGAACGAGCTTATCAGGATAGGCCCGAGCGGCATCATGATCATGAAATCCAGGATGTGGCTGAACTGAATCCCCACAAGCGTCAACAGTAAATAGCGTTCGCGTTGCGGGGTGAGAGATATTGTAGTGTGCATCAGGCAAAGTCTATCAGATACACAGCTCACCCTTGGCAATTGAGGTTTACATAATTGAAGACAGCGCCGCATCATCCAAAATGGGATCCGTGAAATAATAAAATAGCCACGTCATTCCCGCGAAAGCGGGAACCCAGCAAGATAAAATGCCTTTTGTTTAAACCCATTGGATTCCCGCTTTCGCTGGAATGACGGCAAGTGTGTCGCGATTTATGTAAAGAGCAATAAATTGATTGGCTTCCGTGCTAATCTTCATTTGCATATAATCCACCAGGCAATGCATAACTGCTTGCACCATCATCATGTCTGTCGGCGGCATCGCACCCTGGCCGCATTTCATCGGTTGCTCAGGAGGTTGAATGGTTCTGCCACAACAAAGCAAGCGCGGGTTTTCGTTGCGCCGCATTGCCGCTATCACCGCACTCTTTCTGCTGGCTCTCGCCGCATGGTATTTCACGCGCCCCAAACCGCTACCGGTCGCCCTGTGGAAAGTGGAGCGGGGTGTTGTCGAGGCGACGGTCAGCAACACCCGTGCCGGCACCATCAAGGCCTGTCACCGTGCCAAGCTGGCGCCTACGGCGGGCGGACAGATCGCCCAACTGAGGGTAATAAAGGGGGAGCGGGTTGTTGCCGGCCAAGTGCTGCTGACACTGTGGAATGACGACTTGCAGGCGCAGGAGCGGTTGGCGCGGGAACAGCTGGACACGGCACAGGCGCAGACGCAGCAGGCTTGTATGCAGGCAGATTTGGCGGAAAAGGAAGCCGAGCGTGCGCGCCAGTTAAAAGAACGCGGATTTATTTCTGCCGAAGGGGTGGATCAAAAACTATCGGCTGCCAAGGTTAATCGTGCAGGGTGTGATGCCGCGCGTAGCCAAATCGAGCAGAGCCGTTCGCGCATCACGGTGGCGCGCGCCAACCTCGACCGCATGGTGCTGCGTGCGCCGTTTAACGGCATCGTGGCCGACATTAGCGGCGAACTGGGCGAGTATGCCACGCCCTCCCCACCCGGCATTCCGACACCGCCCGCGATAGACCTGATTGATGATCGCTGTCTGTTTGTCAGCGCGCCGATTGACGAAGTGGATGCGGCCAATATCAAGGTGGGGCAAGGGAGCCGCATCACGCTGGACGCGATCAAGGGCAAGACTTTTGCAGGCAAGGTCAAGCGAATTGCACCCTATGTGCTGGAGCTGGAGAAGCAGGCGCGCACAGTGGAAGTGGAAGTCGAGTTCATTGAGCCGCCTACGGCTGAAAATTTATTGGTTGGCTACAGCGCCGATGTCGAGATCATGCATACCTCACATGCAAACGTGTTGCGCATTCCCACACAGGCATTGCTGGAAGGCAAGCGGGTACTGGTTTACAAGCCTGTCGATAGTGTGCTGGAAGAGCGCACCGTGACGACGGGCCTGGCTAACTGGGAGCAAACCGAAATTACCGCAGGGCTGAGCGAAGGCGAGCAGGTCGTGATGTCGCTCGATCAGGCCGGGGTAAAGGCCGGGGCGCATGCGCAGCCGGAAGCAAATAAACCCACTAAATGATTCGGCTGGATAAAGTCAGTCGCAGCTTCACGGTCGGCGATCAGCAGGTCGCCGCGTTGCGCGGCATCGACCTGAACATCGCGGCGGGTGATTATGTCTCCATCATGGGACCATCCGGTTCCGGGAAATCCACACTGCTTAATCTGATCGGCCTGCTGGATCGCCCGAGTTCCGGCACATACAAGCTGGATGGCGGAAACGTCACCGATTTGAACGACGAGCAACAGGCCAAAGTGCGCAGCGAAAAAATCGGCTTCGTGTTCCAGGCGTTTCATCTGGTGCCACGCCTCACCGCCGCGATGAACATCGAGCTGCCGCTGATTCTGGCGGGCATTCCTCCCGCCGAGCGCAAGGCGCGCGTGGTGCAGTTGCTGGAAAACTATGGCTTGACGGATCGCGCCGATCATCGCCCCGATCAGCTCTCCGGCGGGCAGCGGCAGCGCGTGGCGATTGCGCGCGCCACCAGCATGCATCCCGCCGTGTTGCTGGCCGATGAGCCGACCGGGAATCTCGATCAAACCACTGGCAAGGAAGTGATGAGCCTGCTCGAACAACTGGTGGAGAAGAAAGTCACCCTGATCGTCGTTACCCACGATCCGATTATCGGCGGACGCGCAGTGCGGCAGGTGCGTATGATGGATGGGCAGATGGTGGGTGAAACACGGCAGAGTGTTTGATTGGGGCATCATGGCAAACACAACTTTTAAATCCCCCCCGCCCCCCTTTGCACCCGTAAAGGGTACGCCGGTTGGTACCCAGCTGCTACGCAGCGACCCTTTCGCAGTCAAAGTGGGGAACTGCAAAAGTCGCAAAGTCCCCCACTTTGTAAAAGGGGGGCTAGGGGGGATTTGCTGTGGCATCAACAAAGGCCCCATGCCATGAATCTCTCCGACACACTGCTCTTCGCCTCCGGCAGCCTGCGCGGCAGCCGCACACGCACTTTGCTGATGATCCTGGCGATGTCCATCGGCGTGGCGTCGGTGGTGGTGTTGACCGGGCTGGGCGAGGGTGCGCGGCGTTATGTCATCAATCAGTTTTCTTCGCTGGGCACGAACCTGGTCATCGTGCTGCCGGGGCGCACCGAAACGGCGGGCATCGGGCCGGGCATGTTGCTCGGGCAAATTCCGCGCGAACTCAGCCTCGATGATGCGCAAGCCTTGCTGCGCAGCCGTGCCATCGGGCGCATCGCGCCGCTGACGCTGGGTTCTTCGCAGATTTCCCAAGGCGCGCTCAACCGCGAAGTGGTCGTGCTGGGATCAACAGCCGAGCTGCTCGAAGTGCGCCACATGAGCCTGGCGCAAGGACAATTCCTGCCTGCCGGGGATGTGCATTCAAGCGAGTCGGTGTGTGTGCTGGGCGCCAAGATCAAACGCGAGTTGTTTGGCCAGCAACAGGCCGTCGGCGCCTGGGTGCGGCTGGGAGACCGGCGTTTTCGCGTGGTCGGCGTGATGGCGAGCCAAGGCGAATCCATGGGTTTCAATACCGACGAGATCGTTATCGTGCCGGTCGCCTCGGCGCACATGCTGTTCAACACCTCCGGCCTGTTCCGCGTACTGGTGGAAGCAAAAAGCCGCGATGCCATCGAACAAGCCAAGCATGATGCCGAAGAGATATTATTGCACCGCCACAAAGGCGAACGCGATGTAACCGTCATAACCCAGGATGCCGTGCTGGCCACCTTTGACCGCATCCTGCGTGCGCTGACACTGGCAGTCGGCGGCATCGCCTCCATCAGCCTGGCAGTGGCGGGCATCCTCATCATGAACGTGATGCTTATCGCCGTTACGCAACGCATCAAGGAAATCGGCCTGCTCAAAGCACTGGGCGCACCCGCCGTGCAAATCAGGAATCTGTTTTTTGCCGAAGCGATTTTATTGTCCGGCATCGGCAGCGTGGCCGGCCTGATTCTGGGCGAAGCAGGCGTATGGGCGATCGGCAGGATTTACCCGTCGTTGCCGGTGGTAGCGCCCTGGTGGGCCGTGCTGGCGGCCCTTGGCACGGCCCTCGGCACCGGCATCCTGTTCAGCGTATGGCCGGCCAGGCGCGCGGCCCGGCTCGATCCGGTGATGGCGCTGGCGGGCGCATAAGTCTGCGCATTTTGTATTGACATGAGCACCTTGCTATACGACGCGTAAACATGCTATTAACCACTATCGGACATTTGTAAATTCATTGAAGGAGGGCTTATGAGAACCACGCTGAACATTGAAGACGAGCTTTTTGCCAAGGCGCAACGTGTGAGCGGACTAAAGGAAAAAGCTGCACTGGTACGGGAGGGACTTAGGGCATTGATCGAGCGGGAGAGCGCCCGACATCTGGCGCGCTTGGGGGGAACTGAGCCACAATTGCAACCCGTTTCCAGGCATCAGTCCGATCCGGCATGATCCTGGTCGATAGCTCGGTCTGGGTTGATCACCTGCGCACTGGTGAGCCAACGCTGGTTGAGCTTTTGAACAGCAGCAAGGTGTTGGTTCATCCTTTTGTCGTAGGCGAATTGGCTTGTGGCAACCTGAAAAACCGCAAAGTGGTTTTGTCCCTGTTACAGGATTTGCCCACAGTACCTGTCGCCACCGATGAAGAGGTACTGTTTTTTATCGAAAGGCATGGCCTGATGGGGCGGGGTATTGGTTATGTCGATGCCCATTTGCTCGCTGCGGTTGTTCTGGGCGGAACTGCGCAACTTTGGACACGAGACAAACGTCTTGGCGCAGTTGCCGGATCGATGCGATTGGCTTTTTAAGCCATATAGACCTAAGCCGGATGAGCCGGAGCCAAAAATGGAAAGCTGTCTTCTCGTAGGTTTTGCGTGGAGCGAGCAACTATTGATACCCACAGACAGAGCAGGGAAACTGCCAGCACAAATTGAACGCAAGGGATAAGTCAATGAAAATTGTCGGTAAGCGCAAGGAGCGAGACATCACTTTTCACGCCGATGGGGCTTTGTTGAGAGAAGGTGCGCTGTTCAATACCGAAATGCAGAAAATGCAATCCGTTTTTCGTTTTCCGCGTGGCGTGTATCGCTACAAATCCCATGAAGAAGCAGATCGGCACATGATGGAATGTGTGGTCAACTCGATAGTTTCCGTTCAAAAAATCAGACATGGCTGAAGAGGAATATGCGCGTCCGGCAACGATTGATGACCTGAAAGCGGTCATTCAATCGCTCAACGAGAATAAGGTCGACTATTTCCTGATTGGGGGATATGCCTTGTTTGCGCACGGCTATTATCGCGCCACGACCGACATTGATATTCTCGTGCCGCCAACCAGAGAGCAGGGAAAACGGGTAATCAAGGCATTGCTGGTGTTGCCCGAAAGAGCGAGTGAACAAATTGATCCCGCATGGTTCGATGAAGGCGAAACTATCCGCGTGGCGGACGAATTTATTGTAGATTTGCTGTTCAACGCTTGCGGCGAAACCAACCAGACACTTTCGCGCTATGCAGAAATTGTTGATCTTGACGGCATCCCGGTGCGCACCCTGTCTCTCGAAGGATTGCTGCTAACAAAGCAAACCGTGCGGGATAAAGATGTGATGGACAGGATGGTATTGCAGAAGGCGATAGAAGCCGCAAAATGAAAGCCCATGACCGTCGGCGAGCCGATGGAAGCCGGCTTTGCGCGCGCCACGACCGCCTGAAAGCCGCCAAACGAGACAAATCCGTACGCACATAAAAATTTCAAAACTGCACATTCGGGCAGGGTATTATTGCCAAATCCGAATTGAAAAGGGAGCATCCTCATGAAACTTGACCAAGCCATCCAACAACACCTGGAGAAGTTTCCCCTCCCGCTCCAGAGCGAGGTTTTGGATTACGTGCTTTATTTGGAACAGAAAACCGGGAAGCAATCTTCCACCGACAGCGAACGCCGGAAGTCCTTGGCAAGAGCGCTGGAAAAGGCCGCCGCTATAAACCCCTACGCTGAGGTTGAGCCGACCGTATGGGTGCGCGAGCAAAGAGATGAGCGCGCCCTGCCGGGGCGGGATTAAGCAACCATGCTGGTTGACAGCAACATCCTCTTACGCCACAAAGCCGGAACACTCCAAGCTTCGCCAGTGGCTGATTGATACCCTACCCAAGGCGTCGGTCATCAGCAAAGTGGAAATTCTCGGCTACCACATTGCCGTTCTTACACACGGGTGCCGCAGACCCGTTATGATTGCGCCCTGCACAGCAGGAGTTGCATCATCTTTTCAGATACGACAGGAGGTTCACAACATGATTGCCATCGAAATTGAAGCCCCCATTGTTGACCATCGGATCAACATTACCAGCGACCAGTTTCCGGCACAGTTGCGGCTAGCCAAGGTCATCGTGATGTTCAACGAAGATGACTTGGATGCATCCACGCAAAGCGTTCTTGCCAGCTTGCGTGCCAAACCCGCACAGGTCAGGGGAGATGGCATGCCGATGAAACGGGAAGAATTGTATGACCGCACCGGCCCTCGTTCATAACGCTTGGCCCGTTTTATTTTACCGATTCGCGAATAGTCGTCCGACTTCACCGTAAAACACTTCGCAAATGCGCAACAGGAGATCATTATGGGACAAGCACTGCACACACTCGGGATAGACAGCATGAGCATCGAAGACCGTATTGCCCTGGCGCAAGACATTTTGGATTCGGTCGCTATTGAAGCTGGCTTATTGCTCCCAAGCGCAGCAGAAAAAGCGGAACTCGACCGTCGCCTGGACGAAGATGACGCTACACCGGATAACACCATTTCTTGGGAAACCATTGAATTCGAGTTTGGCTCTCATGGCAGGAATATATAGGCATTTCGGCATATGGCCATTTGCCCACACATGCTGTAGGGTTCGGTCTTCCTCGGAGTGACGAAACCATATTGGTAAGTCTCGCTTTAGATTAAAGGTGTTCCCACTGTGAGTGACTTTGGGGCGGCAGAGCGAATGACCATATTTTTATTCCAGCGTTGGGCAAACCACTTATGCAGCAGCCAGATTGTGTAACACTTGCGGCAATCGAAATCGTGCTCTTCGGCATCTTTTCAACTGCACTCGTCATGGACGTAATAGAACGTATGGGTAATGCCAGAGCGACAGCTTTTCGAGGCGAAACTTCCATGAATTCTCTATACGTCATGTATGGAATTGCAACCGTAGTTTTTTCATTGCTAATACAAGTTGCCCCAAGCATTGATGGCTATAGAGTGTTCCTCATCATGCTTAACTATATTTTTTTAACGTATCTCTTTTTTTTCAGCTCATGGTTCCGTAACCGCTTATTTTTTCCACTACTTGGGCGTATACGAAAAGATTGATATGTTTGCCCCTGCATTCGAACGGGATTGTGCAAAAGAGCGAGCTCTTACATCTTCAATGGTAAAGCAGCTACCATCCAAAGCTGCCATGTAGATGGGAGATTTAAATGAAAAGGATTGTTTTTGCTGTGTTGTTGTTTGCTTCAACTTCAGTGTTCGCTGCGCCATTCTGTGCGGTCTTCTCGTATGGCGCAAAGTGTGACTACTACGACATGGACTCTTGTCGCAGGGCTGCTGGAAGTCAAGGTGGTTGCATTATCAATCAGGACGAAGTGAGGCAACCATCTGGGGGTGCGCCATTCTGCGTTGTGACTAGCCATGCCACTCAATGCTGGCATTACGATGCACAATCGTGTCGTCAAGCCGCTGCCTCAAGTGGTGGTTCGTGTGTAGTCAACACAAATAGATAGCCACTTGTGATTTTTAGGGGGGGTAATGAGTAAAGTCATTTTGATGATGCTGCTGGCTGTCGTGAGCAGTAGTGCGATGGCGAAGTGGGTTGAGGTTGGCGACAATAAAAACTCGACCGCCTATGCCAATATCGCCACCATTCGCAAGTCGGATGACAGGGTGAAAATGTGGGTTCTTTTTAACTACAAAACAGCTCAGAAATTAATAGGTGGGCCGCCGTATATGTCGGACACACATCAGGAGGAATACGACTGCACGGAATGGCAATCGAGAACGATCCATATTTCTACATACTCTGGAAGCATGGGTGAAGGCAAGGTGATTGATAACGGCCCAGGTGATGGACAATGGAAACCAATCATGCCTGATAGCAGAGGCGAAAGTCTGTTGAAAGTCGCCTGCGGGAAAGTGGATTTCTCCAAAAAAGAGGTGGCTAAAGAGGCTGATGTAACGGGCAAGGAGACTGAAGATTATAAAAAATCCGAACTTGATTGGCATAATGCAATTAAAACTTTTCTACAGGAAGTAAAGGTTGCTGAGGGTTTCGATTACTATGCAAGTGAGAACTCTAATCTATGGACAGCACTCGATATAGAGGTTAAAAAACTGGGGAATAATAAAGAGTATGAGGACAAAGGCTCCTTCTTCTTTTTGTGCGAAGCTCATAAAAAAGTGATGCGGCAATTTTATAGTGCAAGCTATGACCCTGTTAAATTGGGCAGTATTTGTGTATCACCCGGCTTGGTTGCAAAAGATTCGCCTGCAAGCGTGGTAGAAAATAGTGCGTCTTCACAAAAAACAAGAGATACAGCCATAGATAGATGGAAATCTGTTGGAGATAATCGTTACATTGATACCAGTACGATTCAAATAAGCGAAGGCTTAACGTATGTATGGGAAAAAACAGTCTCCGACAATCAAAAAAATGGCTACAAGTTAAATCGGTTAGTGATCAACTGTAGCAACAACACATATGATCTAATTTCTCATATATCAACGGATTCAAACGGTAATACAGAAAACTATGATCGAGAGCCTGCTAAATGGAAGCTTGTGAGTGTACCTCCAGATTCGATAGGTGATCATGTGATCAGTTCTGTCTGTTCTTATATATCGAGCCCTGCGAAGTCTGCGGTACCAGTAATGGATAAATCCGAAAGTAATGCTTCTCCCAAACTATCAAGCACTGGATCAGGTTTTGTAGTCAGCGCAAGTGGCGCATTACTTACGAATCATCATGTGGCTAATGGCTGTTCAAATCTCAAGATCCGCGATTCTTCAAGAATCGAGTATGACGCAACCGTTGTCGCGACTGATGCAAAAAACGATTTAGCATTACTGCAAACGAGCACAGGATTATCAATGCCAGCCGCAACTTTTCGTGCAAATGGTTCAGTCGAGGCGGGTGAAAATGTCGTTGCATTAGGTTACCCGCTTGCTGGCGTGTTGGCTTCTGAGGTCAATGTCTCGTTTGGTTATGTGAGTGCGACTGCCGGATTGGCAGACGACACCAGCAAGCTGCAAATCTCTGCGCCTGTTCAACCTGGCAACAGTGGCGGTCCACTGCTTGACCAAGCGGGAAATCTAATCGGTGTAGTAGTCGCAAAGCTTGATGCCATCAAGGTTGCCAAAGCCATCGGCGACATTCCGCAGAACATCAACTTCGCCGTCAAAGGAGAAGTTGCGCAGGTGTTTCTTAAAGCACACAAGGTCAAATTCAAGACTGCCACAGCTACCAAAAAATTGGAAAATACCGACATAGCAAGTCGTGGCAGGGCATTTACTGTGCTGGTTGAATGCTATAAATAATGCTGCGCGCGGCGGAGCTGATGCTGGCAGGGTTGGATGATGACGCGGAATAATAGTTGCCCCATGGATTCCACATTCCATATCATCTCGAAACTTGATGCCGCCGAAAGACAGCTTCGTCAGGCCGTGCGCCTTTTCTTTCAGCACGGAGACGACGTGGCAATCCACACTTTGGCAGCAGCGGCATACCAAATTATCAGTGACTTGTGCGAACACAAGGGCATTCAACGAGAGATAGAAGATTCTCCGATACTGGAGGAAATGGGGGTCAAGGGCGAAGTGCTAGCGGCAATACGAAAGCCGCAGAACTTTTTCAAGCATGCCGATAAAGACCCAGAAGGCACTGCTCGATTCAACCCGCTCTTGAGTGCCTGCCTGATTCTGTATGCTGTTCAATACTTTTATGCTATCTCTGGGAAGCAGTTTCCAGAGGGTCAAGTGTTCCGGGTGTGGTTCTTTCTTCGCTTCCCAGATCGAATGCCTCCAGATGCAAAAGCTCTGTTCTCAAAGATTCCGAATGTGGTTAGCCCAGATGACTACACTCTGTTTCTTGATTTGATTGGCTCAGTCTATACCAGTCAATAGTCAGCGTAGGGCGGAAAAGCGTAGCGCCTTCCGCAGTATGTGAATCTGCCAAAGGCTGCATTCGGCGGATAACGCTGCGATTAACCACCGAAATCAAACTACTGATCGATCATTTTAAGGGTGACATCAAAACAGTGCTGGCGGAGAATGACACGCTAAGGAGCTTATGAATATGAAATCAGAGGATGTAATTGAACAGCGCCGTTTGGCTCGAATTGGTAAATCCCAATCGGATGCTCTGTTAGTGGCGTTGCACCGCAAAGCGGCTGATGCGTTGCTGGATCACCACGATGGCGAGCGTGTGCGCAAGCTGGCTTTGGAACGTGTCGAAAAATGGGACAGTGAACAGCTTTGCAATCCGCGTTACGTCAAGGCGTGGCGCAACATACTCAATATGCCTGTTGCCATGATGTGCAAATCCATCCTCACGGACGAGCCAGAGGGGGTTTCGTTGCGGCAAAATTCACCCTTCGGCTTTCTGCTGCATGAGTCGGCGCGATGAATCGTGACGACATCAAACGCCTCTTGGATGAGGCGATGAAAATCACCAATCATCGCGATTATGTGATTATCGGCAGCTTGTCCGTGTTCGGCGCGGTTGCTCATCCACCCATATCAATGACCGGTTCGATTGATGTCGATTTATATCCAAAAAACGACCCGGGCAGGGCATTCGAAATAGCGGGCAAGCTAGGGCTGGGTAGTGATTTTGAGCAAACTTATGGTTACTATGCCGACGCTGTTTCCCCCATGTTGCCAACCTTGCCGGAGGGCTGGGAACAGCGCCTGATTTCCATCGTTTTCGATTCCGGCGTGGTAGCCTGGTTTCTTGAGCCAAACGATGCCGGTATTTCGAAGTATGTGCGCAGTGAACCACGGGATCGTGAGTGGATACGCGCCGGTTTGCAAGCAAACATCCTGTCCATTCCAACCATTGAATACCGCTTCCGTGAAACGATCATGGAAACAGAGGAGCGGCAACGGGCGAAGCTGGCTGTTGATGAAGATAAAAAATGGCTTGCGCAACTCGAACAAGACGCAGGGCGTCGATAAGCGAAGCGCATTGCACCGGATGATTACTTTACTTGACTGTCATCTAAAAACTGGATTCCGGCCTGCGCCGGAATGACGCGCTTATGTTACTTCCCGACCTGATCCGCCTCACCACCTCCAGCTTCGTCGCCTACCGGCTGCGCAGTTTCCTCACCGGCTTGGGTATCGCCATCGGCATCACGGCGGTGATTCTGCTTACTTCCATCGGCGAGGGGTTGCATCAATTCGTGCTGGCGGAATTCAGCCAGTTCGGCACCAACCTGATCGCCATTCAGCCCGGCAAGACGCAGACGCAGGGTGGCAACGTGGGCATCTTCGGCTCGGTCAAAACGATTTCCATCGAGGATGCGCAAGCCTTGCGCCGTTTGCCGAATGTCGAGTACGTCAACCCCAGCGTAACGGGCAATGCCGAGGTGCGCTTCGAAGGCAAGACGCGCCGCACCACGGTAATCGGAGCGGGGCACGACCTTCCCAGAGTGTTGGCAAGCAAGGTGCAGATGGGCAGCTTCCTGCCCGATGACGATCCGACCCAGGCGCGCGCGCTGGTGGTGCTCGGCTCCAAGGTGCGTCAGGAATTATTCGCCGGGCAGAATCCGCTCGGCAATTATTTGCGCATCGGCGGTCAGCGCTACCGGATAATCGGCGTGATGGAACCCAAGGGGCAGATGCTCGGCTTCGATCTCGACGACACCGTGTTCATTCCCGCCGCGCGCGCGCTGGAATTATTCAACCGTCCGGGTCTGATGGAAATCCAGTTGAGCTACAAAGCCAACGTCGAATTGCAAAGCGTGATGAACTCCATTACCGCGCTGCTCAAGGAGCGCCACGGGCGCGAAGACTTCACGCTGATCCCGCAGGAAAAAGCGCTCGAAGTCCTCGGCTCGGTGCTGGACGTGATCACCTTCGCGGTGGGTGCGCTGGGCGGAATTTCCCTGCTGGTGGGCGGCGTCGGTATCCTCACCATCATGACCATGGCTGTCACCGAACGCACCGCCGAGATTGGCCTGCTGCGTGCATTGGGTGCGCGCGAAGGGCAAGTGCTGACGCTGTTTCTGGGCGAGGCGATGCTGCTTTCCGCGCTGGGTGGCCTGGCCGGATTAGCGCTCGGGGTCGGTATCGCGCAGGCGCTGCATTGGCTGTTTCCCGCCATGCCGGTGCATACCCCGTGGTTGTTCGCAGTGGTCGCCGAGATGAGCGCTATCAGTATCGGCCTCGTTGCAGGCGTGATGCCAGCACGGCGTGCGGCGCGGCTCGACCCGGTGGAGGCGTTGCGGGCGGAATGAGCAATCTGGTTACTTGCGACATTTTCTGCAACGTCATCGACAACTACGGCGACATTGGTGTGTGCTGGCGCCTGGCGCGGCAACTGGCGAATGAGCATGGTATCGCGGTGCGGCTCTGGGTGGATGACTTGGGCAGTCTTGCCAAACTGTGCCCTGAAGCCGTTGCTGAATTGGATAGCCAGCTTTGTCGCGGAGTGGAGGTCAGGCAGTGGGCCGTGCCGTTTCCGGAGGTGGAGTCCGCCGATCTGGTCATCGAGGCCTTCGCCTGCAAATTGCCGGAGCGATATGTGGCGGCGATGGCGGCGCAGAAACACAAGCCGGTGTGGATCAACCTTGAATATCTGTCTGCCGAAGACTGGGTCGAGGGTTGCCATAAGCTGCCTTCGCCGCATCCATCGCTGCCGCTGGTCAAATACTTTTTCTTCCCCGGCTTTACCTCGCAAACCGGCGGGCTGTTGCTGGAGCACGATCTGCTTGCGCGGCGCGATGCTTTTCAGCGCGACCCGCAGGCCGTCGCCGCCTGGTGGCAGGAACTCGGCATGTCGCCGCCCAAACCGGAAATAACCTGCGTGTCGCTGTTCAGCTACGAGAGCCCGGCGCTGCCGGAATTGCTGGGCACATGGGCAGCGGGCAGCGCGCCCATTTTCTGCCTCGTGCCGGAAGGGCGTGCTTTGCCGCAGGTGGCGACGTTTTTCGGCGCGCAGCAGGGCAGGGCTGGCAACGTGTGGCAGAGCGGCAATTTGCAAGTGTGCGTGCTGCCTTTCGTGGAGCAGGAGCGTTACGATGAGTTGCTCTGGGTGTGCGACATCAATTTCGTGCGCGGCGAGGATTCCTGCGTGCGCGCGCAGTGGGCGGGCAAGCCCTTCATCTGGCACATCTACCCGCAACATGACAATGTGCACATGCAAAAACTGCGTGCCTTCATGGCGCTGTATTGCGCCGGTTTGCCGCCGGATGCTACGCATGCGCTACATGCCCTGTGGGAAGGCTGGAACGTCGGGCAAGGCGCAGGGCAGGCCGCTTTGCCCTTCGATACCTCAGGAGGCTCAGGACAGGCATGGAACGATTTCTGGATACACGAGTCTATTTTGCGGCAACAGGCCCGCGCTTGGGCGCAAAAACTTTCCGGCAATAACCTCGTATTGAATTTGCTGGATTTTTTTCGCAGTATTGATAGAATGCGCGGCTTCAAAATTTAGTTTAGGCAGGGTAAACATGAAAATAGCTCAGGATCTACGCGCAGGTAATGTCGTGATGATAGGCAACGATGCCATGGTGGTGCAGAAGGCCGAATACAGCCGTTCCGGCCGCAGTGGCTCGGTGGTTAAAATGAAATTCAAGAATCTGCTCACCGATGCGCCGAGCGAGGCCATTTACCGTGCGGACGACAAGTTCGACCAGGTCATCCTGGATCGCAAGGAATGCACCTATTCCTACTTTTCCGACCCGATGTATGTGTTCATGGACGCCGAGTACAACCAGTACGAAGTGGAAAAGGATAATCTGGGCGATACGATTAATTATCTTGAGGACAGCATGCCCTGCGAAGTGGTGTTCTTCAACGAAAAACCGATTTCCGTAGAATTGCCCAATACCATCGTGCGCGAAATTGTCTACACCGAACCCGCCGCGCGCGGTGATACTTCCGGCAAGGTGATGAAATCCGCCAAGATCAGCACGGGTATGGAACTGCCCGTGGCGGCATTCTGTGAGATCGGCGACAGGATTGAGATTGACACCCGCACCAACGAATTCAAACGCCGCGTGGCGGCTTGACTGATATTTGCTGCAAGTAAAAAAGGCAGCCGCGAGGCTGCCTTTTTTATTCCGCTGGATGAATTTACTCGATCTTTGCTGTAGCGCGTAGCTCAGTAATCAGATTTTGCACGGCTTGTTGCTGCATGCGCTGCGTGAGCTGCGGCTTGAGTTCCTCGAAAGAAGGCATCTTGAGTTCGCGCACATCTTCCAGCTTGATGATGTGCCAGCCGAACTGTGATTGCACCGGCTCGCTTACCTGCCCCTTGGTCAGATTCATCAGCGCATCGCCAAACGGTTTCACGAAAGCGTTGTGGATGTTGCCAACAGGAATCCATCCCAAATCCCCCCCTTTTCCTTTGGATCCTGGATCCTTGGAACTGGTTTCCGCCAGCTTGTCGAACTTGCCGCCTTTTTTCAGTTTGGCTGCGATGGATTTTGCATCACTCTCTTTTTCCACCAGGATGTGGCGCACATTGTATTCCTTGCCGCCAAGATTTTGTTTCAGGGTTTCATATCCCTCCGTGAGATCCTTTTCAGCGATCGGGTGGGTCTTTACATAGTCCTGCACGAATGCGTTGACCAGCACGCTCTGCTTGGCCTGTTCCATTTGCTGGGCGACTTCGGGCTGCTTGTCCAGACCTTTCTTGACTGCTTCCTGCGCTACTATTTCGAGGTTGATCAGGTCATCGCGGAGAGCCTTGCGCAGCTCCGGAGTGTCCGGCTGGCCTTGTGCGGTAGCGGCCTTGACGCGCAACTCCACGCGCTCCTGAGGAATGGATACGTTGTTTACCGTCGCAGTGGATTTGTTTTCGGCATAAACGGGGCTTGCAGCAATTGCACCTAGTATGGCGAGAGCGGCAAGCATGGAAGTTCTTTGCATGGTTTAGTCCTTAATTGAATAAAGTTGATGGTAATATTTCATCCGGTGTGCTGGCTGTGATGTGCAGCGCATGTATCTCGCGCTTCTGTTTCAGCATTGCAGAATATACCATAGGGCGCCTTGCCACGGTAGGGCTTGCCGGGGAAATTTCGCCGACACAAATCTGAGCCGGTCATGCAGGAAACGTTTTTTTGAATGGTTTGACCGCAACTTGTGCATATACCCCTGCAGCCACATAAGGATCGGCCTGCGCCCAGGTTTCGGCGTCCGGCAGCGAGTCAAATTCCGCTACGATCAAGCTGCCGGAAAATCCCGCCGTGGCGGGGTCGTTTGCGTCCACGGACGGGAAGGGGCCGGCCAGGATCAGGCGGCCTTCCTCCTGCAAGGCTTGCAGACGCGCCACATGCGCAGGCCGTGCTGCCATGCGTTTTTCCAGGCTATCCGGGGTGTCCTGGCCGATGATGGCGTAAAGCATCAATTGTTTTCCTTGTCTTCGTCCATATATTTTGCAAGCATCATGGCCTGCAACACCACAAATACCAGCATCAGGCTGGTGGTGCCGAACAGCTTGAAATTGACCCATGTATCAGTAGAGTAATTGAACGCAACATACAGGTTGATTACACCAAGAACGGCAAAGAACAAGCTCCAGCTCAGGTTGACGCGATTCCACACCCTGACCGGGAGTGTGAGTTTCTCCTGCATCAGGGTGCGCATCAAGTTCTTCTTGAACAGCAAATTGGAAAACAGCAGCGCAGCAGCGAATACCCAGTACAGGATGGTGGGCTTCCACTTGATGAAGGTTTCATCGTGCAACAGCAGCGTCGCGCCGCCGAACACGATGATGATGCCGAAACTCACCCACAGCATGGTGTCCACCTTGCCGTGCCGCCACTTGGCCCATGCGACTTGCGCGAGGGTGGCGGCAATCGCGGTGGCCGTGGCGACGTAGATGCCAAAGAATTTAAAGGCGGCAAAAAACAGAATAACGGGGAACAGGTCGAACAGCAGTTTCATGGCTTATTTTCTATCCAGCGTGAGCGCGGCGGAGTTGATGCAGAAGCGCAGCCCGGTTGACTTAACGTGAAACTCGCGCAGCGAGTCTTTGTCCCCCTCGCCAGCTTGCGGGATAACCAGCGACTTGGTCGCCGTCTTTGGGCGGCCTAGTCGAATGGCTAGTAGTTCCACCAGAGGGCAGGGGAGAGGGAAACGGGCGTGGCGGGTTTCATCATCAGGGGCGGCATATTTGCCATGCCCGTTCGGGCCGTCCTCGAATACGTGGCCGAGATGGGCGTCGCATTTTGCGCAACGCACTTCGATGCGGCTGCGATAGGGTGATGCCGCAGGCATCGGGAACCCATCGGCGTCCCCCTTGCGGGGGCTGTTGTCTCTGCGTGTGGCAATGCTGCCGGGCTGATGCGGCTGCCAGAAACTTGACCAGCCGGAGCCAGAATCGAACTTGGTTTCCGAATCGAACAAGGCATTGCCGCAACATACGCAGCGATAAATTCCCGTGTCATGGCAATCCCAATACTGCCCAGTGAATGGTGCTTCGGTGCCGCACTGGCGGCACACATAGTACTGCTCTGGCGTAAGTTCATCGCGCCATTCGGCAGCGGATTTTTGAATTTTGTCCATGCTGAATTTATCCAAAATAATCCATTAGAAATTTTTCAATGATGTTCGTTTCGTCTGTAAAGCTTGAAGCCTCAAGGTAGGAGCCCGATTCATCGGGCGATTGTGTGGACAAGCAATCGCGCAATAAATTGCGCTCCTACATGGCATCTTGGTTCAAATGGATTATCCGGGTTTATTCATTGAAACGTGAAGGGAAAATCACCCTCCCCCTTGCAGGGGGAAGGAATTTATAGGACCTCGCCTGCATGATCGGCCAAACGCGAACGCTCGCCGCGCATCAGGGTGACATGCCCGCTGTGCTCCCAGCCCTTGAAGCGGTCCACCACGTAAGTAAGGCCGGAACTGCCTTCGGTGAGGTAGGGCGTGTCAATCTGCGCGATGTTGCCCAGGCACACCACCTTGGTGCCGGGGCCGGCGCGCGTGATCAGCGTCTTCATCTGTTTCGGGGTAAGGTTCTGCGCCTCGTCGATGATCAGGTACTTGTTGAGGAAGGTGCGGCCGCGCATGAAGTTGAGCGACTTGATCTTGATGCGGCTGCGGATCAGGTCGCGTGTTGCGGCGCGCCCCCATTCGCCGCCTTCATCATCGGATTTGTTGAGCACATCCAGGTTGTCGTCCAGCGCGCCCATCCACGGCGTCATCTTCTCTTCCTCGGTGCCCGGCAGAAAGCCGATGTCTTCGCCCACCGGCACGGTGACGCGGGTGATGATGATTTCCGAATACAGCTTGTGTTCCAGGGTCTGCATCAGCCCGGCAGCAAGCGTCAGAAGCGTCTTGCCGGTGCCCGCCTGGCCGAGCAGGGTGACGAAATCGATTTCCGGGTTCATCAGCAGGTTGAGCACAAAATTCTGCTCGCGGTTGCGCGCCGTGATGCCCCAGATGGCATTCTTGTGATGGGTGTAATCGGTCAGCGTGCGCAGCATGGCGGTGTTGCCGTCCTGTGCGGCCACCACGGCATAAAACGGAGTGCCGCCGTTTTCCTGGTACACGAACTGGTTCACCAGCATATCGCGGCACAGCGGCCCATTGAGGTTGTAAAAGGTATGGCCGTCCTGTATGCCCGACTTCATGTCCTTGCCGTTCTTGTCCCAGAAATCCTGCGGCAATGCCAGCACCCCGGTATAGAGCAGGTCGGTGTCTTCCAGCACCTTGTCGTTGTAATAATCCTGTGCGGACAGCCCCAGCGCGCGCGCCTTGATGCGCATGTTGATGTCCTTGCTGACCAAAATTACCGCGCGCTTTGGCTGCTGCTTTTGCAGGAAAATCACCACACCGAGGATGGCGTTGTCCGCCTTGCCATGCTCCAGCGTGGGCGGCAGCTCGTGTTTGATAAATTCGGTTTGCAGAAACAGGCGTCCGGTGGCGGCTCCGCTGTTTTGTGCCTGCAGCGGGATACCCTGCCCGATGTCGTGCGCGGTCTCGCCGACTATGGTATCGAGGAAGCGGCTGGCCTGGCGCGCATTGCGCGCGACTTCGGACATGCCCTTCTTGCCGTTGTCCAACTCTTCCAGCACGAACATCGGCAGGTAAATGTCGTGTTCCTCGAAGCGGAACAGGCTGGTGGGATCATGCATCAGCACATTGGTATCAAGCACGAAAAGCTTGGTGGCGGCATTCGGGGCAGAGGATGTCTTACGGGCTTGCATAATGCTCCTTGAATTTATAAAGGACTGCACGAACTGGGCGGGTATTAAAACTCCTGTGAGCCTAAGCCGGACGTGTCTGAACCGAAAGTGGGAAGCTGTTTTTGTAGGTTGGGCAAAGCGTAGCGTGCCCAACGAACGAAGGTATCATTCGGATGTACTACTAGTAGTTCTATCAGTGGTTCTATCAAAGGTTTTTTGGCATTAATGTTGGGCACGCTACGCTTTGCCCAACCTACGCGCTGCTGGTTTTTCATTGTTAACTGCCGCCATTGTTGACAAAATTATCGGGCAAGGCAAGCGCTTCTTCGGCCAGCCGGTCGAAATCCCGTTCGTCCAGGCTGTTAAGGACGAGGATATGCGCGTGGTCGTAATTCACATAATTCCTGCGTATGGATTTATTGTAGGCGGGATCGTAATGCCGCTCCAGCAATTCGGCGATGAACTCGTCCCACGCATGCGCCTTGCACAGCGAGTGCCAGTGCGCCAGCAACTCGTTGGCATACATCCCCTGCAAGCGGTCGAGGTTTGCCGCAAGCAGGTCCGGCGCGAGCAGGAAGTGCGCATAGTCCTCGCGCAACAGCGCCACACGCACCGCAACCGGGCTTTCCAGGCGAATACATGGGCTGCTCCACATGACATGGATGAGCGCATCCGGAACGCGCAGCGTGCCTATCTTTTTGCTTTCGGACTCGACATAAACCGGCCGTGCGGGGTCGAAAGATTCCAGCCTTGCCAGCAACAGGCTATCGAAACCTTTTTGCGAGGGCTGTGCCTCGTCCGGCATATCGCCCAGCACCGAGCCGCGATGCCGCGCGATACCCTCCAGGTCCAGCACCTGCGCACCGGCCTGCTGCAGCGCGGCCAACAGGCGGCTCTTGCCGCTGCCGGCCAGCCCGCACAATACGCGGTAGGGAAATTTTGCGGGCAGCGCCAGCAACCGTTCCCGCACATGCTGGCGATAGCTCTTGTAGCCGCCTTCGAGTTGCTCGGCAGCGAAACCGACCTGGCGCAGGATGTGCGTCATCGCGCTGCTGCGCTGGCCACCGCGCCAGCAATAGATGAGCGGATGCCATGTTCTGGGTTTATCCAGCCACCTTGTTTCAAGATGGCGCGCGATGTTGCGCGCGACCAGCGCCGCTCCCATCTTCTTGGCCTCAAACGGCGATTGCTGATACAACGTGCCGACGCGCATGCGCTCCTCATCGCTCAGCACGGGGCAATTGACCGCACCGGGAATATGATCCTCGGCATATTCGGATGGCGAGCGCACATCCACAATCTCTTCAAACTCGCGCAGTTGCGCTACGGTTGCCAGCCCTGAAGGTTTCACTGATACTCACTTTGGAACAAATGACAGACGCGGATTATATGCGCCTTGCCTCTGAACTGGCGAGGCGGACAGTTGTTTAGGGGTCGATTCAAACTGAGGTGGTGGAATACGTAGCCCGGATGAAACGTAGTGTAATCCGGGAATGCGGTGCTCCGCTCTCCCCGGATTCCGTTGCACTCCATCCGGGCTACAACTACAACACCTTATAGGCACGCGAAATAATTTCCACCTCAGTTTGAATCGCACCCAGTTGTTTACACCTGGATAAATAGGTAGATTAATTCTTTCCCAGCATTTGAGCTGCCGCCAAGAGTTGACCATCTTGCCCTCGTGCGCCCATGAAAGATATCCCGATCGGGCAGCCATTATTTTCTATCAGCGGCATTGAGACTTGCGGCAATCCGGCAACGGTAGCGATGCACGTATGCCGCATCGTGTTGATGCGGGATGCCCTTGCCTCGTCTATGGGCCTGCCTTTTAACGGCGCGATGCCGGGGGCTGTCGGAAAGGCAGCTATGGTGCCGGGAGGAAGAATGTTTTCGATATAACTCATCAACTGCTTCCGGGCCAGCCTTTTTTCCTCCATGTCTTCCCTGGTGACAGAGGATATTTTTTCCAGCCTGCCGCGTATCTCTTCGCCGAATTTATCAAGGTTCTGAAAGATCCATTCGCCGTGCGCCTGATTCAACTCCCACCACTGGATATTTCTCAGCACTTCGATCCAGGTTGAAAAATCCGGCTTGCCTATTTCGGCCTCAATAATTTCGACAGGCAGCCTGGGTAATCTTTGAATAAAGGCGTCGTACTCGGAGGCGATGCTGCGATCTTTCGTGTCGAACAAGTCGCGTGCTATCACAAATTTATCGGCTTTGAATTCCGGCATTTCAATACCGAGCAAAACGCTTCCCACTCTTGCCATGACATCCGGCGACCTGGCAAACCAGCCAGCCACATCGAAGCTGGGCGCCATCGGGTGGACGCCTTCCAGCGAAACTGCTCCATGCGTTGGACGGAAACCATAAATACCGCAATAAGATGCAGGTATGCGCATGGAGCCGGCCGTATCGGTGCCCAGGGCAAAATCCACCAGGCCGCCGGTAACTGCCGCTGCGGATCCGCTTGAAGAACCGCCCGGAATCCTGTCCGGGCATTTGGAATTTAACGGGGTGCCATAGTGGACGTTTTCGCCATCGAGAGAAAAAGCCATCTCATCCGAAATGGCCTTACCCATCATCGTTGCGCCTTCATTTAACAGCGCTTCAACAGATGGCGCCGTCGCCTGCGCTACCGGGTGCGTGTTTTTCCAATGAGGATTTCCAGCGCCCGTAACAAACCCTTTGACATCGTAAAGTTCCTTTACCGCAAAAGTTAGCGATGAAAGTTTCCCTTCCCTGTTCGGATTAACCGTAACCATTTCACCGGGTACAAAAGCATTGCATGTATCGAGTGGTTTCATAAGCAGGCTCATTGGGTGGGTAAAAGGGGCGGATGCATGCAGTGCGGTGTGCAATAAACGGTTCAAAATTGCTCGCGGCGCTTGGCAGCCCGTGGAGTGCCGCTTGGTTGGGCGATAGGCACGTAGGTTGGGCAAAGCGTAGCGTGCCCAACGAACGAAGACACCATTTTAATGTTGGGCACGCTACGCTTTGCCCAACCTACGAGAAGGCTGCTTGGCGCGTCCAGCTTACGTTTTCAGGGCGACGAACACTTCGTCCAGCATCTTCCTGGCATCGCCGAACAACATGCGGTTGTTTTCCTTGTAGAAGAGCGGATTATCGACGCCCGCATAGCCGGAGGCCATGCTGCGTTTCATCACGATCGAAGTCTTGGCTTTCCAGACTTCCAGCACCGGCATTCCGGCGATGGGGCTCGACGGATCATCCTGCGCAGCCGGGTTTACGATGTCGTTGGCGCCGATCACCATGGCGACATCGGTATTCGGAAAGTCCGCGTTGAGTTCATCCATTTCGAGCACGATGTCGTAGGGCACCTTGGCTTCGGCCAGCAGCACGTTCATGTGGCCGGGCATACGGCCCGCGACCGGGTGGATGCCGAAGCGCACGTTGACGCCTTTCTCGCGCAGATGCCGGGTGATTTCGTAGACGATGTGCTGGGCCTGCGCCACCGCCATGCCATACCCCGGCACGATGATCACGTTCCTGGCTTCGCGCAGCAGTTCGGCGGTCTCGACCGCACTGATTGCTGTCACTTCACCTGCCGGTTGCGCTTCGCCGCTGGGCGCTGCGGCAGGCGTGCCACCGCCGGTGCCGAAGCCGCCAGCGATCACGCTGATGAAGTTGCGGTTCATCGCGCGGCACATGATGTAGGAGAGGATTGCGCCGGAGGAACCCACCAGCGCGCCGATGACGATCAGCAGGTCGTTATTCAGCATGAAACCGGTCGCCGCCGCCGCCCAGCCGGAGTAGCTGTTCAGCATCGACACCACCACCGGCATGTCGGCGCCGCCGATGGCCATCACCATGTGGATGCCGAACAATAGCGCGATCACGGTCATCACGACCAACGGCAACATGCCTGCACTCACCGATTCGGTGTGCAGGAAGCGCCAGCCGAAATAAATGACGATCAGCAGCCCCACAAGATTCATCATGTGGCGTCCAGGCAGGAGCATGGGTTTGCCGCCGATCTTGCCCGACAGCTTGCCGAAGGCGATCACCGAGCCGGAGAAAGTCACCGCGCCAATCAAAATACCGATGTAGATTTCAATTTCGTGGATGGTTTTTTCCGCACTGGTCAAGTGGGTCGCCGCCGCCGGGTCGATGTAATTCGCAAATCCGACCAGGCAGGCGGCCAAGCCCACCAGGCTGTGCATCAGTGCGACCAGTTCGGGCATTTGCGTCATCTTCACCACGCGGGCAGCGTAGATTCCTACGCCGCCACCGGCCACCATGGCTCCGATGATCCACGGGATGCCAGCCATCGTGACACGCGGCCCGAAGATGGTCGCCAGCACGGCCAAGGCCATGCCGATCATGCCGTAGAGATTGCCGCGCCGTGAAGTTTCCGGATGGGAGAGGCCGCCGAGGCTCAGGATAAAAAGAATCGTCGCGCCGATATAAGAAACGGTTGCCAAGCTTTCAGACATGATTATTTACCTTATTTGCGGAACATCGCCAGCATGCGCTGGGTGACGGCGAAACCGCCGAACATATTGACGGCGGTGAGCGCGATGCCTGCCACCGCCAGCCAGCGTATCCACTCATCGGGCCGTCCGTCACCTCCCAGGAGCGGTGGCGCGATCTGCACCAGCGCGCCGATGGCGATGATGCTGCTGATCGCATTGGTCACGCTCATCAGCGGCGTATGCAAGGCGGGGGTGACATTCCACACCACCATGTAGCCGACGAAGCAGGCCAGCACAAACACCGTGAAGTGCCCGAGGAATGCGGCAGGCGCATTGGCGCCGATGAACCAGAACAAGGCTGCGGCAACGCCGAACATGATCGCCAGTTTGTTTCCGCCCATCGGCTCGCTGCTGCTGCCGTGTCCCTTGGAGGTGGGTGCCGTAATCGGCTTGGCGGAGGCTGGTTTGGCCGGTGCTGCGGAAAGTTTTGGCGCGGGCGGCGGCCAGGTGATATTGCCTTCCTTGATTACCGTGGTGCCGCGAATCACTTCGTCATCCATGTTGACGTTGATGATGCCATCCTTGGTCTTGCACAGTTCCTCGATCAGGCGCAGCAGGTTGGTCGAGTACAGCGTGGAGGACTGCTTGGACAAACGGCTGGGCAGGTCGCTGTAACCGATGATGGTCACACCGTGCTTCACGGTCACCTGGTGCGGCACGGTCAGTTCGCAATTGCCGCCCTGTTCTGCCGCCATATCGACGATGATGCTGCCCGGCTTCATCGACTGCACCATTTCGGCGGTGATAAGCTTAGGCGCTGGTTTGCCGGGGATCAGCGCGGTGGTGATGATGATGTCGACTTCCTTCGCCTGTTTGGCGAAGGTTTCGCGCTGGGCTTTCTGGAAGCCCTCGCTCATGAGCTTGGCATAACCGCCCACGCCTGTGCCTTCTTCCTGATAATCCACGAAGACAAATTCGCCGCCCATGGACTTGACTTGATCGGCCACTTCGGGGCGCGTGTCATTGGCACGCACGATGGCGCCCAGGCCCGATGCCGCACCGATGGCGGCTAATCCGGCCACGCCTGCGCCGATGACGAAGACCTTGGCCGGAGGCACCTTGCCCGCTGCCGTGATCTGGCCGGTGAAGAAGCGACCAAAGTGGTGCGCCGCCTCGATCACCGCGCGGTATCCGGCAATGTTGGCCATCGAACTCAGCGCGTCCATTTTCTGCGCGCGCGACATGCGCGGCACGCTGTCCATCGCCAGCACGGTGGCCTTCTTCGCCGCCAGCTGCTGCATCAGTTCAGGGTTTTGCGCCGGCCAGATGAAGCTCACCAGCGTGCCGCCTTCGCGCATCAGGCCGACTTCTTCCGCGCTCGGCCCGCGCACCTTGAACACGATGTCGGATGCGGCCCACAGCTTGGCCGCGCCACCGATAATCTCCGCGCCTGCGGTGCGGTAAACTTCGTCGCTGAAATTCGCCGCATCCCCGGCGCCGGATTCCACGGCAACCTTGAAGCCCAGTTTGATGAGTTTTTCAACGACATCGGGCACGGTCGCAACGCGTTTTTCCCCCGTGGCTATTTCCCGGGGAATTCCTATCTTCAGAGTCATGGAGTTTTCCGTTTCAATCAAATTGTTCTTGTCGCCGCGCCATCAGAATGTTGTACTCCGGATGCGCGGAGGCGTGATGGTACTTCAAAAATATTCCGGCTATCAACCCTTACTTTTTGCCCTATGAATAGGCCTAAATGAATAGGCCTTGAGCAATTACCGCATTCGAGGGTAGAATGCGGCACTTTTTAGTGGAGAGTTTAAAGATTATGGCTATTACAGCGGCGCAAAAAGCGCAAACTATGACCGATTACCAACGCGCCAAAGGTGACACCGGTTCCCCTGAAGTGCAGGTTGCACTGATGACTGCGCGCATTAACCACCTGACCGGCCATTTCAAAGACCATGTCAAGGATTTCCATTCCCGTCGCGGCCTGCTGCGTCTGGTGAGCCGTCGCCGCAAGTTGCTGGATTACCTCAAGACAAAGAATGAGGACAGCTACCGCACGTTGATTCAACGTCTGGAATTGCGCAAGTAACTTAATTCAAGTGGGTCGCTGATGCGGCCCATTTTGTTGTGCGCCCAGCATGGGCGCGATCTTGGAGGTGGAAGTCCTCTCGTAAGTTGGCCACAGCAAACGAAGCGAAGCGCAACTGCATGAGGGCGACCGAGTGTGGGAAGGAAGCGTGGAGCGAA